>Ga0160454_100111_pt1 | contig 100727 bp, 73 predicted proteins | sample HID1971M_E6MG_FD_108218 | JGI IMG/M metagenome (GOLD analysis project Ga0160454, IMG submission 108218) | Enriched millipede-associated microbial communities from UW Madison campus, WI, USA - HID1971M_E6 MG | ecosystem: Host-associated > Arthropoda: Insects > Digestive system > Unclassified ...
ACTGACCTCAGCACGAACCGCGCCTTCCGGTGCGATGCTCCGTTTCTCCAAATGGGCAAAGCCGGTTGTGGCTGTCTCCTGTCTCACATAGTCCTGACCAATACTGCTGTTGCTCGCGTCGTAATACTGGATGTGCAGCTCTGCAAATACGTTCTGAAGCTGCGCCGCATACACATCGCCCGATAACGCATAGATTTTACCGCCTTCAACCGTCACTGTTTGCGACGCCATCGCTCTCGTCCATGGTGCTAGGCCAGTCGCTTCGATCTTTAGCGCTCGAGTTCCCTTCACAACAGGTGTTGGGACAAGTGCGATTTCGCCAGTGTCGAATGTATCGGCGTGGTGCTCCCAATAATAATCGGGGCTGCCCTCCACTTTCTCAAACCCACCGTTCTTAATGATATTGTCGATATCTTCCGCTTCATTCAAAACAAACCAGCCGGACTCGGTCCAGTTCGACCAAATTTGTGAATGTTTCACGCGTAGGCGTAATTGAAACTTCTCGTTTTGCGGTAAAGTGGAGGTCCATTCAAAGCTTCCAGTTGTGGAGGAAGTGGGCTGATTAATTAATCCTGAATCCCAAACTAAAGTTCCTTCCGTGTCTCGTACTTCAATTTGAACATGCTCAAAGACCCCACTTGCGAGTGAGGCTGTCTGTGTCCATGCAATATTTATTACTGAAGCCTCAATAGAGTTGGGATCGCTCTTGCTTCCCGAAGGGAACGTTAGTGACGCTATTGGACGTCCTTCTATTGTCGAGGTCAACTGATTGCCATTAGCGTCATACGAAAATTTTTGTACATAAATGCCGTCTTTTTTGATGCCTATTAACCTATTATTGAGATCATATTCATACTGATAGGAGCTACTCGCTAAAACGCTTATCCCAATAGCTAATTGGATAATAACAAGAACCATAAGCACACTTACCGATCTGAATAACATGCCATATCCTCCTGTTTTTCCCTTTTACAATCAAGCATAATCTTACTTAATTTTCTATCATTTGTCACTAATGATCTATTAAATCATATTTTACAGACCATAACTATACAAAATCTATCAGAAATTCACCACTTGTTTCCAACACAAAAACCCCCCCAAGATCATCCCCCACATCCTACGACATGAAGATATTTCTCTTGAAGGCGTTTGTTTGTTCCCTTATGTAATAAATTTTGTTAACGTCGAAGCTTATCTAGCGCTTCTCTAATATCATCCGGAAGCGAGGCCGTAACCTGCTGCTTGTCCCCCGTCCATGGATGGTGCCAGATCAACCGTTCGCCATGCAGAGCTTGCCGGGAAATGACCGTTCTCTTGCCGCCATACAGTCCGTCGCCTGCCAACGGATGGTTGATCGATGACAGATGGACGCGAATCTGATGCGTGCGTCCCGTCTCCAGATGAAGCCGGACCAAGGTGTGATCTGCAAAGCGCTCGACGACCTCGTAATGCGTTACGGCAGGATCGCCGGTCTCGCTGACACGACGGCGCGTGGAATGGTGACGGTCCTGACCGATAGGCTTGTCGATCCTGCCCTTGTTCCCCTCTATGCCGCCTTCGGCTAACGCAAGGTAGACGCGTCCGATCGTTTTCTCGCGCATTCCTTTATCGTACTGGTACTGGGCAAATTCGTTTTTCGCATATAGTACCGGTCCGGTCGTATCTTTGTCGATGCGATGCACGTGACGTACGCGCAAGTCCTGGCCCGTCATTTCGTAGTAAGCAGCAACCGCATGAGCGAGCGTCTTGCGCTGCCCCTTCTCGCTCGGGTGTACCTCGATGCCTGCCGGCTTGTTCACAACGAGCGTGAACTCGTCTTCATATAGAATGTTGAGTTCCATCCAATCGGACGGATAGTCCCGCTGTTCTCGCGGAAACAGATGCAGGCGTAGGTTGGCCCCCTGCAGTAGGCATCCACGATTTTGCAGCAACTTGGAGAGATGCTTCGGCGGCAGCGGCAAATACTTGGCAACTACCGACAGTGGAGCACCGACTAAGCCGTCGGGCAGCCGAATGTCCATCCACTCGCCTTTGATGCGTCCCATGCCGAGCAGTTGCTGTGGTTGTCCGCCGCTTCGCGCCACAGTTCCCGGTCCGCCCGGGCCCCCGCGTCTGGCGCCGGAATTTCGCTCAGCCGGACGATCCGCCCCTACTTCTCCTCTTACTGGCGGTTCCGCCCGTTGACTTCTGCCGCCATGCTCACGAAACTCGCTGCGCCCGTAGCCCCCGGCCCTCGCAGCTTTCTCTCCGCTTCTCGCGCCTCCGCCTGTACGTTTCGCCCCACCGCCGCGCACTTCTCCGCCAGATCGCTTTGACACCACGCCACTCGGTCTGCCTTCATCCGACCAACTCGACGATCCGCCGCTGCTGCGTACAGCTCCTCCAGTCCGTTTCGCTGCTCCGCCATTCCGTCCAGCTCCCGAAGCGCCGCGATCCCGCCGTCCGTTATTCTCATGACCGCCGGATTTCTGTCCGCCGCGCGGCCGATTTCGTCCTGCTCCGCTCATTGTGTCTTCCTCCGATTCTAATACGCGCCCATTAACCTCTGGCGGGCTTTGCCGATCAATATACGGGAACGTCCGAGCAATGTCAACTCGGTCATACTTTCCCTACAGGCCAATCGCTTACATATCTTCTGAACAACCACACTTGAGGATACAGTGCCAAACGCATACCAAAACTGCTTGCGTAACGGTCTCGGAGACCGCTACGCGAGCAGATCCGACCATTTAGGCGCTTCTTACGGTCTCGGAGACCGTTATGCGAGCAGATCCGAGCATTTAGTCGCTTCTTACGGTCTGGGAGACCGTTACGCGAGCAGATCCGACCATTTAGGCGCTTCTTACGGTCTGGGGAGACCGTTACGCGAGCAGATCCGAGCATTTAGTCGCTTCTTACGGTCTGGGAGACCGCTACGCGAGCAAATCCGAGCATCTAGACACTTCTTACGGTCTGGGAGACCGCTACGCGAGCAAATCCGAGCATCTAGACACTTCTTACGGTCTGGCAGACCGTAAGAAGAGCGCCCCTGAACGTTTGACTGGTGTGATTCTACGAATCAATCTTCATTAGCATCTCTTCCAACAGCCGAATTCGGGCAAGAGAAGCTCGCAGAAGGCCGATGCCGATCTCGGGATACAGACGAACAAGCCGCGTGACATCCTCACGTTGCAGCGCCAGAACTCGGACGTCGCCGAAAAACGCCTGCGCGCTCACTGTGGAGGCCGACTCGTCCAGCGCCGAAGTCGCGCCGCATACTTCGCCGGCTCCGAGAACGCCCAGCGTACCCTCCCAGCCGGCGGCAGAGACGCTCTTCAGCTCTACGTTGCCGTCGATCACGACGTACATCGCACCGTTTTTATCCCCGCGCTGCAGCAAATAGCTGCCGTCCTCGAACGTCATCTCCGTCGCCGCGCCTGCGATCAAGCCGAGCTCTTCAAGCGACAGGTCGGCGAAAAACGGAACTTTCTTCAAAAATACAACTTTGTTTAACCGCCCAAGCGCACTTGTCCCAGCACTCGAACCAGCCCCCGCGCCAGAACCAGTCCCAGCGCCAGCACCCGCTCCTGCCCCGCCACCTGAACCTACGCCTACACTCGCACCCGAACCAGCACTAACGCCCTGCTCTTCCTTCATCGTCGTCGCCTCCTCTCCTCGCCGCCATTCTCCAGCCATCTCCCTCCACCAATCGTCGGCCGATTCCGCCGACCGAGCAACCGCCGCAGCGGCCTCCTCCAAGGTCAGCTTCTCCATGCGTTCCGCATTGGCTTCCCATCCGGCCGCCAATCTTTGCGACAGCTTGCGCACGCCGCCGATGCCTTCCGCAAGCACCTCAAGGCCGCCGCTGCGGACTTCCTCATCCTCGTCCGCCAGCGCCTTCCTAACGGCGGCGACGACCTGCTCATCCGTCAGCCGCACCAGAATCGCCCATACGCCTTCGTGAATCGTCTGCTCAAGATCCCGCTGCCTAAGCGCGGCCAGCTCCGCCAAATCCGTGCGCCCCAGCTCGCCATAGGCCTCGGGCAGCAGCGACGACTGCGCATGCTCGGCCAGCTTGTCCGCCGCCTGCTCGGCCAGCCAGCCGCGAACCTGCTCATCCGGCAACAGCCTCGCCAGCGCCGTAGTACCTGCGCTCCAGCTCTTCGGCGAAGCATCCGGCAGCGCCTCCTTCAGCGCGGCAACGATGCCGTCGCCCATATCGATCAGCGCCTGCACCGTCACCCGGTACAGCTCCTGATCCGCCGCCGGCAGCTTCGCCAGCAAATCGGGAGCGACCTCCGTCCGCTTCAACACGCCAAGACAAGCCGTTGCCGCCACTCTGGCCGCAGGATGCGGGTCCTCCAGCAACGCCTTCACCTCGGGCGCGAAACGATCGAGCCCCAGCTCGCCCACAATGCGGCAGACGTGGATCGACTCCTCGCCGCCCTCCTGCAAAATCCGCTCGATCACCTCGTAGCAGGCCTCGTAGCTTTGCGCGCTCTCCAGCATATACATCGCCTTGACCGCTTCCGCGACCACCATCGGCGACGGATCAAGCAGCTTCATCCGCAGGAAGAAAAAAGCCTGAGAAGGCATATGCTTCATTCGAGCCAGCTGGCGCACGACCTCCTGACGGACATCCGGTTCCGGGTCCTCCAGCAGCGAGGCCACTTTGACCATCTCCGGAAGTCCCGAGCCAGACAGGTCGAGCGCCTTTAGCGCGGCGATCTTTACCCGCGGGCTTTCATCATCGATCCGCGCGAGAATTTGCGACATGTGGCGGACATCCCGACTGCGTCCGAGCAGATTAAGCGCTATTTCGCGCGCCTCCTCGCTTCCGCTGTCAAGCATGGTCTGCACAACGCCCATCGTACGCGGATTGCGGAAAAACTCCTTGTAGCTCTCCGCCAGTTCCTTATCCTCCGAAAGACCGGCCGATTGCAAGCTGCGAACGAGTTCCTTCATATATAGCTGACGAACGACCCATGCCAGCACGAACATGACCACGGCTCCGGCCAAGCCAAGCGCAGCCAGCTCCGCGAACCCCCAGCCAAAGCCGGTATGCAGAAACTGAAGTCCCGCGCCAAGCAAAATGCCCGCGAAAGTCGCAATACCTTGCGCCACGTAGCGGAAGCCGTCCCGCTGCTGAAGCGGCAGCATTTTATAGAATAATTGATAGGAAGGCTCGGCCGAATAGTAAATGAGCAAGTACGTCAGCATGTAGCTCCCGGAAACCGCGAACATCGCAATAGGGGAACCGATCAATCCCCATGCGGCGGCAAACGCCAGCACATAGACGGCCGAGATGCCCGCTAGCATGCCGCTCGCGCCGAGCCACGCCATCAGGCGCCCCGAGACGAGCTGCAGCAGGAACGCCAGCGCGAATAGAACGGTCGTAACGACGCCGAACATTTTGCCGAAGTCGGCCTCGTTCGGGTAAGCGGTATGCGCCGTATTCAGAAACACGAACTCCATCAGAAAATAAAGCGCCGGCATCACCGTCATCATTCCAAGAACGCCAAGAAGGAACGGAGACTTCAGCGTCCGCTTGAAATAATCCATCGACGACAGCGTCTCCTGTTCCCCCTCGCTGCTCCCCGCCGATCTAAGCGCCAACGGCACGAGATAATCCGCGATCGCTTTGCGGTAGTTATACAGAGCGGCCAGCAGGAACAGCGGTCCCAGCACATAGACGATGTCCGGTCCAACCCAAGGACTCACCGCCTGAGTAATCAGCCCCGCCGCCACGCCGCCCAGCGTCGCCGCCGCCACGAAGAAAGGCATCAGCCGCTTCGCCTGCTGCGTCGGGCACAGATCGACGGCCAGACTCCACAGCAAAATCGTCTGCTGACGCACGACAAAATTCGAAGTCAAAAACAAAAACGGATAATAGAAACGAAAATCGATCCCGGCCGCTCTCAGCCCTAACAGAACAACCGCATTCACGGCGACGATTCCGATCATCAGGGAATACATCGTCCGCATCAATCCCGGCTTCGTCATCCTGCCGGCCAACCAGGTCATAAACCACGCTTCCAGCGGCAGGATAACCGCCTCGGCGACATAGATATAAGGCAAATAAACACTGCCGAAGCGCTGATTAAACAGCGTCATAAAGCCGTTGTAATTCAGCATCTCGGCAATGCCGCACAGCAGGAAGACCGGCACCATCAGCGCGAGCTTGTGCCGGTCCTCCGTCATAATCCCCAATCGGCGAATCCATTGTTGTACCATCATAGCCTTACTCAACTTTCTTATGAAATCCGCAGCCAGTAGATCAACCGATCTTCCCCGTCAAAATAATAGTCCGGACACTGGCCGATCAAAGTAAACCCGTTTCTCTCGAACAGTCTGCGGATCGTCTGGTATTCCGGGAGACTGCACGTATACGTGATCAAATACCGGGCGAACGCCTGTCGCAAATAATCCAGCATTCGCTCCAGCAGCGCTCCCGCGATTCCCCAGCCCCGATATTCCCGATGCACGACCACGTAATCCCAGCTGTAGCCTCCGGTTTTCTGATCGTTCTCGGCCACGCAGCTAACCGCGATAATCTCGTCAAGCTCGTTGACCGCGTACCAGACGACTGCCTGTCCGGCGAGCGCGCGATACGGCAAAGTCCGAAGCTGCTCCTCCTCGCCGGGCGTATACCTCGTATCGTCGAACGAAAAAGCCGAGAACAGAAACTCCACAATGCCGCGAGCCCGCTCTTCCGAATCCAGCAGCCGAATTTCGTATGTTCGGGTAATCATGCCCATGCCATTCTCCCCCTCTCCGCTCTAAACCGCCAGAGTGCCGTTCCAGCCGGAAGACGTGCCCTTCTGGAAGTACTCGTCGCAGAGATAGAAATACAGCTTGGCCGCTTTGTCCATCCGATTATGCTTGATCACCTCGACGAACGTCTCGCGCGCGTCGTAGAATCGGCCCTCCTGGCACAGCATCAGCCCGCGCTCGAACAGCTCCTTCGTGCGTTCCTTAGCCTGGCGAATCGGCTCCGGATCGCCGTCGTACACATCAATCAGCTCGATCGCCTGATCTTGCCCCTCCGGCGTAATCCGTCCGAGCGAGCGATGGCGGAAGCGCTCCGGCTCCCGCAGCTGCTCGAACAAATCCCGCGTCACGAGCACCGATGCGCCCAGCTCCTCGGACATTTTCTCCATCGTTGACGTCAAGTGCACATCATCCGAGATAACGTTGCCTTCCCAGCGTCTCTCCTCGCCAATAATGCCCATCATTAACGGACCGCGGTGAATGGCGATGCCGATATCGACCGGGGCGTAGCCGGATAATCTTCGATTGGCGTTGTATTGATCCAACTCCTCGCGAATCGCGATGGCCGCCCTGAGCGCCTCCTCGGCATAGCCGGGGAACAGCGCCATGAAGCCCGCACCGAGATATTTGCTGATCAAGCCGTCCTCTCGACGCACAAGCGGACCGAATCGGCGCAGGAACGAATTCATGAAGTTGAAGTTTTCCTTCGGCGTCAGCGTCTGCGACAGCTTGCGGAAATCGCGCAGATTAACGACCATCACGGACATGTCCTGCTGAACCTGATCGCCGAGACGGATATCGAGAATGCCCTTTTTGCCCAGCGACTTGAAAATCTGCTGCGGAACGAATCGATACGACACCTCCGAGAAGCTCGTAATGTCGGATACATACTGCCGGATATACCGGGCCATCCGATTGAACTGCTCCCCGAGATCGCCAACCTCGTCGCGGCTCTTGACGCTCACCTCGACGTCCCAGTTGCCGTCGGCCATCGCCATAACGCTTTTGCGCAGCTTGCGTACCGTCGACAGCATAAAGAACGTTCCGGAGAGGATGACGACCAGCAGCACGACGGTGATAATGGCGATATTTCGCAAAATATTTTGATAGATTGTACGGTTGGCTTGATAGAGAACGCTTAAATCTCGTCCCGTCTCATAGATGCCCACGACCTGCTGCTTGCTGTTATAAACCGGGCCGATCGCGAACAGCCATTTGCCGTTAGCGTCCTCCCATTGGCCCGTCTGGATGCTGCCCTCGCGCAGAACCAGTTGGTTGGCCTCGTTCATCTCGAACGGCTTGAACATGTTTACGCCGTCGTCGTCGTCCATGATGATGTACAGTTGGCCGTCGTCGTATTTATACAGCGTACTGTACAAACCTTGACGCTCCACGTCTTGCTCGTCCGCGAAAATGAAGTTCATTTTATCCCGGATCAGCTCGTAATCTTCGTTGCGATAATCGGCGGGAGAGCTCAGCTTCTCCAGACGGTCTCCGTCGATCAGCTGCTGCCCGTTGCGGGCCAGGAGCGCCAGCTCTCGCTGCATCTCCTCTTCCATTCGGGAGGAAAATCCGTTGTAGATCGAATTCGACAGCAGGACCATGCCGACGACGATAATCGGAACGATAACAACCCCCTGCTTGAGAAAAAGAGACACGCGACGATTCATCAGATGGACGTATACGAGCCACAGCGAGTAGATCACCAGCGCGATACCCAGCGCGCCAGCTCCCCAGCTAATCCAGCCCGAAGCGAGCGCTCCACCGGAATAGCCGGCATTCGTCAGCGCTTTGACCAGCCGGTTCATTCCGTCGTAGAGCAGGATGCGATCGTTCAGCACGACTGCATATCCGCCGCCGATCATCGGAATGACATCCATAATCTCGTGGCTCTCCGCGTCCGGAACCGACTGCACGATCGACGATCCGTCGAGCAGCACCTTCAGTCCCGTTCCTCCCGTAGGCATGATCGTCACGGCATTTAGCAGGCGGTCGACGAACATAAGACTGCCGTCCGGCGCGATCGACAGCCTTTCGGGGAAGTTTTTGCGCGTGCGATCCATATTCGCAAGCGGATATAGGTTCTGGCTCGTCCCATCCTCCGCAACCCGGAAAATGCTGCCGCGCTTCGTCGTATAGTAGATCTGTCCGGGCTCCGTGCCCTCAATCTCCGACAAAAACCGATCCTTCGGCAAAGTGAAGGAAAACTTCGCTTGCGGCTGGCCCCCTTGGAGGGGAAGCTGCATCAAGAAGATCTTCTCCGATGCGGCCAGAAAGAAATACAGATTGTCGCCCATCACCCGCAAGCCCTGAATTTGTCCGACTCGCTTGCTTGTGCCGTTGCCTTTCCATTCATACAATGTCTCCGGAGAGCCGCCCTTCGCCTCGTAACGGACGATTCGCTCGCTCTGAACGATCAGCCCGTAGGAATCGAGCACCGTATCGAGCACGATCAGTCGCCCTTCGCCGTCTATGGCCGCCTCCGTAAAGTCCTGACGGGAATCGCTGCGGACGCCTGCATGCCGCGCGCTAGCCTCCAGCCTGCCCTCGCGGGACAGACGCCAAATGTCCTGCTTCGATTGCCCAATGACGACAAGAGAATCTCCCGTCGCCTCCGCGGCCCTCGATAAATTCTCGAGCGCAATTTGGCGGGACCAAGGTCCCTTCTGCCATCCGCCCTCCTGCATAATCCGGTAAACCGATAGCCCCGTCAACGTCAATGCGACGACAAGCGCCAACAACGCCAGTTTTCTCATTTCGTTCTACCGTCTCTTTCCACTATTGACATCCCCTCAGTACCTATATCCGCTACTTAGCCTATTATTTCCATCGTACTATAAACGCCGACATTTTACACCCTTTTTCCTATGTAAAATGACAATTTTCAAGTAATATTGTAGTATGGAAATTGATAGAAAAGATTGGCGCAATCGCGCCGATGGAGGATGGGTCAATGGGTCAGCTTGTATGCGGAGGCGCCTCTCTGCAATGCTCGTTCGGCATGGCGCCGGGCATGCTGAACGTACTTCCGGTTAACCGTACGACGACGGCAATGCCGATCGCCAACATTATGGACAATAAACCTTTCGTCAATATCGCCCCATTCGGAATGTGCAATTCGATGGCCAATCCCGCCGTCGCTTCCGCTACAGCCGCGGCTCTCGGCGTTTTGACTCCGATGCCCTGCACGCCCGCCATCGCCGCTCCTTGGGTGCCGGGCTCCCCTACAGTGCTCGTTGCCAACATGCCCGCTTTGAACAATTCTTCCAAGTGCATGTGCAACTTCGGCGGGGTTATTCAGATCGTAAATCCAGGTCAAATGACGATACAGGTGCCCTAATGATAGAGATGATATTGAAGCCGTTCATCCAGCCGGTCAAGCGCTTGGTCATTATGCCGCTCAAGCGCGCCAAAAACCTTCCCAAGCTGATCATTCGCCGTCTGGTCAAGTGGATGCGCAGCATTATGGGCGGCAAGCTGCGTTCGCGGGAGAACTATTGGAAGATCGGAACGTTCTATATCGCCAAGAAGCTGTTCGTCATCCTCGTTCTGCTCACTCTTGTAATCGTATACTTCGGCTTCATCAAGCCTCCGAAGTTCGTGGACAAGTGGTTCTCCAGAACGCCCAAGATCGAAGCGTCGGCCGCGATGGCGCAGGGCTTTAACGGCTTGGCCAAAATCGTCGACGCAAACGGCAACCTGGTCTATCAGGGCCCTCTGGAGAACGGCCAATTCTCCGGTTCGGGCAAGCTGTTCGCCCCGGACGGAACGCTGCTGTACATTGGCGACTTCGGGCAAGGGCTGAAGTCGGGCAAGGGCGAGCTGTACGACTCGAACGGCTCTCTCCTCTACCGCGGCCAATTTGCCTCCGATCTGTACGAAGGCAAAGGCACGCTGTTCAAGCCGGACGGTTCGGTCCTGTATGACGGCGGCTTCGCCGCAGGCAAATACGAAGGCAAGGGGACGCTGTTCTCTGCGCCGGACCAACCGCTGTATGCCGGCGCTTTTGCGGGCGGCGAGTATCAGGGTGCGGGTAAGCTCTACGACGAGAGCGGAAAGCTCGTTTATGAGGGCGCGTTTAACGGCGGCAAGTACGAGGGCGCAGGCAAGCTGTATCGCGCGGACGGCTCTTTGCAATACGAGGGATTATTTCTCGCTGGCGTTCTGTCGGGCGCGGGTAAGGAATATTTCCCTTCCGGCGTCGCCAAGTATGAGGGCGCCTTTCTGCTCGGCAATTATCACGGCGTCGGCAAGCTGCTGAACGAGCAAGGCATCGTCTTGTACGAGGGCGGCTTCGTCGGCGGCTTGCGCGACGGCGACGGCAAAGCTTTTGGCCCCGACGGCATCGCCCTGTACGCCGGCAAGTTCAAAGCCGACAAGTACGAAGGCGTCGGCAGCTTGCTCGACGCGGACGGCGCAGCTGTCTATACCGGCTACTTCAAGGGAGGTAAAATTGACGTCCAAGGCTTCCTCGGCCTCTCTCAGCCGAAGCTTCAAGAGCTGCTGGGAGCGCCGGACGTTCCTCCGGCGAGCGAAGCCGAGCCTTTGCCCGAAGAGCTTGAGCCGATCGGGGAAGGGGAGTCTCCGGCCGACGGCTCCGCAGAGGAGAGCGGCAACGGCAGCGGTTCAAATCCGGAAGCCTCCGCTCCCGCAGACTCCGAATCGGGAGCGAACAATCCGAATAGCGACCCTGCCGCAGCTTCGCCAAGCTCGGATAAGTCAAGCTCGGGTTCGGGCAGCTCCGGTTCGAGCGGCTCGGAAGGATCGGCGCCCAGCAGCAATGGCGGCGAATCGGCGGGCAACGACGGCGCCGCCTCCGGAAATAACTCAAACGACGGAGAGACTTCGAACCCAACTAGCCCAAGCGGAGACAGTGCCGATGCGGCCGGGTCGAACTCCGGCAGCTCTAATTCCGGCGGTTCGGGTTCTGGCGGTTCGGGTTCCGGCGGTTCGGGTTCGAGCGGGTCGAGTACCGGAGTTTCTAATTCAGGTGGTTCGGGTTCTGGCGGTTCGAGCTCAGTCAGCACCGGTATCCGCACGGCAGCCTCCACCGCTTCGTTCGCGACGAAGACTAGAATCGTCAAAGTGCTTCCACCGTCGCCAAATCCGGACGAAGTGGAAATTTTACCGGATCTACCGCCGGAGCCGCTCGATTTCACTTACGCGGCCCATCAGTTCTCGTTTAAGCTGATCGCCGACGAGGACAATCCGGAAGCTTATGCGGTCACCGAAATCAACACATGGAACAAAGCGGTGCTGGAGCAGCTTGCGAAAACGCTCCAAGACGAGAAGCAGAAAGGTCTTAAGCAAACGCTCGGCGGCAGCAAGTACGAGATGACTTACGTCTGGAACGACGCTCTCTATATTTTCACCTACAACAAAGACGTTCCGGTTCGGCTTAGCGTTCATCAGTTGGTTCGATAGTTTGAAATGCGCGGGTTGATGTTTGTTCGTCGAGGAACGCCAGTTGGAAGGTACTGTGCTAGAGCGGAGAAGACGCCTTAATTATGGGGGATCGGCCATTTTGAAGAAAATAGAGCGACTTATCCGCTTTAAATTCGGAAAAAGCGGATTATCCGAAAAATAAAGCGGAAAGTCCGCCCTACTCTCACCGATTCAGCCCAGCAACCGAAAATAAAGTGGAAAATCCGCTTTATTCCAAGTGTTCAACACTTCCAGGTAACGTCAGTCATAGAGACCTTAAATAAGAAACTGCCCCATTCGAAGGAGAGTCCTTTGAGATCAGGGCAGTTTCTTATAATTTAGTAGAGCTCGCTCAGTACCGTAACAAGGATAACAGGGTTCGCCATCTGCTGAAGTGCCGGCCTTATAGAGAAATTTTCGGCTATAATATGCAGGCTCGACGCACGCTATGAATAAATGCTAACCCTAATTACCTCAAACCGCGAACAACCGTTAGTCGCCTCCAGTACAAGCCTTAACGCCGAAGTCGCTATAGGCTGCGATAATGGATGAGTCCTTTTCCGCTTGCGGTTGGCCGTTTCGCGATAAATCGTACGCCATTCCCCATCGATCAGGGCTTGCAGCGAATAATCCTTCACCAACTCGGGTATGACCTCAAAGTCTGTGCGATGATGATGCAAATTAATCAGATCCTCGTTCACATCGTCGTTGAAAACGATCTGCACTTCCTTCACTGCCACCGTCTCATCCCATAAAAATTCAAGCCATTGCGGCTCGTTCGACGGTTCGGACACCCACATATTCGGTCCCCCGTAAGGCCGGATGAAGCCATTTCGCACCTGTGACGGACAGTAGACCTCCGTTGTTCCGACTGTGCGTAGGCAGAAAGGCTTACGCGCGTATTTTTTCATCGACCATGTCAGCACCGGCTGACTGGCTTCGCGATTTTCCGTCGTCGCCGCAGCCCGAGTAGTATTTGTGCCGACGAAGCCGATCACGCCGGTCATCGGCTCGTGCGATAGATGCAGCTTTACCGCTGCATTGGCTTTTACAATGATAAACGCATTCTGCGGCTGAGACGGTTTCCAAGCGAGATCGCACAAGGCCCACTGCCGTTCTCCGACAGGCAAGTCCAGCAGCACGGAAGCTTCTTTCGTGTACGGAACGTAATTTTCCCGGCGACCGGTAGACCACAGTTCAATCTCCAGTTGCGTCGCCTCGTTCGCGTCCAACAGAAGCTCCAATCCGGACAATTGATCGACAGGCAGCAAAATGCCGACATCCTCAGCCAGCATCGCGGTTTCTTCGGATCGTTCAATCCCAATGCTGCGCATATAATTTGAAGCCTCGACCTTCGCCGTACGGGCCAAATCGTGCGGGTCGGCATAAGCGACGCCTATGACCGAGGCATCCTGCTTCAGCAGCGTCTGCTGGAGCTCGTGCCGGTATTCCTGGGCGACAGTTCGCGGCGTTACCCCATGCTTGACGCAAAGGGCCGCTCCCGTTCCCGCCGCTTCTCCCAGCACTGCGCAGGTCGCCATCACGCGCGTCGTGCCGAAAGCGACATGCGTCGCGCTAATATTGCGCCCGGCCATCAGCATATTGGACACATTTACCGAATACAAGCTGCGAAACGGAATTGGATAGACGCCGTCCATATACAGATGCTTCGAGCCGCTTTCTTCCGCATACATTCCTTGCGGCGGATGCAAATCGATCGACCAGCCGCCAAAGCCGATGCGATCCTCGAATTCTCTCTGCGCCAAAATATCGTTTTGATTCAGCACGTAATCGCCGACGAACCGTCGGTACTCCCGCTTCCCCGGAACGGCGCCGACCCATTCCAACGTCATATTGTCCGCATCGAATTGGCCCGAATTTTTAATATAGTCCCATATGCCGTAAATCGCCGCCCACAGCTCATCGCGGATTTTTTCATTGTCATGCACCGTATCGTGCTCGCCGCCCCATTCGATCCACCAGTAATGGCAGCCCGAATCGCCGCTGCGGATGACCCGTTTTAACGGAATCGTCGTTTGCGTAATATCGCGGGCAAAGCTTGGCGGCACATACTTCACCGGCCTGCCTTCGTCCCGCGTATAAAACAAAATCGTACTGCCGAGCGTAATCTCGTCCGCAACGTCCGGCGCCCACGCTTCTTGGTACTCATCCTTCGATTCCCGTCCGAGACGATACTTCGCGCCTGCCAGGAAACCGACCAGTCCATCGCCGGTGCAATCGATGTACTGCTCGCTCTCAAAGCGAATGCGCCGTTCCGAAGCCATCATCCACCCCGTCACAGACTTAATGCGGCGATCAGCCTCAGGCCCTTCAGCCTCAACCTCATGCACGTCCGTGTTCAGATACAAGGAAATATTCGGCTCGTTCCTCACCGTCTCCAGAACGACCAAATCCCAGTAATACGGATTGCCTTCCTTATTGCGATATTGGTTCTCGACGAACATCTCGCCCATAATGCCCGTCTCCCTCGCATACCGATGAATACCGTGTCCTGTTGCCCCGCACACCCATACCCGCACTTCGCTGCTGGAGTTGCCGCCCAGAACGGGGCGATTATGCACGAGCGCTACCTTGCTGCCGAGTCGTGCCGCCGCTACCGCAGCGCATACGCCGGCCAAGCCTCCGCCAATAACCGTGATATCGACTTTTACGATCTCCTGTCTCATCGTTCTAAACCTCCAAGTTTGAGATTTTAAATATATCTTATTTTTCATGATATAATGGTTATAAACTTTATAAAATGCACCTTATTTCATTTGTTATATCTAAAATTTCACTTGATTATGAATGACTAGTTAACTTACATCGCCTGGCAGGGCATTCCCCAGGCGTTCTCCGGAGCTTCGTCCAAGCGCCGATGTGCGGCATTTTCTCGCTATCCCCTTCGTTCAGGCTACCAACATCACAACCCAAGGTCCCCTCTTAACGGTCCCCCAGACCGCTAGAGGCGATCAATCCCTCGAATTCGCTCGCGTTACGGTCCGTCAGACCGCTAGAGGCGATCAATCCCTCGGATTCGCTTGCGTTACGGTCCGTCAGACCGCTAGAACCGGCTGAACTCAAAATTTAAGGAGGGAATGTTGTTGCCCAATCTGCCCCAGCTTCTTCTGCACGTCTACTGGTTGGAAAAAGAGCAATTCGAGCTGCGCTACGATGAATATGGGGAGTGGGTTCTGTTCTTGGTCGAGACGGGCAGCTTTCGTTATCGCATCGGTGAATATGAAGGAATTGCCGGAGCCGGCGATCTCGTTCTTTGTCCACCGAACCATAGGTTTGAACGGGAGGCTATTAGCGCAGTTACGTTTCATTTTTTGCGGTTTGTTTATGAAGCGGCTTCCGATCATGATCATCCTTGCGGGAGGATTCGCCTGTCCAATCAAATTCGCGTTGCCCATAACAGCGCCGACCTTCGCACTTATGCGCTCGACCGTTCCTCTTTTGCCGTGCAGTACCGCGAGCATCTTTTGCGGGATCTATGGATGATGCTTTGGAAAGAAGCGCATGAGAACTCCGAATTCGGTAGCAAATCCGCCACAATAGACCCGGCCATGCAGCAAATCAAAGACCATCTCGAGAAGCACGCCTTCGAACCGCTCCAGCTAAAAAATGTTGCAGCCGCCTACCAGTTAACGCCTGTCCAGCTAAGCCGAAGCTTCCAAGCTTGTTACGGCCAGAAGCCGATCGCTTTTATAACCGAGCTACGGATGCAGCAGGCCGTCAAGCTGTTAATGACCCGCAATTGGACTGTCGACGCGATCGCCCAGGCTTGCGGCTATGAGAACGGTTTCTATTTAAGCCGGGTTTTTAGCAAACATATGAACATGAGCCCGTCGGCATTTCGCAAAGAAAATCGTGTGTGATGCTTCGGACAGGCATTTAATCCTGTGTCAAACCGCACTTATCCGCCACATTTCCAAGTAAATCAAGAAAGAACAAGCCTTCCTCGAAACAGGAAGGCTTGCTTTTTGCTATGACATATTCTTCAAATCTCCAACGGCCCAAAAACGGGCAAAGGGATCCCTTTGCTATCTGCAACGTTAACCGTCGGATTAAAGCCGGCTCCATGCCGCAATAGCCCGACCGCAGAAACCGGTTCCTCGAAACGAAGCTCTATGCTCCTACCATCCTGTGAGACGGCGGCCTTGACCGGTACTGGAACGTCATCCGCCTCGACCGAGAACCCGTACACCCTGTCCGACTCGCGCAATTTCCCATGCGCCCCTTCGATCTCCAGCCTTAATAGGGTACGTTCCTCGTTCCAGCGCATAACGCCCGGCCTCGGCCCCGTCTCATATGCCTGCCGGCCGTAAGCGATCCTAAGCGCTTGCCAAGCCATTCGGCGACCGATCTCCTTCATCGATTCCGTACCGACATGAATGATATCCGACAACGTCGCGTCGACTGTCGGCACCATCGCGGCCGGAGCGAGCGCTTCTTCCGCCAGCCGCTGCTCCTCCTGGACGGCGTTCCACCACGAGGAATTCGCATCCATAAAATGAACGGTCGACAGCTGCGCGTAAACGAAAGGAAGAGCGGAATCTCTGAGATCTTCTCTTAAAGAAGCGACCCAGGTTCGAAGGCGTTCCGCGTATAGCGGCGCATCTCGTTCGTTGGCTTCCGCTTCTCCTTGATACCAGAGACAGCCTTTCACGCGGCCGCCGAGCTTGCGCACTCTTCTCAGCAGTGCCCCGTATAAGGTCGATCCCGATTCATCCATCCGAACCGGCCCCCAATCGGCCATCGAGGATCCCCCATAGGCGCACACGATCAGCCCGACCGGGACTCCTTCATGGCGGCGGACTTCCTTCGCGAAGGCCAGCCCCAACCCGGCGCCGATGCTCCTGTCCCGTCTCTCACAGACAACTGCCGTTCCGAGTTCTTCCTCCGGCACTCTCCAGTGGACGGGATCGAGAGATTCGTTAAACCAATGCAAAGGCTCCTCGGCGATCCCCCACCGGTCGCCCATGTAATAGCAGCAGATACCGTCTTCCGGTTGTTCAACGCCGACCAGCTTGCCGCAGCCTTCCATGTTCGATTGTCCGGCGAGAACCCATAAATCTCCGACGTGGACGGCCTCGACGCATAGGCTCTCCCGCTCCACCTCCCCGTCCCGGACAAACAACTCCATCCGGTAGGAACCCGTCGGTACTCGCTCGAACCCTCCTGCAATCCATATTCCTTCTCGGGTCCCCACTGACACCCGCTCTAACCGCGCAGTGACCAACGTTTCTTCTCGAATCCCCGTAGACAACGTTCCTTCCCGATTTACGATAGCTCGACCGATCGCTCCGCCATCCTCGGCAAGCAACCTCGCCTCGATCGTTCCTCCGAATTCGGATGAGATTCTCACCGCGAAAGGAATATCCGCTCCCCCTTCGCAATCGCGCTGATAAACGCAATGAGCGGAAGGCTCCAGCACCGTAATCATTCGGATCCCCTCCTTTCTCCTCTACCGGAAACCGGAAGGTCCCCTAGTCCAACATTGTAACGACCGGGTTCCACAATGTAGCGTCATAATAGTTGTTGCCGTTTCGATTAACGATAAAATAAAGCCGATCCCCCGCGTTTACGGAAACTTGAAAGTCATGGCTCACCCCGGAGTCGGTATCCGATCCGTCGATCGCGTTGGGGCCCCATAAGACGTCGTTCCCTTTTTTCACGGTTACGTTCACGCCGTCTCCTCCGGATCCGCCCATCCTCGCGGTTCCGGTCACGACGATCGTGCCCGACGTAGGAGCGACCCATGTCCGGACGGAATCGTAAGCGTCGGGATGCTGCGTCCCGGCTCCGATCAGCACGTAAGGCTGACTGCCTTTCCAGACGCCGCCATTGGCTTGATAGTCGGTCATATCCGTATACGAGCTTCCGTTCCATTCCTGATAACGCCATTGATTCGTTCCCTGCGAATCCGAAAAACCGGCGGAAGCGACGTAAGGCGTGCCATAGACGATGGAAGGATCCCAATTCGTCACATCGTAGTAGGAGTTACCCCGCTTGTTCACGTTAAAATAGAGAGCCTCTCCCTTCTTGACGTTGAGCACGATATCGTGGGACAGACCGACGTTATCGTTGCCATCGAGCGTATAGGGCCCCCATACCTCGCTTTCCAGGAAAGGATACGCGCCGCTCCGTTTGATGCGGACGACGACTCCGTCGCCTCCTTGACCGGACTGTCCAAGCGCGACTTTGCCGGAGACGACGACCGTGCCGTCCCTAGGAGCGATCCATTTGCGCACCGCGTTATACGTCTCTCCAGGGGACATCCAGTTCCCCGCGATCAGCGCGTAATCCTCGTTGCCCTTCCATCTGAGGTTCGAAGAATCCCAATTCATATTCGTCAAATACATGTAGTCGCCGCCGTACGATGCATATTGCTGCAGATAGGCCCAGTTGGCCTGGCCTTGCGACGAAGATAAATCCGTCGACGCCCGAAAGCGATGCGGAATCGTCGTCGGCGCGGGAGCGGACGGTCCGCCCGGCTGCAGAGCCGCGGTCGCGTACCCCGACGCATTGCCGTCGCCGTCTACGGTGCGGATGCGGTACGTGTCGCCGATGTCGCCGTCGACGATGAAATCGTAAGTGCCCTTCGACACTTTGTCGATAACGACTCCGTTTCTTTCGATCTCGTAGTAGGAGATCCAACGGTCGTCCGCTCCGGCCGTCCAACTAAGCTCCACGCCGAAGCGATCCATATTGTAGGCGGTTTTCTTGACCGCGCCGCTTGGCGCGGACGGCGCCGTATTGTCCGTTCCAGATCCCGGATAATCCGTCACATTGAACAGGATCGTCTCGCCCGGCTGAAGATTCGCGATCGTCACGCCGTTCGTTTTCCAGTAATCGCCGGTCGCGGTCTGCGGCACGCAGCCTCCCAGATAACAACCCAGCGAATAGCTTTCCGTATCGATCAGCCCCTTAGGATAAATGGTGACGTTCTCTCCGAAGTAAGGCGTATAGGAGCTGAACTGGATCATTGCCTTCGATTGGTTACCGTTCGTCTTTTGCAGCAGGTGAGTCGAATCCTTCCCATCCGACGCCGTAGGCCGGAACACTTTGACCCAGCGCCCGCTTAAGCCTTGAGCGTCCAAATACCGGCCGAATTCGTAATGCCGCCGCGTATTTTCCCGAATCTCCGGGTCTTTCGGATCGAACGTGTTGAAGTCGGTGGCGATGTCCGGCATCGATCCTGGCCAACTGAGCTTGTCGATGGGCAGCTTCAAGGACTGATAGTAACTCGCGTAATGGCGGGCGTTCCCGTCCGTCACCTGCTGGGTATCGGAGAAGCGCACCGCCTCCATCAGCAACGTCTCGCCTCCGGAAGAGCAACCGTTGATCCAAGCCAGCGGATTCGCGTCTTTGAACGCCTTCAACAGGCTAAAAAAGTTTTCCGATTGCTTCAACATATCGTTGTCGCTTCCTGCGACCTTCCAAGACGGCATGCCGTCGTAACGCCACTGGAAAGGCCCCAAGTCAGCCTGCATCTCGTTGGCTTTGTTCAGGATCCAGGAAAAAACGTCGGGATTGGCCAAGTTCAGATGCAGACCGTAGAATCCGACCCCGTCCCCGGCAGCAACCCAATCCGGATGCTCGTTCACGACCCGCGATCCGTAATCCGCTTGCCAGAGCGGGGACCACAGCTTCAAGAGCATACCGCTTTTTTTCAAAAAATCGCTCGTTTTCTTCAAATCGTCGCTCTCGATCGCCTCGTCCCAATCGCCTTTGTTGCTGTACCAATCGGCATCGATATGAACGGTATGCCCTCCGATGTACCGATTGTAGTTGATCGATTCGAAGGCGCTCGGCATCTGCGGGCTGATGCGCCATTGCCAGGTTCCCCCGCCTTGCCGGAAATCGTTGCGGGTGTAATCCCACAGATAGCGATACGTGTAATCCCCGATCGTATTGCCCATATCGTCCAGATCGCCTTGGAACACGCCCATCGTCGTCTTCGGGGATGCAATCGATTGGCCGTTCGCGACCTCATAGTTCGTTACGCTGGCGTACCCGCTCAGGTTGATCCTCGTGCCGAAGTTCCCGACCTGTGCCAACCAGTGGCCGTTATAATCGAAGGAAAGCCAGATCCCCTCGGAAGAAGCCCGGTTTCGGAGCACGAACAAGGTGTCGTAGACGGCTGTTCCCTGCTCGTAGCTTCCCAATCCGAACTCGTAATGCCCGTCCACCATCGTCACTTCCGGATAATCGTACGAATCGAACGTGCGCGCATAGGCAGACGTCATCGGGACCGTTTTCAACATTCCTGAACCGGTAAAGTTGCCGCCCCCCGTCAAGTATTGCAGGTCGACGTCGATGAGATCGTTCTGCATGACGCGTTGCTTAAACATAAAAGGCGAAGAGACGTTAAGGGCTCCGCCGGATACGTTCTTGAACTCCGACCATTCCTTGATCGTTCCCGTAGAGGGGAAAACGACGTAATGGCGAATGATTTGCAAAACCGAATTATGGAAGACGATCCGCAGCTCCAGCTCGCCTTGGGACAGCACTTCGGTCGAATGGGAATCGTACGTCCACCCTCCCGCAGATCCGTTATACGTCGCGCCTCCCGCTTCGATCTGAAATTCGTCCGAATTTTGCGCGCCTTGGACGTACTCTTTGCCGGTGAGCTTGTTTTGAAAGCTGACGAGCAGGAATCGGCCGCTGCCGTCGAGCTGCAGCTTCTTCTCGACCGAGTCCGTTCCGAGCGTCCAGATCCGGTTAGCCGCGTCGAATTGCACGTAGGCGTCTCCGGAAGTATTCGCAAATACCCGCCGATCCGCATTCCACTGCATCAGAAGAAGCAAGGCGACGGCGATTCCCGCCGCTTTGATCCCGAGTCGGTAAATCGGACTTTTCGTTCGCAAGTTCATTCCCCCACATTCATAGGATGTTGAAGCTACTCCTTCACGCTCCCTAGCACGATGCCGGACATGAAATATTTCTGCAAGAACGGATACACGAGAAGAATCGGAAGCGTGGCCATGAAGATTTGCGCCGCTTTTACCGTGCGGTCGGAAATCTGGTTCAACAGCTTCGCCTGCACCGGATCGATGGAAGCGAATGAGGACGTATTCAGCTTGACGACGACGGTCTGTAGATAGCTTTGTAAGGGATACTTATCTGGAGAGTTCATCAGGATCATCCCGTCGAACCAGGAGTTCCAATGCATGACGATCGTAAACAGAGCTACCGTCGCAAGCGCCGGAGTCGACAACGGGACGAAAATCCGGAACAGGATTTTGACGTGGTTCGCGCCATCTACGAAAGCCGCCTCCTCCAGCCCCTTCGGCAATCCCCGGAAGAAGTTCAACAGCAAGATGCAATTGAACACCTGCACGGCCCCAGGCAGTATCAATGCCCAGATCGTATCCAGTATTCCGGTCGCCTTGATCGTCATGTACCACGGAATCAACCCTCCGTTAAAGAGAATCGTGAACACAAACGCCCAAGCATACAGAGTTCTTCCGGGAAAAGCTCTAGACTCCTTCGACAGCGGGTAGGCGACCAGTAACGTCATCAGTAAGCTAATGGCCGTCCCTAGAACGACTCGTCCGATCGAGATGCCGAACGCCGTAAAAAATTCGTGGCGCAAAAACACGAAACGGTACGAATCGAGGTTCAATCCGACCGGCCACAGCTTGACTAGCCCGGCCGCCGCCGCCGATTTGTTGCTTAACGATAAGGAAAGCATATTGACGAAAGGAAGCAGCGATAGGATCGAAAACAAACCCAATACGCCGTAATTGAACGCGTTAAACGCTTTTCTAGAAAAAGATAATCTACCAACCATGTTTCTGCACCGCTCTCTAGAAAATTCGATAGTTGGCTATTCGGTAGGCCAAAAAGTAAGAAACCGAAATAAAGAGGAAGGAAATGACGGATTTAAACAAGCCGACCGCCGTCGCGACCCCGTACTGCGTATCCACGATGCCGATCCGGTACACGAACGTATCCAGAATGTCGGCCGTGGAGTAAACTTGCGGACTGTATAAATTAAAAATCTGGTCGAATCCCGCGTTCAAGACGTTCCCCAAGCTTAAGGTCGCGACCAGCACGATAATTGGCAGCATGGACGGCAGCGTAACGTTAATCGTTTGTTTCCACCGGTTCGCGCCGTCGATGACCGCGGCTTCGTAGAGCGATGGATTCGCGTTCGTGATCGCCGCCAGAAACACGATCGTGTTGAATCCGATTTCCTTCCACAGATCGGAGACGACGGCCGTGAACCGAAACCATCCCGGGTCCCCTAGGAAAAAGATCGGTTTTAATCCGAGCGCTTGCAAAAATCCGTTCACGATTCCTTCGGAAGGCGAGAGAATGTCAATCAGAATGCCGCCGAGCAGCACCCAAGATAGAAAATAAGGTAAATAGACGATCGTCTGAACAGCCCTCTTGAACGCCCTTATCCGAATCTCGTTCAGCAGAAGCGCCAAAACGATAGGAGCCGAGAGGTTCAGAACGATCTTCATAGCCGCGATGACGACCGTATTCAGCAACACTTGCTTCGTGTCCGGCAGCTCCCAGACATACTTGAAATTGTCCAGTCCGACGAAGGGGGAATGGAAGATCCCCTTGGAAGGCATAAACTTCTCGAAAGCCAAGTAAATCCCGGCGATCGGACCATAGCTGTAGATCAAGAGCAGGACCAATGGCGGAATCAGCATGACGTGAAGCGGCAGAAGCCGCATGGCTTTTGGCGATAGCATTCCTTTCTCCTCCAAGCTTGCCTGTCCGGTTAGGAGGAAAGAGGACACGCCCCTCTCCTCTACCCGGATATCGTTACTTCGTCGATTCGTACCAGGCGTTGACTTCCTGCGTAATCGTATCGCCGCCGAGTTTCTTCCAATCCGCGACGAATTGGTCGAATGCGTCTACCGGAACGGCGCCCATGATGATTTTCGAATACATTTCCAGCTGCAATTTATCGAGCGTCGATTGCTTCTGGACCATCGTATCTGTCTTGGAACCGAAGAATTGGTCGGAGATACCTAGCCTCTGGGAATCGTAATAATCTAAGATGCTCAGCGCCGTGTCCTTCGGTCCCGCCCACTTCGCGTTGCCGTAGGACGCCGGATCTTTGTTTTCCATGAACCGGTTATAGATGTCGTAGTTGCTTTTCACCTGCAGGTTTTTCAATGCGTCTTGATCGTTGTTTTCCAGCGCGGCTTTGACTCCGCGATAGATTCCGATATTCTGGCCGGGATCGGACATGTACACGGCGGCCAGCCTCCAGCGGATGTAGCCTTCCGGATTCGGATCGGGCTGATGGAAATCGTCGTCGTAGCCTCCCGTATCCCATCCGTACTCTTTGTCGACGTAGTAGTTCGCCAGCTTGATGAGCGCTTCGGGATGCTTGGAGCCTTTCTTGAACGCCGTGTAGCCGTTGACGGACTCCGGATTCACGCCCGTTCCGATGGACGGGATCGCCGGCTTATCGTCGGCGGAGACGATTGGGTAAGGCTTCCATTCGGCGCTCGGATCCTGCTTGAAAGAATCCGGCAACGGATAGAAGGCATTCCAATGCTGACCATAAAATAGGCCGATCTTGCCGGAGACGACGGATTCGTTGACCTTCGTGGCGTCCTTCACGCCGAATTCCGCGTCGATCTGGCCGGCCAGGAACATTTCCTGGAGCTTGCCGAGCGCCTGTTTCATCTCCGGTTGAACGCCACCGTAGACCAGCTTGCCTTCCTCGTCTTCCAGCCAGAGATTGCGGTAAGCATGATACCCTTCGAAAAACCCGTTCAGGTCGTACAGGCCTCCGCCGTAGACGTCTTTGGCCAGCCCGATTCCGAACGTATCCTTCTTGCCGTTCCCGTCCGGATCCCGATTTGCGAACGCATCGCTGATGTTCAGGATGTCCTCCATCGTCTTCGGCTCGGGCAATTGCAGCTTGTCCAGCCAGTCCTTGCGGAGCCAGATCATGGAGGCGGCATCCAAGCTGGACGCCACGTATGGGAGAGCGAGCACTTTGCCATCGAACGTGCTTGTCTTTAAAGCCAGACCGTCGTTCACGGCCAAAAACTTCTTGAGCTGCGGCGAAGCGTATTTCTCGATCACTTCGGTTAAATCTTCCGCCATGTCGTTGTCTACGAGCTGCTTTAATTGCTTGGAGTTGACCGGGATAATATCCGGCAGATCATTGGACGCGATGCTGACGTTCAGTTTCTGTTCCCCCGGACCTCCGGATTCGTCCCCGACGACCGACCAATTGACCTTCATCTCAATGCCCAGATCTTTAAGATATCCATCCAACCAAACGTTCTTATCCGCCGTTTCTCCAGGTACGAACTTGTCCGAAGCATTGAAGATTTTAACCGTGGATAGCTTGATCGGAGGATCGTATTTGCCGAACGGATCGACGTTCTCCTCGGACGCTGCGGAAGACGGTTGCGCCGTTTCCGCGGCTTGTCCTTCGGACTGCGAGACTTTCTCCGGATTCGAGTTAGAGCAAGCCGTGACCGTCGCGAGCAACGCGGCAAGCGCGATGGCGGTCGCTTTGTTTTTCATGCTGCCTTTCATGGTTCGAACTCCCCTTTTCCATGATGAGTATGGCGGCTAGCCGACTTACAAGTCTCATTATAGAAAACAAATTTCCTGCTAGATACACAACTCTTTTTACATTTACGGTTTTATCTTTACTTATCGGCAATCCCTTGAAGGGAAAGGCCTCCCGGGCACCGAAGAGTAAAAAGCAAGCAGCCATCACGACAAACAAGGTGAATAATATATGGGAAATATCACTAAACAATGGGCGATTCCAATCTATATGAAGCTCATTCTGACGTTCCTTGCCATTCTTACGCCGCTATTCGGCTTAAGCCTGGCCATGAACGAATACGGCTCTTCGAGCGTGCGAACCGAAATCACGAGATCGATGCAATCCAAAGTACATTTCTACAATAAATCCCTCGAAAACGAGTTTTCGAAAATCATCCGCATAATAAAAGAGTTTACCAGCTACGAGGACCTGGATTATTTGAGCCACCGCAGCGAAATCATGGGCGTCTTCGAGAAGCGGACTCGGATCCAGGACGTCCAGAAAGAGCTGATCTTTATCAAAAGCTCCAGCCACCTCATCTTGTCCGCGGAAGTTCATGTCACCTCCATCGACCGAACGATCTCCGACGGCGGATACGATTCGATTCCGCGGGACCGGTTCGACGCGCTGAACATCGTAACCAATATTTACGAATCCCCGTTCATTCATTGGGAAGACCGGCTCTTTATCAGCCTCCCTTTCCCCATCACGCCGAACAATCTACAGCCGGATTTCGTCGTGGACGTGGAAATCGACAAGGAAAAGCTTAGGCAGGATTTTCTCGAGTTTACCGATTCGGCGAGCGGCAACGTCGTCTGGACGGATCAGGAGAGAGATTGGGAAATTTCCGCCCAAGAGAGCGGCTCCCTCGGCATGGCCGCGCAACTAAGCGACGAAGCCGGCGTGCGGTCTATCGCAGGGCAAGGAAGGAATTACCTCGTCGCGTACGAAAAATCCGGCGTTCTCGGCACGACCTTGATGATGTACGAAGACGAGAAAACCCTTCTCGGGCCCCTAAGGCTTCATCGTATCGGGTTCTGGCTACTATCCGGCCTATCGCTTCTCTTGATCGTTGGCGTTTCCTTCACGGTCTATCGACTCATTCGCCAACCTCTGAAAACGCTGATTCGGGGTTTCCGCAAAATCGAACAGGGAGATTTGAACGTGTCTTTTGAATATCGGGGGCACGACGAATTCAAGTATTTGTACGGGCAATTCAACGCGATGACCCGCAATCTCCAGCAGTTGATCGACGAAGCGTTCGCCCAGAAGTACCGGGCCCAGAACGCCGAATTGCGCCAGCTTCAATCGCAGATCAATCCGCACTTCCTATACAACAGCCTGTTTATTCTCAATCGGTTGGCCAAAAAAAGCCGCGACCAGACGCAGATCGATTTTACGAAGTATTTATCGGACTATTTCCATTTCATGACGCGCAATTCGAGCAACGAAGTGACCTTGGCGGAGGAGGTTCGCCATGCGAGGAATTACGTCGAAATCCAAACAATCCGGTTCGCCGGCCATATCGAAACCCGGTTCGATCCGCTCCCGGACGAATGGGTCTCGATCCGGGTGCCCCGCCTCATTCTCCAGCCGATCGTCGAAAATGCTTATAAATACGCTCTAGAGCAGCACGAACGCGGAGGGAAACTGCGGGTGGCATTCGAACATATCGACGGGGACGCGGTCATCCGCGTCGAGGATAACGGCGAGCGGATCGGTCCGCAAGACATCCATCGATTGCGACAAAGGCTGAACGATTTCAACATTTCGCAAGAGACGACAGGGCTAGTGAATCTGCATCGCCGGCTGGTCTACCGCTTTGGACCCCACTACGGAATCGCATTATCCGGAGGCACGGAAGCCGGACTATCGGTTTCCGTGCGCTTGCCGATGAACAACGAAACGATCGAGAAAACGGAGGGGTAACGTCTATGTATCGCGTACTGGTAGTCGATAACGAACCGATCATTGTGGACGGTCTGGTTGACCTGTTCGCCGAAGCCGAAGATCTCGACTTGGAAATCTTCAAAGCCGAATCGGCACAGGAGGCGCTGGTCTTGCTTCAAGAAAACGCAATGGACGTCGTCTTCGCCGATATCCATATGCCCGGCATGGACGGTCTTGAACTGCAGAGGCGAATCGCCGAACGTTGGCCGCGCTGCAGGGTCATTTTTCTGACGGGCTTTAACGATTTCGAATACGTCCAGACCGCATTGCGCAACGGCGGCGCCGACTATATTCTGAAGACCGAAAGCGACGATCGGATCTTGGAAGCGTTAAGGTCCGCTCTCGACGGCTTGCGGTCGTTCGACGAACAGCATCGCTACTTGTCGAACGCCAAGCGCAGCATGGAGATGGCTCTTCCGTTACTGCAAAGAGAGCGGATTGTTAGCTTGTTGGACGGAGAAATCGCGGCGGAGAAATTCGGATTGGACGAGCTGGGAACCACGCTCAGAGCGGACTCCGCCGTGCTGCTGATCGTCGGAAGAATCGACGAAGGCTGGACGTCCTTCTCCGCCTCCGACCGAATGCTTCTCATGTACGCGGCCCACAATATTGCCCAGGAGTACTGCTCTGATAGTGTGATATTCCACATCCTCTACGATCACACGAAATTCGTCTGGATGTCGCAGCCGAAGAACGATAAAGCACAAGAAGAAGCTTGGAGCGGGGTGCTTAACCCTTTACACGAAAAGCTGGACTCGATCCAGACGACCTGCCGGGGTCTGTTGAAGCTGTCGCTTTCATTCGCCGCGGCTTCGGCTCCTTGCCCTTGGAACGAAGTCCCCGTTGTTTTCTCCCGCTTGACCGATCTACTTCGGGGCGGGCTAGGGCTCGGTAAGGAAGCGCTGTTGACCGACGACTCCGCTTCCCTTCTTCCTCGTTCGAAAACTTCGGACGCTTTCCGGCTTCAACGCGGGCATTTAAACCTCCTGGAGCAATATTTGGAGAGCGGGGACGGAGAACGGTTCGCGGACCTGTGCCGCGCGGTGCTGCAAGGGGCGACTCCCGACTATTTGTCTTACGCAGAAGCCTATTACGGCGTCTTGTCGGTCGTTCTGGGCTTCGCCAAGAGGTTGAATCCGGACAAGGAGTCGGTCAATCGGCTTGATTTGGAAGAGTTGATGCGCATCGATCTTCAACCGACTTGGGAAGCTGCCGCAGCGCGGTTCGAGACCGCTGCGAGCCGGCTGGCGATGGAACGGAGGACGGAGCAAGACGAAAACACGCATTTTCTCATCGAACGCCTGCACCAGCATATCCGGGAATCATTGGATCAAGATTTGTCCTTGAACCGGTTGTCGGAGGTCGTCCATTTGAATCCCTCCTATCTCTCGAGGCTGTACAAACAGATCGAAGGACGGGGGCTGACGGAATACATCGCGAACCGCAGAATAGAACGGGCCATGGAGCTTCTCGCGCGAACGCCCTTGAAAATCCATGAGATCGCGGTCCGCGTCGGCTTGGAGTCCGGCTATTTCATCAAGCTGTTCAAGCGCACGTCAAAAATGACCCCTCAGGAATTCCGTGAGAAGCATCAGAGGTCTTTTTCGGATTAACATCGTAACAACTCGTTATATCGGCCGAATGTTTCTCTTATCGACGGCAATTGGCACGCACTTATCCGCCACATTTCCCATTCGACTTCCATAGGAACCTCTGACGTTATTCGGCGGATCGGCTCGATTGCTCCCGCTTTCGAGCAATCCGGTCATTAACCAACAAAATAACACCGTTGCCACATTTTTACTTAAGAGATACCTTTGGATATAGGGGTTGTCCCCTATATTACGGAGTACGGGAGGTAGTATCGATGGATGCAGAAGAAGTAGTAGAAGGACTGGAAGCGAATGCGGAAGTTGAAGCGGTTGCCGAGGCTGCAGAGGAAGCGGCTCAAGAGGCAGCTGTCGAAGAAGCCGTAGCCGAGGCGGCTCAAGAAGAGGAAGCAAGCGCGGAGCAGGACGAAGCGGTTGCGGAAGCGTCTGAGGAGTCCGAAGAGGAAGCCGTTGCCGTGATTTCCGCTGTAGCGGAGGAAGAGGCCGTTGCTGAGGCGGACGCCGAAGAAGCCGTTGCTGAAGAGGCTTCCGAGGAGCAAGCCGTTGCGGAAGCCGAGGCGGACGAGCCTGCGCTGGCCGAAGTCGCCGCGCACGAAAGCGAAGCTTCCGATTCGGAAGAACAGTAATTATCCATATCTGATCGCTACAACGATCTAGGGGCTTATCTGCGCGAGTATCGCACCGCTTGCGCCGGCAAGCCCCTTGTTCACGCGTAAAGGTTCAAGCGCGGTTGCGCATGAAAGCGCGAAGCGCCCATTTGCGCTCGTGCCGTTTCATGTACTTGGGCAAGGCGCGGTACAATTGGCGACACTCCCCGAACGCTTCTGCGGCTTCCGCCGATTTGCCAAGATCGGCATAGATCGTCCCCAAACGGTAATAGGCTTCGCAAGAGGACGAATTCACTTCTTTGAACTGCTGCAAGTATTGAATCGCATGGCCCGGGTCCGTCTTGGCGAGCGCCTCGGCAAGTCTCAAGTAAGGCTGGCCATATTTGACCTTTGGACTGATGGACAGCGCCCGCTTCATCGCCCGTTCGCCTTCCTCCAGCCGTCCGAGCGCCAGCTCGCACGATCCCAGATCGCTCCAATACTCCGCTGAATGCTCCATCCGCTGTTCAATACCCTGTAAAATATCCCGAGCCCGGACGTGTTTTCCACTCTCGATCAGCAGTCTGGCGAGCTCGGATTTAACCGATAGATCATGAGGACTCATTTCCTGCTGCTTTCTCAGTTTGCCGATCGAGCTGCGCCTGCGCAGCGGTTTGACCAAACTGGGGGATAAGCCGACAAACCGTCTCTCCAGCGTGTAAATCACGAGGAGCAGCACGATAATCGCGATAAACGGATTGCCGAACAGCCAGGTCAAACCGAAGAATAGCATAATTTTGCTCATAATCAAGCCTCATCTCCCTCTCACCCGACGGGTTCAATCGCGATGGTGGCTGACTTGATGCGAACGACTAGGCGTTATCGATTCCCGCAGCCGCTTCGTCGGCGGCTTTGTGCAGATCGGCGGCCGGATATCCCGAGCCTGTCGGCAGCTTCTTGAACGCCCACCAGCGAATGCGCAGCGATGCGCCCGAAGCGGCGCCGGCCAGCTTCATGCCGATTCGGAAACTGCCCTTGTCCGGATAGATGAGCGTTCCGAAGCTGATGTTCGGCAGCTCCGCTTCATACTCCGTATCTTTAAATACGTCGGTCGCGCCGAAATAGACCTTCGAACCGCCCGAACCGAGCGGAGCCTGCGAATCCGGAATCTCCTCCAGCCCGACGACGACCGTTACGTCCCCTTCGCCCAACCCGTGACGAATTTCTTCAGTCACATAGTTGCGCTTGCCGCGCAAGAAGAAACGCATGCCCTGCTTGGCTTGCGCGTCAAGCGGCACTTCCACGACGCCCGTAGCCATCTCGTCCTGGATCGTCTGAGGCTTGGGGATGCCCAGCTTAAAGTCGAAGGCGTTCTGTTCCGGATGATACACAACATCCAGCTCCGGCTTGCTGCCGTATTCGAGATCGTACGCTCTCGCCTCTGCATAGAAACGGTGAAGAGAAGAAGCTTTTCCGCTGCGGGACATCCTGTTAGCCAGAGAGGCGTTCGGAATATATTCGCCGAACGGAACCCGCTCCACCTGCTCGATCATATAAGTCGGCCCAAGCTGCAGCAGTCCGATTTTCGCCAAGCAGACATCCTGATCGGCATAGCCCTCTACCGCTTGGTCCAGAGAGCGCTCGTACCATACTTTCATAATGCGCTCTTCTACCGGCTGGGAGATGATGTCGACCGAGTGCCGAACCGTGTGGTCGATCGGTACGCGGTTGTCCCCAAGCAGCAGCTCGACGGAGCCGGCGTTCAGCGTCAGTCTGCCGGTCGTTCCCGGACGATCCTGCACCTTGACGCTATAGCTTAAACGGTATTCCGTATCCTGCTTGTCGCCGGGTTCGAGAAACTTGACGATATTGCCGTCCTTGCCGAGTGAGTCGAAGCCGTCCGCTTCGTACGCCAAGGAGAGGGAGACGCGGGGAGCTTGCAGCGTTTTTTCCACGACAAGGGTCACATCGACGACTTCGCCCGGATTGGCGAACTTGGGCATTCTCTGAGTGACGCGAACGTCTTTGTCCTGATAGATCGTCACAATATCTTCAAGCAGGCTGTTATGCTCGAACGAATGCGGCGCGGGCGCTTCTTCCTTCACATACAGCCGATAGCTTTCCAGAAAACGGTTATACTCGCTCATCTCCTCGCCGCGCACGGAAGAGTTGCCGACCGAGTGAACGGGCTCGCGGCCTTTTTCGTCGTAGGCGACGTACAGATAGACGTTTTTCTTGTATTCGTTGTTTGTGAATCCGTCGATCATCGACAGCTTCAGCGTTACGGGAGCCGAGATCACGATCTCGCGGCCGAGGTAGTCGAGCGCTACGCCCATCTCCACGGTAATCGTCTTGTCGTCCACCGCCACGACTTGCATTCCGGCCACGACGCCGCTTCCGAACAGCAGCCGATTGAGCAATCTCCTCTTGTCGTTAAAGTAAATCTGCTCCGATTCGAAATCCCGTACGGTCAGCAGCTTTCCGTAAAAATATCTGTTCCTCTCAAATGGAAACATTCTCGCCTTTTTCACCGGAACCCCTCCTTAAATGATGCGATCAAACATGTGGCGTCCCGCGTCCACGGTTTGTCGCCAAAACGGTGCGATCATTCGGGTGGCGCTCCGCGTCCGCGGTTTGTCGCCACATCGGTGCGATCATTCGAGCGACGCTCCGCGTTCGCGGTTTGTCGCCACATCGGTGCGATCATTCGAGCGAAGCTCCGCGTCCGCGGTTTGTCGCCACATCGGTGCAGCCTCATTCCAACTCCGAATCCATTCCGAGCCTCGTATGAGCGTCCATCCTGCCGTCCATATCCTGATCTACAATCAACGTATCGTTCGGCATGCTTCTCTCCGGTCTTAGCGTGAACAGCGACGGCTCGGCCAGTACCGTGTTGACGCCCAAATACGTCTGCAGATCGAGATACATCCAAGGCTCCAGCCAGACCAGCCGCACTTCCGTATACGCCGGCTTGTGCTCCTCGATAAGGCTGCGAAGCAGTACGCGCTCCTTCTCCGAAGGAGCCTGGCTCTGATCGAGCAGCACCGTAAACGTATACGGATTGTCTCCTCCATAGAGCCTGTCCATCAAGCGTCTCAGCTCGGCGTTGTCCCTCATCGCCTTGTACTGGAACGCCTCGACGATAATCGGCGGCCGGCCGGTAAACGTCTCGACGAGCTTGGAGATGCCTCGCCTTGTCCCTCTGTAGCGATAAAGCTCCGGAGCGGCGCGAATGAGCGCTCTCACCTTGTCGTCGCGCCAGTGTACATCGCTGTCCAGCCCAAGCCAGGACGCAAGCCAGCGCAGTTGCCCGCCCTGGGCCCGCTCGCTGTCAAACCAGGCGGCCATGCCGTCAATCTGCTCCTCTACGCTGTCGTAGAGAGTACCGAACAGCGACAAGTACCTTTCCAGAAAATCGCGACTGCTCTCTTCCTCCTGATAGACTGCGGGCAAATACGACAAAAGCGTCTCTCGAGGAAAATAGACGCGAAGACGGCGCAGCTGCGGCGTCTGTCTGTCGCTTCCGATCCAATCGATTTTCAGCCACAGATACCTGCCCTGCGCCCCGAAAAACAAAGCGTCCGTCGGGTTAACGATCGGAGCGGACCAATAGGGCGCCATCCCCGCAAGCTTGTCGCGGAATGAATGCTGCTCATCGGCGATCCAATCGTCTACCTTCCACACGGTCCCTTGAATTAGCAGAAACTCGGAGTCGGAGCTGTAATACGACACTCGTATTTGCGTCCCGTCGGGAATGTCCGCGTCCAGCGCGAATTTGTGCCACACGGTCTCCGCTTCCGAGCTGTCGAACGCCTTGGACAGCCATATGCCTTCCGGAAGCGCGCTTCCTTCCCACCCCATCGTCTGCGGCTGCAGCTCAAGCACCGTTACCGTGCTTTCCTCTCCGTTCCAGACGTACATTCGGTCACGCGCGTCAACGATGATGGCTCCCGCTTTGCCCCGAAATCCGGAAATTCTATCCTGATGCTCCCCGTTGCCGCTGAAGCGCACGATAAAGCGGTCGTCCTCCCCGTCCTCACCAATCTCCCGGGAGTCTCCGATGTAGATCATATTGCGGGAATCGACGCCGAGACCGGCAAAATATTGCGGAGGCATTAAAAAGCGTTCCAAGCGGCGTTCCCCATCGGTTCTGGCGAGAATATACAGCGCGCAGGTCAACGTCTCCAACACGAAGGCATCCCCTTGCGGCGTAACGGAGAGAAACTGGGTCCCTCGCCACTGATCCGTCTCTGCAGGCAGCTTCGCCGTGAACTTGTCGTTGGTGTAGACGTCGGCGATCACGCCCGACATCGTCAGCCTGATCAGCGCAAGCTGCCTGAAACCGAGGGAGTCGACCGCATTCGGGTCATCAACGGGTTGACACGTCGTCAGGACATGCAGCCCCCATTCGTCCGAGGCCAGCGCCAACGGATGGAACGGAATGCCGTCCAGCTCGTGTCCGGCCCTGCGAAAACGCAGCTGCCCATTAGCCATGTCGAAGGCGGAAATCGACGGTTCTCCAGCGGCATCGGCGACAAACAGCGTATCCCCCGTAATCGCCAGATTGGCAGACGCCGTAAACAGATGGTGCCCCGGCACAAACAGTCGCTCGTGATGCCGGCTGCCTCGGTCGTACGTCCATAGATCCCCTTCGGCGTTGAGAAATACGAGCCGTCCTTGAGAATGAACGGCGAAGGCGGTCACATCGCCGACGCCTTCAAGCTGAGAGAGATGAAGCGTCTCGAGAACTCCGTATTTCTCCCCCCGCTTGATGGCAATTTCTTCTCCCAGATCCAGATTGCGTTCGACCCCGCGGCGAGCCCAATGCTCCGGCCGATTCAGCGAGAAGTACGTCGCTGCGCCCTGCATGATCTCCCCTCCTTCGTCTTCGCGATTGTCATAGCTGCGAGCTGCTGATCAGCTCGATTCGGTGCGCTCCCGAGAACACGATTCCCGTCTCCGGCAGCTCCAGATCGCCGCCCGCGCTTTTCCGAACGGCTTTGCCCGCCGCGTCCAGCCACAGATCCTGAACGTAGGCCACGCCTTTGACCCGGCTGATCGCTCCGTAAATATCGCCCTTGTGAACCGTCCTGCCGAACGGCCAACCCTGAACGCCGCCAGGCTTGTCATGCGGCGCCAGCAACCGATTGAGCGCAGCCACAATCCGATGTCCCTCTTCCATAAAATGCGGCTCTACCACGACAACCGCATGCACCGTCACTTTCACATAATCCGGCGCCACAACGTGAACCTCCGTTGTGATTAGCCTTCTGTCGTCCAGATGCTTTGCCACCGTCTCCAGGAAACCCGCGCTTGGCACCGGCGTATCACCCAAACCTTGCGGCACGACGACGACGGTCACCGCGCCTTCCGCTGCCTGACCTCTGCCCGGCGCATAGTTCGGGATGACATGCACTCGCGACACTTTCAGGCCCGGCGTGTCCATCACGATCCGCGCATAATCTTCGCTGGTAACGGCGCAATAAGGAACCTGCCACTGCGCCCGGGCGCGCTCCACGCATTCTTCCAGCGTCTCGGCCTCCGCCCCGCCGAAGCCGTAGTCCAAATTGTCCGCGGTCAGCAGCAGCTCATCCTGCTCCTCCAGCACCCAACGGTTCAGCAGTCCCGGCTTGATGTTGCCGCGTTCGCCGCCGCCGAATTCGCACACCATTACGCATAGGTTCGGTTCCTCGGCAAACGACGGGATCGCGCCGCGCTCGTCATTGCCGAACGCCAACTCCCCCGTCTCCGGATCGAACGTATAGTGTCGATCAAGCGGGCCGGAGCGGTCGAAATGATCTACCGGCTCCCAGTCCTCCCATACAAGCCGTCCGTCTTTGCCGCAAGGCACGCCCACCTGGATGCGCAGCCCGTCCCGGCGCTTCACGGGCAGATCGTACAGTCGCAGCTTCTGATGCGGAAGCCCGTTGCTTCTCCCGATCCAGCGAAGTTCTGCAAAATCCTCCGCAGAGTGAATGCGCCGGATGTTGCCGACGCCTTGGCCCGGAACGGCCCCTCTTACCCCGTTTCCGAACCGCACCGTCGTTCCGCCTCTGCGTCTGGCAGCCCGTTCGACGACATATACCTCGCCGTCTGCGTCGTCCGAATCGAAATCCGCGACTTCGCGCCATTCCCGCCAGCAGCCGTCGGCATCCCGCACCTGTACGCGCAACTGCCCGTAGCGCGCCAGCAAGCTGTCCGCTTCGATCGTCTGATTCGGTTCTCCGCTGCCATCGAATACGACCTGCTCGCTCCTCGTATCGCGCTGGCGCAGTCTGGCCGTATTCAGCAGCACCTGGTCGATTCGCGGCGGAAGCTCGTAGCCGGCTTCCTCCAGCACGCAGCAAATCCAGTAGCGCGGACGATCCGCCGCCGGATGGACGATCACCGGCCGCATCGGCGATAAGACCCTGAAAGTAATTCGTCCGCTGCTCATCAAGTGAAACGTGCCGTCCTCGATCAGCTCCAACGGCTGCCAGGAGTTGCCGTTGTCCTCGTCTTTGCCGTATGACTTCCAGGAGACGCGCGCGGACGGAACGACGCCTTCCGCTCTCGACTCCTCTCCGTCCGCCAGCTTGACGTAAATGGACAGCGTCTCTCCCGCTTCAAGCTCGGAGTCGAACGCGATATACAGCCGACTGCCCGCTTCGGCTTCGCGGCCGAACGCATAGAAGGCGACATTGCCTCGCTCGTTGGACGCCGATCTGTCGCTTGTCTCCTTCTCCGTACGCGTAACGATCCGCTCAATCTCCAGCGGCAGCAGCTTGACGGGTTCGACCGTCTCGAACACCTGGTCCTCGGCCTGAAGCTTCGTTCCGGCAGGAAGCTGTACCGGCACGCGCACATTGCCGAACGTCACATCCGCTTCGGCCTGCGAAGCCTCGTACGGAACGACGCCGAGCAGATCCAGAAATTTGCGCACGTTGCGTTCCGGCACGCGGCTCAAATAATACTGCTGCATTTCGCTCAGCCAAGCGAACAGCTCCAGAAACGTGACGCCGGGATCGTGCGCGTTCTCGTCCGTCCATTCCGGCAATCGCCGCGGAATACCGCGGCGGGCATCCTGAACGATGTTGTCGAACGTGCGATCGTCGAGCGGAATTCTGGGTAGCATCGGATTCCCTCCTTTCGGCTAATATTGGGGATTGAACTTTTTAAGGCGCCCCCATTTGCACACATGAGTTTACGCCCTATGAAGAGACTTCCGCGAGGGAAGTTAGTCGGAAAATCGTACAAAGCATTTCAGATCAGGCTCAAACCACGAGCGTTTGTCGGAAAAAACGTACAACTCAACCCGAATCAGGCCTAAACGACGGACGTTTATTCGAAAAATCGTACAATGCGACTACAATCAAGGGTTATATGGCACTAAAGCGTCTTCGATGATCAGACTTCTATTCCACAGTCATAATAAGCCGGTGCCCGCTGCCGCAGCTAATGATGCCGTGCGGCACGCGACGGATATCGTCCGGCAGCATCTCCACCGACTTGCCGTTCTCCGTGCGCACAACGCCGAGATAAAGCTGCTCCACACGCTGTACGCCTTGGACCGCTTGCAGCAAGCCGTAAAACACCGAAGCGTGAATCGGCTCGCCGATCTCCCAGCCCTTGCCGTCCAACTGTCCGGAGAGCGGATCGAGGAAACGATTCAGCGCCTCCAGGCAGGCGGCCTCTACCGGATGAAGAATGTCCGGCGAATCGGCGACGATCGTGGCAAACACCGAAATTTCGATAAACGCCGGAGCAATGACGTTCAGCCTGCCGCTATGCGCAACAAGGCTCGGCGCCCGTCGGCGCAGCTCCGTCTCCAGCTTGCGCTGCGTCTCGGCGAAATGCTCTCTGCCCGCCGCACCTCCGGAAGGCAGGGCAACGACGACAAACGAGCCCGGGCTGCTCTCCAGCCGCACATTGCGGTTCGGCAAGCATTTCACCTTGGAAATGCCCGGCTCGATCTCCCTGACCAGCCACTCGGCATCGGAGGGCGAAATGGCCCGTCCGCGATGCTTGAGCTGCTGCGGGCCTCTGCGCAGCGCGCCTTCGAGCGGCTCCGCGTCTCCGCCGCCGGTGGCCGGCTGCGGGTTGGATACGCCTTGCACAAATGCGATCGACTGCATCAGTCCCGACACTTGTCCGGGCGCGACATTGCCTCGGTCGCCTTGCGTTACTCGATAGGTGACGCGAATTTTATCCCCGCCCCTCAGCGGCGGCTCCATGCCGCGAGTCCCATCTCCAAAACGCAGCTCGCCGGTGGCCGGCTGCAGCGTATAATGGCGGGCGTCCGCAGAGGAGGCGTTAAGCGATCGCACCTCATCCCAGCGCACCCATAGCTTCTGGATGCCGCCCTCGCTGTCGCGAAACACCTCGTATTGGTCCGGCTCGGCTTCCATCAGTCGCGCCAGCTCGTGCTCGTTGATCGTCCCGGTCTCGTCGACCCATACCTCCTGATCGACGATCGGAGTTTGCGACAGCACATAGCCTCCCTTGCCCGGCTCGGGATATTCCCCCGCAATCGTGCGCAATTGCACCGCACGTGCGGAATTCCGGTAAATCGCCTTAACGCCTGGCAGATCGGCCCGATCTCCGCCGTATTTGCCGTCGCGGTTAACCGCCCTCAGCCACGCCCTCGTCTTGCCGAACAGAGAAGCCACGGCGATCTCCGCGGGCCCGACGAACTGCAGCAGGCCGGATTGCGTAAAGCCCTGCGTATCGTCAACCGTCTTTAGCGCCTCCCACTTCCATTCGACGCCTTTACGAACGTACGCCTCCCATTCGATCCACGGGATCGTCTCGCTCGCCTCCGGCTTGCTGCCAAGCGCAAACTGCATACGAATCGGGCCTTTCACGGGCGGAACGTCAAAGCCGAAATAAACGGCGGGCGCCGGACAAGGAACCGGCAAGAACGCCTTAAACGTGTCGCCGCCCTGACGAACGGTTGCCGTCACGTCCGTCAGCACGGCGTTGTTAAGCGTGTAAGCCCATTCCGGACGCAGCTCTGCCGTAGACGGGTATGCATAAGAGAAAGCTACATTTTCCAGTTTCGGACTCATATACTCGACGACCGGAGCGGTCGGCGTATCCGTCGCCGCCACCCTCGCGCGAAGCCACAGATCCTCGCGGCCGTTGACAAGAGTGGCGGCCATATCCTCCGGACATGTAAACTCCAGCTCATAATCGCGGGACGCCTCCTCCGGCAAGCTCGCAAACAGCTCCTCGAACGGGCCGCTTCCCGGCAGCCTCATCCAGTTGTCGCCGTTCCAATACTCCCATAGCACTTTGCGAATATAGAGACGCGGCGGCGGCTTCGTCTCAAAATCCGCCGTTCGCATGATCATCTTCCAGCGAATTTCCGGGTCCGGCCCGACGCGCAGCTCATTTGGCACGAGCCGGCCGCCGAACGTCATCTGCAGCTTGCTCCCCCTCTTGCTGAACGCCTCTCCGCAGGAAACGTAAAACACCGAATAAGGAATCGAATGCTCCCCAAACGGATAAAATTCGGCCTTATCCAGCTCCATATCGTTAAAATACAGTTCTCCGGCCGGAATTGCGTCCGGATCGATCGTCCGATCGTGCGACGCTCTCAGCGTCAGCCTATCCATCTCCGGCAGCATGCGCAAAATCGGCGGCCCTTCGCCGCCTTCCGCAAGCGGCTTGACGCGACAGCGAATCCAGCGTCCCGCCACGCCTCCAATCTCGGTCTCGCCGACCGGTCCTCTCGTTTTTTTGCGCAGCGTCACTTCTCCGCCCTCGGCCGAAGCCGCTTCGAACGGAATCCACTCCTCGCCGCTCGAATAGCTCCATTCCAGCCAATCCGTTCTGGCAAACAAGGAAGCCAACTCCGACTCCGCATACCTCCGCTCGGCATTGTGCCACTTGAGCGTCAGCATGGCGGGATGATCGAGCCGCAGCAGCTCGTCGTGGCGCACGTAGAAGACATGATCCTGAAGGTTGTCGCCCAAGGTCGAAAACAGCGAAAATTCGGCGGCGACTCCCGCGTCCAGCCGATCGCTGTATTCATCGCCGGCCATCACGATGCGATCCTGCCCCGGATGAACGTTATACAGCTCCATCAGCTTGGCTGGACTGACCAGCAGCGCGCCTTCCGTCTCGAACGGAAGCTCCTCGCCGCCGTCTTCCGTTGGCGCCGTCAGCAGCGTACCGCCGGGCACGTATACCGCTTCCCGAACCCCCTCGTTCAGCGTAAACACGACGTTCGCTCGCGCGGGCCGAGCCGGCTGAAGCTGCACCTGCAGCAGATCCAGAAAAGCGATGAAGTTGTTCAGCGGAACGCGGTTCAGCCGTTTGATGTTCTCCCCGAGCATTTCCGCAGCCAGATAGAACAGCGCCGTACCCGCGTCGGGATCCTCCGGCGAGAAGCGCCATTCCGGCGTATAATGCGGAGCCATCGCCTTCATCCGCTCGACGAGAGCGTCCAAATCCCTTCCGTCGATTACAGGAGCGCGGGCCTGCCCGTTTTGCCACAGCTCTGATTTCATCCGATTCGTCGCTCCCGTCTATTTCGTGCCTTCTTCAAGATAGAAGGGATATACCTGGTTAAAAAGATTGTTCGTGGAACGCACAACATATGCGATGCCGATCGACAGCTTGCCGGGCTGGGACGGATCAAGCTTGGCCGTCACTTCGACGTCCCTCACGCGCGGCTCCCATACCGTAATCGCCTGCGTAATGTCGGTTTCCAGCAGCCGCAGCGTCGTCTCGTCGGTCGTGCCGAACACAAAATCGCGCAGTCCGCAGCCGAAGTCGGGGCGCATGACGCGCTCTCCCCTGGAGGTCATCAAGATGATGCGGATCGCCTCCGCGATATCGTCCTCCCCTTCCGACAGCAGAAACCGGCCCGTCGTCGCGTCCACCGCGATCGGAAACTTCCAGCCTCTCCCGAGAAAAGATGCGCTCATCGCTTGTCCCCCTTCGCCATGGCTCCGAATCAGTTGATTTTCACCATCGCGCCTTTAATCGTAACAATCCCGTCCGAGAGCAGGTCCAGCTTGCCCCCGGCCTTCACCTTCATCGATGCGGTCGCCTCCAGGTTGATCTGCGTGCTCTTGAGCGTGATCTCCTTGTTGGACTCGACTTTGATGTCTCCCTTGTTGTCGATGGTGATTTTGTTCGCGCCGCTTTTGACCGTAATCGTCCCTGCGGAGCTGCCTTCCAGAACGATCGTCTGGGCCGCGTTCTTCGTCGCCAGCGTCACTTTATCCGCGCCCTCGTCGATTTCCAAATTCAGCCCCTGCTTCGTCTTGAGCGTAACCTTCCCTTTGGATTCCGTATCGTCGAAAATCAGCTCGTGTCCGTCTCGCGAATGGATTTTCCGCAGGTTGTTCTTCTCGTCTTTGGCGGGCGGCTTGTTCGACGTGTTCCACAACGAGCCGATGACAAAAGGCTGATTCAAGTTGCCGAGATGGAAGGCGACCAGCACCTCGTCTCCGACCTCCGGAACGAACATCGTTCCTTTGCCGCTTCCCGACATCAACGAAGCAAGCGGGGCCCAGTCGGTCTCGTGCGAATTTTCCCGCAGCGGGAATTTCAGCTTCACGCGGTTCAAGCCGTCCGGGTCCTTGTTGTTCGTCACTGTCGCGACCATCACTCCGTGAACGAAGTTGGCGCTTCCTCCGCCTTCCGAATCGGACCGTCCGGGAAAAAAATCGTTCATGGAAGACATCAGAATGCATTCCCTTCCGTTCTGAATTGGGTCACGTAGCCCCGGTTGCTGATCTGATGAGTCACGGATACAAGCAGCAGCGTCTGGTTAAATTTCGGTCCCAGCCCTTCCAGCTTGATGTTTCGTCCCGCGCGCAGCTCCGGAATGCCGATACTTTCACCCTCGCCGCTGATGAGATTCATCGCCCTCTCGTTTGCCAGCGCGTTCGCCATCGTCTGCGCCTCCGCCTGGGAAGTTGCATCGCTGTATACAGTCTCAACGGACTGACGCGTCAGGGCGGACATGATGTCCTTGCCCGTTCTCCCGTTGGTTCCGTATTTGTTCACCGATTGGGAGGTGGCCTGGAACGGCTCGCGCGTCTTCGGATCGGAGCCCCGCACGATGAACTGTCCAACCTGATTGGAAATATCCACGGAGGTGGAGTAGCTTCTCAGATTTTTGCCGTACATGAGTGTGACGATGGGGCTGGCGGAAGGCGTCGGCTTCTTGAAGTAAAGCTTCTGCTCGATGACGAAGAAGTAATAGTTGATCTCGGAGGCCAGCTTTTTCAGAAAATGAAAATCGCTCGTCTTAAACTGCTCGATCGTCGGCTTCGGAGTCATCGTATCGTCCACCTGGAGCTGCAGGCTGTACTTGCCCCCGATCTCCTTGACGACGTCGCTGATTTTTTTGTTCAGCCACAGATTGGACTGGGCGCTGTGCATCATGAAAAAGGAGCGGTCCATTCCTTGTACGACGATGGAGGGCTGTCCCTCCGCGGGATAATCTACCGATATCCCCGTAATGATGCCGTCGAACACCGTCTCCAGCTTGTCGGTGTAGCCCATCTCGATCGTAATCGTCTTGCCGACGTCGATCAGCGAACCGACCCACTTGAACTGGCGTGCCACGGCATCATAGGCGTTCTCGATGCGAAACTGAAAGTTGTCGGACTTGGCCGCGATCGACGTCTCCACCTTCAACATGGATACGGCGATTTGTTTTAGCGTAAAGCTCTGCCCATCCACCTGAATATCGAACGCCGGAGCGAAAAAATTGCGATATTTCCGTTCCAGATCGGCCAACTCGTAGGTGTTAGTGTCGAATTTGATTTTTGCCACGGCGCTTTCACTCCAGCCTAGGTATGATCAGCTTCCGTCCGTACGGCAGCTTGCGCGGATTGTCGATGCCGTTCGCCTCCGCGATCGCTCGCCAGTGGCTCGGGTCCTCGTACTCCTCGGCCGCCAGCATCCAGAGCTGCTCGTCCTGCTTCAGCATTTTCTGCTTCGTGCGGTCGGCGCTCTGCCGGGGAACGTTCTGATATTGCTCGGTCATCGATTGCACGGCGCGGAACGTCACGTTCAGCGTCGCCCGCACCGGGACTCCCGAGTCGAGAAACATCGTAAACCGCTGCTGTACCTTCTCCGCCACGCCCTTAAAATCGAGCGAACCCCACACAAATCGGCAGTGCGGCGGCGCGTGCAGGTCGCGATCAACATTCAGGAGGCCGGATATTTGGGCCGTGTGCGTGCGGACGTCGACGCCCTTCTCGTACGTATCGAAGAACAAATCCATCGTCAGCGTCGTCGCCTCCCCGCTCACGAACTGGGCGATCGGTGACTGCAGCCCCGGTATCGTCTGCCACGCGAACTGGTTGCCCGACTGCAGCACATACTCGTTCGGATTAAACAGCACGTCCACCGACTCCTGGCCGTTGCTCTTGATAATAATGATCTTCGCTTTACTGAGCGCCAACTTGATCGCCCTCCTATCTATCGTCTTCGTCGTCTTCGTCGCCTGACCGGGCGGCGGGGCGGGCCCTGTGGGCGGCATTTAAGTCCGCGTCGCGGCCTTATTCGCGCTTACCCGACACTGGGACGGCATTTAAGTCCGTCTCGCGGCCTTATTCGTCCCAACCCGACACTGGGGCGGCATTTAAGTCCGCGTCGCGGTCTTATTCGCGTCTACCCGACTCGGCGGCGGCATTTAAGTCCGCGTCGCGGTCTTATTCGCGCCTACCCGACTCGGGGGCGGCATTTAAGTCCGCGACGCGGTCTTATTCGCGCCTACCCGACTCGGGGGCGGCATTTAAGTCCGCGTCGCGGTCTTATTCGTGCCAACCCGACTCGGCGGCGGCATTTAAGTCCGCGTCGCGGTCTTATTCGCGCCTACCCGACACTGGGACGGCATTTAAGTCCGCGTCGCGGTCTTATTCGCGCCTACCCGACTCGGTGGCTACACTTAGGCTCGCGTCGCGGTCTTATTTGCCCCGTTAAAATCCGTGAAGCCGCTGCTCCAGCTTCATTCTCCTAACAAGTGATTTGTACACCTGGTCGGCAAGCTCGTCCGGATGGAACTGCGGCAGCGCGCTGATCGCCTTCTGCAGCGCCTCTTCGCTAATCACCGCTGGCGCTTCAGAAGCAGCGTTCGCGGTAGGTTTCGCCCCCTCTGCCGCTGCCGGCGCGTTGCGACGAAGTTCCAAAGGTGTGTCTGATTCGTGCGTATGAGCAGGGGCTTCTGCAGCGTTGCCCGGGACCGCCGTATCGCGTCCTGCCCTGTTCACCGAAAGCGAAGCATGCGCCAGCGACAAACGAGGAGTATCCACTCGTTCGGATTGGTCAGACGAAGCTTGCGGCGGCAACTGAGTATCTCGAAGCGATTGCCGCATGGAAAGCGCTGCCGTCGCTCCCGGCAATATCGGTCGTGCCGTCCGTCCGGCAACAGGCGTAACCCTGACCAGAGAACGCCGACCAATGGCCTGAGTCAAGGGCCTCCGACTGCGTTGATCGCCACCAGTTAAACCACCCTTTTCCTGTGACGAAGCGTCCCCAGAAAAAGAATGAGCAACGACTGCCGAGATTCCTTCCCTCCGAACTGCAGACTCGCCCAAGCTCGCATATTCATCAGAACTCGACTCCGAGGAATGCGTTCGCTTTATCAACATTGGCGTATTTTCTTCGTTGGTTAACTGTGCTTGAGATCGTGGAACTGTGTGATTGTCGCGGTTTTCAGGGGAATCCAACCGGTTTCGGCTTATAATCGCTCCCGCAGATCCGATTGGGCCAAAGCGTTGTAGCCCCCCACCATCCTGCAAACGCGCCCGGCGAGCCAGCCAGGCTAATCGTCCTTGTGCGCCCATTCTCGTTCGCCCAGCCTCAGCCGAAGGCACGTCGCTTAAGCCTCGGGAACGAATTGATGCTCCCGCTTCCCGCTTGCTCGCCTCCACGGTCGGACCTTGTTCCCCGCCTCCCACGCCTTTTGCACCGGTTGGACTCACACCTCCCGTTGCCCGCAACTTCGCACGAACGGTCTGTGTTTGCCCCGACTCTCTCGCACTCCTCGCACCGGTTGGACTCACATTTCCCATTGCCCTCAACTTCGCACGAACGGTCTGCTTTTGCCCCGACTCTCCCGCACTCCTCGCACCGGTTTGACTCATATTCCCCGTTGCACGTAACTTCGCATGAATGGTTCGCTTTTGGCCAGTCTCTCCCGCACTCCTCGCACTGGTTGGACTCACATTTCCGGTTGCACGTAACTTCGCACGAACGGTCTGTGTTTGCCCCGACTCTCCCGCACTCCTCGCACCGGTTTGACTCACATTTCCTGTTGCACGTAACTTCGCGTGAATGATTCGCTTTTGCCCAGTCTCTCTCGCACTTCTCGTACCGATAGGACTCGCATTTCCCGTTGCCCGCAACTTTGCACGAACGATCTGCGTTACTCCCGACTCTACCGAAGTCTTAGCACCGGTTGGACTCACATCGCCGGGCTCCTGAACGTTCGCTTGAACAGTTGGCGCTAACTCGACGCCTTCTCTCCCGCTCGAATCGGTCCGACTCGCATTGCCTTTTTCTCGCACCTTCGCATGGATCGTTGACGTTGGCTCGCCGTCCGCCGCTCCCTTCAGGCCGGATCGGCTTACAGCCTCCGGTTCCCGAGCTTTTGCATGAACAGTCGACGATTGTGAGACACCCTCCGGTTTGCGGTCTGTTGCGCCACTTTGGCCCGATTCCCTCGTACTTTGCGAGTTCCTATGAGTTGTCGACGCTTGGCCGCTATCGCCAGAGTTTCGCTCGGATGTGCCAAGGCGACTTACGATTGGCTCTTGGCGATCGGCACCAGAAGCCTTCCTATCGGCCGTTGAACCGTTCGTTTTCCTTGATGTCGCGACGGTCTCATTAAAACTAATAGATCGGCCGATCAGCCGATGCGACAGCTTCAGTGAGCCCGCCGTTAACCCCAGTCTTGTCTCCGTTGGCTGCATTCGTTCGTTGGTCAAGCCGAGAACCGCCGCCGTTCCCAGAGCGTTGGCCTTTCCCTCTGCCGTTTTCGTCCCAAGACCGATGCTTCTCTTCACCGAAATCTGCCGTCCCCGCTCTATCAAGTTACGATAGACAAGGTGCATAGAAGAAGCGTCGTCCGGTCTACGAAGCGACCAGCGTCCGCCGGTTGCTGCTTGCGGGGCGACAGGCTCGGCACTCTGCGCTGATGGAAGCCCGTTTGCTTGTTCTCGCCGACTTTCCGACGCCTCGGTTTTCTCCCCGGAAGCGCCTGAAACGCCCTCTGCCCTGGACACCCCTGGCTTAAGCGCGTAAGACAGCCGATACACCGGGCGATTGTGGAAACTCGCGTCTCCGCGCGTCCCTTCCGCGGATGCACTGTCGTCAACGCTTAATGGCTTCCCTCTGACCGTCAGTCCGAATCCGGGAGAAAAATCGTCGGTATGCGAAGCTTGCCCGCGCCGAGAAAGCTCCCGGTCATCTTTGTCCGAGCGGCGTCGTTTTCCTCCCGAATCGCGGGAAGCTTCGGCCGTAGCTCCGTCTCTTCGATCGATATCGCCGGAATCGTCGCCGCGCTTCTCGACCTTCATCGAACTCGGCGTATCCGACAAGCTTTCCCGGTGCAAAACCGGGTTGTCGGAACGATCTTTCTTTCGCTCCATATCAAGCGAGGCTGACGATTCCGACTGTACGTTATCATGAGCTTCCGCGCTGCCTCTTGCATTTGCAGAAGGCATGCCGCGAGAACGAAGCTCCTCCGCATTCCTAAGCGCTCCCGCACCGTTATGCGGCTGCTTAGGCGCAGGACCGTTCACCTCGCTTGTGCGGCTCGTATTCCCGTCCAAGCGAGCAGCCCTGTTTGCTTGCTCCCCGTTCGTCTGAGCATTCGCGCTCTGCCGAGTCCCGTCGGGAACCGATCGGCTGCCGTCAACGCGCAGCTTGGGGTTCACAAACAGCAATTGTGCGTACACGGCCTGACTTCGCTTCGCTCGCTTAGTCCCGTTCTCCCCCGGCGCTTGATCGACAACCTTCTTGCGACCGCTCCTGACTTTCGGAGGTTTGACGCTAAGCGGAATTTTAGCCCCCGCCGAGGTTCCGTCCGGCTTCCTTCGGAAAACCGCATTGGCCTTCGCGCTCAAGGGCCATGACGTTCGCCTAGTCAGCGTTTCGGCAAAGGCAGTCCCTTTGAAGAGAGCGGATTGGTCCGCTCTTGAAGCTTCCGACTTAGGAGCTGCAGCTTGCGAGGCTTCAGGGCTCGCTCCTTCGTCCCGATTAGCTTCCTCATCTTCTATGTCAAGCTCCCCCGCACGAGCCAGATCTTCTACCTTCGAATTGGCGTTGCCTTCGGCTTCGGCCAGATGCTTCTTGTTCGCTTCTGCTTCTGCCGGATGCTTCTTGTTCTCTTTGCCTTCTACCAGATTCCTCTTGTTCCCTTTGCCTTCAGCCTTACGTTTCTCGCCGGTACGCGCCTTCGCGGTGTCCGAGCTCCCGCTCGTCTTCGCCTTGGGCACGCCGCTCACCGTCGAACCAGCTCCCGCCGAGTCGGAGGGCTCATCTAAACGCCCCTGCGCATCCGCCGTCAACGCAGCCTCGCGAATTCGCCGTTGCTCCACAACGACCCGCTCCGCTTCGCGAACGACCACCGTATTGCGCTCTACGACGCGCTCTACGATCTTTTCCCGCTCGACAAGCCGCTCGCGCTCGATCACTTTCTCGCGTTCGATTACACGATCTTTTCCCGCGGGGCCCGGTCGATCCCGAACGATGTCGCGATAGCGAATCTCCGGCTTCTCCCGCGCAGGAGTGACCGGACCGGCTGCGCTAGAACGTTCAGGGGGACGAAAAGGCGCCCGCTCGCGCCCCTTCCCCGTCCCCTTCTTCTCCTGCGAAGAGACCCGAAAAACGAGAGGTTGCCCACTTCGGACGCCAGGGCGAATCGGACCGTACTTGCCGGCGATCTCGCCGGCAAACCGCGCGTAAGCGGGTGCCGCTCCTGCGGATGCTTTTCCCGCATTTCGCCGCCCCGCTCCTGCAATCGCAGCTCCCGCAGGCATCGCTCCCGCATGCCGGCCCGCTCCTACAGGCGCCGCTCCCGCACGCCGACTTGCGCCGATTCTCATCCTGGCCCCTCCTCTCTGCGCATCTCCCGTAGCTTCTATGCTCTAAATATCGCTTTTACTCCGTTATGTACTAATTCGATCGTCTCGATCGCCACCTCGCTGGAGGAGGCGATCAGGCTGGGGCCGCTCCATTTGACCGGATACGCGTCGAAAAAATTCCAACGGCACAGCTCCGCCCCGTCCTGCTTATATAGAATGATCGAGCCGCTTTTGCGGGTCACCGTTCCTTGCGACGCCTGCGCGTACCAATTCCACAGCTCCTGCGAGGAGCTCAGTCCCCGCTTGAGCGTAATCGTCGAATTCCTGACGCCTTTGGGCAGCCGATGAACGTACCCGTTAACGCCGCCCTCTCGGATTTCCTCATATTCAATTTGCGATTCCAGGCCATGCGCCTCGGAAAAGCCGGCGACAAGCATGCCGTCAAGCTCGACGGCGAAGCGAAACGCCCCGTTCACCCTATGTTGCGCTGCAGCTGCGGCCACGTTCCGTCGTCACCTCTTTCCGAATACGTCGAACACGTTTTGTTTATCCGGCTCGTCGTTAAGCTTGCGGTTGATTTTCGAGATTTCGTCGCACCATCTGCGCCGCTCTCGATGCTCCATATTCATGATCTCATCGTGGGGCCAGTGAAAATAATAGGCGATGAAGCCGACTTCCTCGTAGATTCTCTCGGGAGAATAAGCTACGAGAGGCCCTCCGTTACGGATAAAAAATCGACTTCCACCTCGTACTCGTGATCGCATTTCGGACATGTCGTGTGCAGCTTCGGCGATTCCAAATCGTTGATCTGTCTATACAGATTTTGCAAATACGCCAGATCGGCGGTAAACAGCTTCTCTACCGTTTTCGTATCGACGTGTTTGACTTCCCCAAGCCGGGTTATGACGCGAGCCAGCAAAATAATCGTCAGGTAGCTCTGGTTCTGCTGTACGCGAGGGTCCCTCATCGGCAAAATTTCGTCCGCAGCGGTCGCAAGCCGCATGACGCCGCGCTTGTGCAAGTTGCCGCTGTCGTCCACATAGCCGCGCGGCAGCTCGAATTCGTATTCCGTCTGAAAAGCCATCGTTAACTCACTCCTTGCTTCAATCGTCGCCAAGCACAAACAGCTTCCGCCGTTCTTAGAATCGGTGCAGTATCGTTTATGGCGGAGGGGATTCGGGTAAGGGGTAAGTATCCTACCTATTCTGTAAAAAACGCAACACGATTCGGGGGAGGCGTGTCTATTCTACGAAAACCGCAACGCGCTCTTAGTAGCACGCATTGTTAAAGCGGAAAATCCGCTCTATATCCGCCGCCGCGCCCTTTTCAAGCGATTTAAAACGGAAAACCCGCTCTAATTCTGCGATTTTCACCTTTTGGAAAAATTAAGGTGGACTTTCCGCTTTAAATCGCCGCTTTCGCCCCCTGAGCGAAAATTAAGCCGGGTTTTCCGCTCTAATTCGCAACCTGCTCCCCCTCAACGCCCCTTCAACTGCCGGTGATTCATACTTTCTTATCTATTAAAAAAAAGCAAAACAAGAGAGAGGGCCTCCCTTGTCGGTAAACGCTATTCCGTTCGTTATTGCCGCAACGGGGTTCCCGACCGGACTGCACGTCTGCGCAGCACCCCGGTGCGGGGGATGCCGCGCGCTGCCGGACTCTCTTATTCCGTAATGCTCCGCTTCCAGTTGTCCGCCCTAATAGAGTAGAAAACCGAACGCATCATTCAAATCTATTCGAGGTTGTTGAGCTCGCTCTATTAAGCGGTGCGAGTCATGCCCTCATGAGCAAGCTCAAGCAGCTCGATCGCCACTTCCGCGCCCGATCCGTTAAAGGAAGGAGCCGTGTAGCGAACCGGCCAAGCCTCGATGACTTGCCATGTCGCCACGTCGCCGCCTTCCTCGTCGATGGCGATAATCGTGACGGTCTTGCGCTCTACCGTGCCGTTGATGCACTCTTGAACCCACTCGTACAGCTCCATCGATTCGGTAGCGCCCCAACGCAGCGTAATATTGCCGTACCGGGCAAGACCCGGAAGCTTGCGAGGCGTAATGACCTCATTTCCCTCGCGATATTGCACGACGTCGAAGGAGGCGTCGAACCCTGCGACTTCGCTGAAGCCGGCCTGCTCCAATCCTTCAACCTCCACACGGAACCTAAAATTGCGGTATGGATCATTGCGTTCTCCTGGCATGGATATCCTTTATCCCCTTCCGTTCATTTTGGAAACTTCCTCAAATTCTCGTTCTCGCGTCTCAAACGGACTTTCCAGGTCTATATCGTCCACACCTGAAAACAGTCCGCTCGAGCCTATGCCGTCCGATTACTCGGAGCCGGTTTTCTGCGTGATGCGGAAGACGACGAATTCGGCCGGTTTCACCGGAGCGACGCCGATGACGCAGATCAAGCGTCCGTTGTCGATGTCGTCCTGCGTCATCGTACTGCGGCCGATATCGATGTAGAACGCCTCGGAGGCGCTGCTGCCCATCAATGCGCCGTCGCGCCAGATCCGCGTCAAGAACGCGTCGATCGTACGCTGAACGCGAGCCCACAGCTGCTCGTTGTTCGGCTCGAACACGACCCAGTTGGTGCCGCCCTTGATCGACTCTTCGAGGAAAATGAACAGACGGCGAACGTTGACGTATTTCCATAGCGTATTGGAGGAAGCCGTGCGAGCGCCCCATACGCGGATGCCTTGACCCGTGAAGGAACGGATCAGGTTGACGCCAGCCGGGTTAAGGATGTCCTGCTCGCCCTTGTTGTACTGTACGTCCAGGCCGACTACGCCGCGCAGCACTTCGTTCGCTGGAGCTTTCTGCACGCCGCGAGTCGTATCGGAACGGGAGTAGATGCCGGCGATCGTACCGGACGGAGGAACGAAAATGTTCCGTTTGTCCAGCGGATCGAATACCGACAGCCACGGATTGTACAGCGCGCAATAGCTGGAATCGAACAGATTGCGGTGCGTCATGACGTCCGCTACCTTCGTTTTCTCGCGCGGAATGTCGAGAATGGCGAAGCGGCTGCCCAGGTTCTCGCAGTGCGCGACAAGGGACAACTGCACGTTAGCGTCGGTTACGCCCGGAATCGCCATAATGCTGACGACATCGTTGTCGATAAACGCCTGAATGCCCGTGCGGCGTCCAGGTCCGCGGTCTTCGCCGATAAAATCGCCGGCAGAGATGCCGTCGACCGAGCCGTCGCTGCCTCCGGACAACACGAACTCAACCTTGCCCGAAGCGCCTGCGCCGGATACCGTCTCGAACGGATGCGTAGCGTCCGTCGACAAGACCAATGCCTGCACGTTCACGAGATTGGAGCGTCCCGCAACCTTCTCGACGAACGTCGGAGCTTCCGGATTCAAGCTGACTTTCTCGAAGCTATCCACTTCGTCGTTATAAACGACATGCAGCGTAAATTCGCACGTCGACAACACTTTCGTAGGCAGCAGCGCCGCATCCACGACGTCGCCCGACAGCTCTTCGGCCAGCTCGATCACGTTGCCCTGCACGCTGACGACGCGATTGTACTGCGTCTCTCCTCCGGCATTAAAGGCAACGACATCGCCTGCGTAAAATCCGCCGGCGTTCTTGACGCGATAGCGCCGTTCCGTCACTTCGTAGATTTGCGTTTTCGCCTTGCTGGCGTCGGTAATGACGACTTTCACCAGGTTGCCCCAGGCTCCCGGATTTTTCGCCGTGATGCCGAGCTTCTCCGAGACGGAGCCCGTGTTCTGGGCAGGCTTCGCGTCCGAAGGAGCGACGCGCATGACGTAACAGCGAGAACCGCCGTTCGTGAAAAACTGATCTACCGCATAAGCCAAATAACGGTAGCTGCCAAATACGCTCTCGGACAAATAGGAACCGAAATTGCGCTGGAAATCGGCCGGGCTCGTTATGAGCAGCGGCAACCCTTCTACGGCTCCTCGCTGAGCGAGCCCAATGAAACCGGCCGTGCTTGTGCTTACGCCTTCGAGCGGCTTGGAGCCGCTCTCGAATTCCTCCACGTATACCCCAGGCGACAAATACTCTGCCATGATCCCCGGTTTCTCCCCGCTACGTATGTATGTAATTACTGTATCTAGCTGCGCGTAAGGGGAAAACCAGTTCCTCCTCTCAATATGGGTTTATCTTATCGTCAACCGGAAACGCCCTGCCTGGCGGCACTTCGTCCAATCAACGCCATGCCCTTCATTCAACGCCGACGGTAAACGCCGGCAAACGCGTAACTTTGCCGCCTTCCGCTTGCCAGACGGCGCGCCACCTCTGATCCTTCATCGCGATCTCCGCATGAATGCGGCAAACTGCCGGTAGCAGTCCCCGAAACGGTAAAATCGCCAAGCCTGCGGCATCGCTCGTCGCGCGAACCGCCGGCAACAGCCGGGTCCCGCGGCTCCACGTCCCCATTATCGGCCGGTCCAGCGCCATAACGGTCGGCTGCTCCGTCCAATCCGTCACGCGATTCCACTCCAACTCCGATCCGTCCCGATCCTTCAGCACGAACGCGTCTCCAGGAGCCAGCCTCCCGTGCCCCGGCGCAATTTTCAGCCGTTGCCCGTCGCCTCCGCTCCGCTCTTCCGCCAAGCGGCCTCTGACCGCCATTTCGTCATCCAGATAGGCCGTTATCTCCGCGCCTTGAAGCGGCAGACCGCCCGCATCGCGAAGCTCGACGATCGCCCCGGTGCCGGCAGCCGGAGGCACATAGGCCCGGTCGGGCTGCAAGCTTACCGTTATCACTGGCGGAGAAGCGCCGTTCGCGGGCAGCACGATCTCCTCGCGCACTTCCCGATACACGGGCGATGCGATCGCAAGCGTGCAGCGCTCGCCCGGCACATCGAGAAAAACATAGCTGCCGTCCGAGCTTCGCAGCGGCTTGCGGTCGATTCCTTCCAGCGATACGCTCAGCGAGGAAGGAAGCGGAGCCTTCCCGGTCCAAATATCGAACGGCCTTACCGCCAGCGAGCAGCGGGTGACGAACGTTCTCTCGGCTCTGTCCACCCCCGTCAGCCTCCCTTGTCGCGCAGCGTAATGCGCCGCTCGAGAACGCGGGAGCCCGGCTTGACGCGGTTCGATTCGAGCAGTACGGGGCCGACGCGGTAGAGGAGCGAAAGCTTGTACGGATTGTCTCCGAACTGCCACAGCTGCGTCAGTTGATCCGTATTCAAATTTTCGTGCGTGATCCGCAGCTCTTCCCCGTTTTCCAGCAGCGTCCCTTCCAGATAAGGGCTGCGCAGCACCGAATTGTCGTACAGCGCTTGCATTGCTTTGCCCAATATCCGATGCTCGTCCAAAATCCGCGTATGTAGATCCGCAGCGGAATGCGCTGTCAACATATACTGCAGGTCGACGGCAAGCGGCGGATAACGAAGCACGCCTCCTTGCGGCAGCATCTCGTTGCGTCTGGCCTCTCCGTTCTCCCGTATACTGCACAGGTAGAGCGTCAGCGCCAAATCTCCCTTATCGACGGGCGAAGCCATGCCGATCAGATCGGGCCGGGGAACTGGGTCCGGAGACAGATGTTCGCGCAGCAGCTTGAGCAGGCTTAAGCCGACGTCGGCGACAACGGTATACCCTCCGATACTGGCTCCTCCTCCCCGTCAAAATCTGAAAAATTTCTAAAAAATTCTACTTTTCGACTTTATTATAGCGATAAAATGTCAGGGTGACTATCCATATATTGTGTTTTCTTCGTCTAAATACGGGGAAAAACTTTCTTTCACAAGGATTTTCCCCATTTTTCTCAGTTCCTGCCTGGCCGCGCGAACGAAATGCTCCATCGCTATCGGCTTTCCGGAGCCTGCGGCCAGGAACGCTGCCGCCAGCGCAATATTCTTAATGTAGCCCCCGGACACCTCCAACCGCGCGGCCAGAAACGCCAAATCGACCTCTTCCGACACCGGGGCCTGCGGGGGAATGTGCACGCGGAATATTCGCTCCCGCTCCTCTGCGTCGGGAAAAGGAAACTTCACGACAAAGCTCATCCTGCGGATCAGCGCCTCGTCCATGTTCTGAAGCAGGTTGGTCGCCAGAATCGATACGCCGTCGTACGCCTCGATTCGCTGCAGCAAGTAGGCAGCCTCCAGGTTGGCGTATTTGTCGTGCGCGTCCTTCACTTCCGTCCGCTTGCCGAACAACGCGTCGCCCTCGTCGAAAAACAAAATCGCGCCGCTGTTTTCCGCCTCCGCGAACAGCTCGCTAAGTCGCTGCTCCGTCTCGCCGATATATTTGCTGACGATTCTCGACAGATCGATCCGATACAGTTCCAGTCCCAGTTCTCCGGCGATAATCTCGGCGGCCATCGTTTTGCCTGTGCCGGGAGGGCCGGCGAACAGCAGACTGAGCCCTTTGCCGTACGGCAGCTTGCGGCCGAAGCCCCACCTCTCGTACACCGTCTCGCGGTGCAAATAACGATCGCACGCTTCGCGGATAAGCGAATACGGCTCGTCGGCGAGAATAAGATCGTCCCACGTTCTCGCCGGCATGATCCGGTCGGCCAGCTGTGCCAGCCGATGTCGGAATTGGCCGCGGCATGCCGCCTCGATCTCGCTTCGCTCCGGCAGCCCGCCACCCCGGCCCGACGCCAGCGCCAACGACTGCCTCCAAGCCCCGCCGATCTGGCCGGGGGTAAACCGATACTTGTCCGCTAGCTCCCGCCATATCGTCGGCGCATAGCTGCCTTCGACGTCCATCGCCTCCGCCCGCCAGAACGCCTCGCGGACGAAAGCCGTCGGAACGCCGACTTCGCCGTAAATCCAGCCCGCTCCGTCCGGAACCGGCAGCTCCGAGGGCTGACGCCGAATATGCGACGTCCAGCCGATTAGAGGCTTGTCCGCAAAGCGGAGATAGCGATTCAGAGCCGCTTCCATCGCTTCAAGATGCGGAATTTCCGAGCCTGGGGCCGCGTGCTCCTCCCTGAACACGATGGCGGCTCCGGTCAGCACCGCTTCGCGGACGATCCGCCCCAGCGTCGCCTCCGCCCGATCCGCGTCTGCGGGAAGATTGCGAAAGCGCACGACAAGCAGCCTCTGCCCTCTCGCCGCGGCCAAATGAACGAAACGCAGCCGCTTGCCCCCTCCCGGCGCACCGGACAGATGAATGAACGGCACAGATCCTTGCGCCGCATCCCCGCCGTCCGCCAAGCCCCGCAGCGACTGCATAGCCGGATCGTCCGGCACAAGCAGCGGCAGCGCCTCGGGCGGCTGCGGCTCATGCGCCTCTGCGATGCCTTCGAGACGAGCGTCCAGCGTCTCCGTACGCAGCAAATAGCTGATCGTCCGCTCGTCCAGCCGCAGCGTCGTCTTCAGCTTCGGCCGGGACATTCCGGCCGCTCCCCCGCCCGACTCGTCCGGTTCCAGCAGCAGACTCCGCAGCGCTCCTGCCCCGCTGAGCCGTCTGCCGGCATTGGCCGCCTCTTCTTGCGAATCGCAAAGAAGCCGATAAGCCAAATCCGGCGTCGGCGCTTTGCACGTAATGTCGTCGTTAAAATAGGCGTACCACTTCTCGTATTTCCGGCTCATCTCCGCAGCAAGGCACAGTATGATCAGACGGCGCTCCCAGACGGTCAGGCGAAGCCTTGCGCACAGCAGCGCCAAAGGCAGCTCGACGCCGGCCTTTCCGGAAGCTTCGGCGGATCGAGCGATTTCCCGCTCGCGGATTCGGCGCTCGAGGACATACAGCCGCCATTCCTCCGGCGGAGCGTCCTCGTCGTCCCGCTCCGAATCCATCAACTCCTCCGCCGTCACGACAAGCCCTCTCGGACCGATCGACGGCTGCGCGAACGGATTGCCGCCGCCCAGCTCGAGCAGCAGCAGAAGCCCTGCGTCCAGCCAAGCCAGCTCGGCGCGCAGATGCTCTTGCGCGTTCAGAAAAGGTTCAACATTTGCCACTTCCTTATTGCTCCCCCTTCAACCGCTTAGGGCGTGTATGCATACTCCGAGGATAGCAGATTTTGCCGAATTTTCGTTCCATGCAAGGAACTTTTGTGAAGGCGTACCGGGGTACGTCAAGCAAAAGTGACGAAGCAGGGGCGAAAAGGCGGTGAAAGATGCCCCTGAGCGGGTTGCATACACTCCCTAGCGCCTCATCAGCGTCAGCACCGCAATGTCGTCGGACTGCGGCGCCCCGTCCGCAAACATGAAGACGTGCATAAGCAGCGCATCGATCGTCTCGGCGCTGGACATACCCGACGTCATGCCGAGAAATTCCCGCAGACGATCGGACGAATACTGCTCCTGCGCCGCATTCTCCGCCTCCGTAATTCCGTCCGTATAGAGCAGCAGCCGGTCGCCGGGCTCCAGCGACAGCTTCGCGTCGTGATAGACGGCATCCTCCATCGCCGCGAGCGGCAAGCTTTTTTTCAGCTTCACCGGCTCGATGCTGCCATTGGCGCGCACGACGTACGGCGTACAGTGCCCGCCTTCGCTCATAACTAACTCGCCCGTGGAGCAGGTGTACACGCCGCAGACGATGGTCGCGAACACAAGCGGGTTGTCCCGCGCCAGCTCGTCGTTAACCGCCGTCAGCAGCTCTCCGGGCGACTGGCCCGGGCCCATTTTCCCCTTGAGCAGCGTTAGCGTGACCGCCATGAACAGCGCAGCCGGGATGCCTTTGTCCGACACGTCTCCGAGCGCGAAAAACAGATGGTCGTCGTCGATCTTGAAGAAATTATAGAAATCTCCTCCGACTTCCTTCGCCGACTTAAGCAGCGCGCAGACGTCATACGGCTCGTAGGCCGAAGGCATCGTCCGCGGAAGGAAGCTCATCTGAATCGTGCCCGCCACCTGCAGCTCGCTCTCAAGACGCTCCTTGATCGCCGTCGTCGAACGCAGCTCCGCAAGCGACTCTTCGACCTGTGCGTACAGCCGCGCATTTTCCAGCGCGACCGCCATCGGTCGGGATACCTGTTCGAGCAGCATCCGGTCGCGGACCGTGAACTTGCCGCCCTTCTTGTTGATGACCTGCAGCACGCCCTCGACTTTATTGCGGTTAACGATCGGCACCGTCAGCAGATTGCGAGTTTCGAAACCGGTTTTCTCCGCGACCCGATTGGACCACCTCGGATCGTTCCCCGTATCGTTGACGATCAGACTGTGGCCGCTTTGCGCCACATGTCCGGCGATCCCCTCGCCGGGCTTCAGTCGGATTTCCCGAACCTGCGCCCCTTTCTCCCCTTGGGCAAGCTCAAAAAACAGCTCGTCCGTCTCGGGATCGAGCAGCAGCACGGAAGCCGCTTCGACCGGCAGCACCCGCTTGGCCGTATTCATGATCAGTTCCATCTGCTCGCCGCGTTTCAGCGTCGAGTTCAACTGCATGCTGATCTCCAGCAGCGCTTTCATCCGGCGCAGCCTCATTCGCACCAGCGCGTACACCGCTCCCGCTCCGACCGCCGCTCCGGCAAGCGCGCCGATGCCCACGGCCACCCATTGTCCATCCATGCGATCACCTATTTTTCGCCGACGCGCGGCTTAAGCTTTTAATCGTTCAAGCGCCTCTTCCGTCGAATCCGCCGTTTCCAGAATGCTCAGAAAGCCTGACATTTCGAACACGTCGCGGACTTGGTCGTTCATGCTCGCGCAGATAAGCCTTCCCTGCAGGCTTCTGACTTTTTTCGCCGCTACCAGTACGACGCGCAGTCCTGCGCTGCTTATGTACTGCATCGCCGAGAAATCGAAAATGAACCGCGTATTGCCCTCCCCGGCCAGAGCCAGAAACGAAGACTCCGCCGTCTGCGCGTGCTGCCCGTCCAGCCGCCCCTCTATGCTCATAATGGCCGCGCCTTCGCGCTGCGTCGTTACGATAATCATCGATAATCTCCTCCCGAATGCGTTGAACTTCCTCTTTCTATAGAAGCTTGCGAAGAATGATCCGGTTGCCCGTCTCCGTGCGCTCGTAGATCATTTCATTCATCAGCCTTCTCACGAAAAAAATGCCGAGTCCGCCGACCGACCTCTGCTCCAGATCCAGCGAAACGTCCGGCTCGCCAAACTCCAGCGGGTTAAACGGGACGCCCCCGTCCTCCAGCCTGACTTCAACCTCGGCCGGGAACGACTGCACAGATAGCGTAATGACATGCCGCCCCCCTTGCGGGAAGCCGTAATTGATCGTATTCGTCAGCAATTCCTCGCAGCTCAGCGTCATGTCGAATTTCAAACGGTCGGGCCAATTGGCGCGCTCGCCGATCTCCTCGAAAAATGCGTGCAGCCGCCCCAGTTCATCCAGCCGATTATCCAGCCGTATGACCGCCTCTCCGCAGCCGTTCTCATCCTTGTCCGTCATCGCGCCACCTCCGCTCCCATTCGTCGACACCTATCGTAGTTTCCGCTTTATTTATCATAACATATTGATCTGCCATTCTAATGCAATTTTTGACGAAATTCGGAATGATATGAAGATTGTCCTCTAAGCCTGTAATCACTTTTTTAAAATGAGGGGCTGTCCCCTAAGCCAACCAAGTTGCTGGGAATCGATGAACAAGATGAAGGGGATTGTCCTTCTTTGTCTATCAATTATTTCAAGCAACTCTGCTTAATGGACAGCCCCTTCCAAGAGACTCCCGAAATAACATAACGAAGCTATTGGAGCTTTGCACCCCGACTGAATCCAATGCTTGATCCACAGCTATCCCAGTTATTGGAAAAGAACACCACCCTGCTTAGATTCGGGCTAGAGCAGCAAACGACGGTGCGACGTGGTTGCGGGTTACGGCTCAGGATGCCGTAAAATCAAATCTCTCCGCAAAATGAAACGCAATCTCGTACTGATCCCCCGGACCCGTCAAAAATTTCACATCCAGGTAGGAGCGCTGCTCATCCGCCAGACTGGCTACATAGGGAGAAAAAGTTTTCAGTCGAATTTCGTTGTTGCGCTCGTCGAACTCGAAGAAAGAAGTCCAGCCGTTCCCGCCGGCAATATCCGATTGGTAGTTTGACAGCACCTGCAATACGTCTTTGCCAGCCGTATTCCGCTTGACGTTCAGGCCGGCGCCGCTAATATGACCTCCTATCATCATGAACACTTGGCTGTAATCTTTCACTAGCTCGTTCCAGACATCTGCGCCCTGCCCGCCTTCCGAGATTACGCCGTCGTCGCTAATCGTCAAAATATCATGGGAAACGATAACCGTGGGAATCTGTTGATTCGTATCCAGAACCGTTTGCGCCCAGTACCGCTCGTTGGCGTTGCTCGCCTTGTCTCCAACCGAATCCACCGCGAGGAACATGTACTGGTAACTGCCCGCACGGATGATTGAATACGAGCTTAATCCTGAAGGGGACGCCCCCTTAAAGTAAGACTTCCCGGCAAACCTGGGTGCCCCGAAAGTGTCGAGATATCCTGTCCCGTTTAGATCGTGGTTTCCCCGAGTTACAACGTATGGCGCATTCGCCCGATCCAAAATTTGAAACGCTCGATTGGCGGACTCCCATTCTACCGGCGCGCTGGATTGCGTGGAATCGCCCACATTCACCGATATAGCAATGTTGTACGGCTCGTAATGATTGGCGATAAACTCTAATTGCTTCTCTAAAATTTCCGGTTTGGATTGGACGACATACTGGGGATCGGGGATTATTGCGAATGTATAGGTTCCCGGCGCAAACAGCTCCAAATCGTCGTTGGTTCCGTAGTCGACCCTATAAGCAAATTCAGTCTTGAAAAACTCGCTCGGAGCGAGCGCCCGATTCATCACGCGGATTCGTTTTATTTCCCCGAGAAACAAGCTGATAGGCTCAAAATCCCACTCATTAGCGCCAACATTCCATCCCCTATTCGCCTCACCTGCGATTCCGCAGATGGAATCTGCAAGCGGATTACGAATCGATTCCACACCATTGACGAACATTCGGGTTTGGCGGCCATCGTTTACAACGGCTACGTGCGTGTAATCTTCCGATTTAGCCCACGCTCGAATCGCGCCCAAGGCATTAGACCAATTGGTCCACAATTCCGGACGATTCGATGGCGTGCTTGCCCATTGAATTTCCCCAACGTTGGAGATGGCTAGCAGCGAAAGCGGTTCTTGCTCCACCGAGTTATTCCCAAGACGAGTCAAAATCCCCATCCAATCGTTGATGTCGGGACCTAGTTTAAACTCCGCTTCAATTGTAAAACCGGCCGCAAACTCCTCCAAGTTGATTGGAGCTTCTTCCATCGTTGTCAGATAGTAACCCGTGGTTCTATCATTGGCAAAAGCCAATCCGCCGTTCTCTATAAACGACAACGATTCTGTAATGGGCGAACCGGCGACAGCCATCATCAGATCGTTCCCGTTGCCGCTTGCATCTTGGATGACCATATTGCCGAATTCGATCGAAGTTCCCTGAGAAACATACCGTTCTGAAATTATCCAATCCGCAACCGTTTCATTTATCCGCATATTTTCCGTTCCTCCCCCAATTTTTCAGATTCAATAGTATGTTTGATACGACTGTTCGCCTGCTTCCTCTCAATTTTCTGGTATCGTTTCCAGAATAGGCTCTTTTTCTATTTTAACCTCACTCAGCACGCTTGCAGCCTCTTTTGATCGCCGTTTCCTCTTCTAACCTCACTCAGCAAGCTTGCGGCCTCGTTTGATCGCCGTTTCCTCTTCTAACCTCACCCAGCAAGCTTGCAGCCTCGTTTGATCACCGTTTCCTCTTCTAACCTCACTCAGCAAGCTTGCAGCCTCTTTTGATCACCGTTTCCTCTTCTAACCTCACCCAGCAAGCTTGCAGCCTCTTTTGATCGCCGTTTCCTCTTCTAACCTCACTCAGCAAGCTTGCGGCCTCGTTTGATCGCTGTTTCCTGTTCTATCCCGACTCAGCACGCTTGCAGATTTCCGGCATTTAGACACCTGTTGTTTATAGCGGAAAATCTGCCTTCATTTCCACAATCGTGCATCACACCGCGCTTTTCCTGACAAATTACCGAAACGATAAGTTACTCAAGACAGGTTAAGTTACCGAGACGGCCGAACGCGCCGGGTCGCCTCCGCTTCAAGGGGGTTGTCCGGCCAATAGTGCTTCGGGTAACGGCCTCTCAAGTCCTTGCGCACCTCGAAATAGCCGTCGCGCCAGAAGCTGGCCAGATCGCGCGTCACCTGAACCGGACGCTGCGCCGGCGAGAGCAGATGGAGCGTCAGCGGCACACGGCCGCCCGCGATGCGGGGCGTCTCCGGCAGGCCGAACAGCTCCTGCAGTCGCACCGCGACGAAAGGTGCGTCCGGGTCGCCGTAGTCGATCGGAATGCGCGAGCCGCTCGGCACGGTCCAATGGGTAGGCGCGTCTTCATCCAGCCCCCTACGCCGATCCCACGGCAGCAGCGACTCCAGCAGCTCCTTCATGTTCAGCTTCTGCAGGTCGGAGCGGCTCTTCATCCCTTCGGCATAATCCGGGAGCCAGTCGTCCAGCGTCGCCAGCAGCGCTTCGTCGGACAAATCCGGCCATGTCCCGTCGTGGCGGCGAGCGAACTCCGCCCGCTGCTGGAATTGGCGAGCCGTCTTCGTCCACGGCAGCAGCTCCAGCCCTTCCGCGCGCACGCCCGCAAGCAGCGCTTGCAGCCGGAGCTCCTCCGGCAGCTTGCCGAGCGGCTTCTCCTCCAGCACGATCGCGCCCAGCTTCCTCCGCTCGCGGCCGCGCACCGACTTGGCTTCGCCGTCCCAGTACACCTCCGCCTCCACGTCAATCATCTCTGCCGCATGCTGAGCCAGCCGCTCCAACGACACGGATGCGGCCAGACGAATCCGGCTGTCCGCCCCGGCGTCGTCGACGTCGGCGACGACGATCCACGGCTCGTGGGCCAGCGCCTGGCCCGGCCCGAACGCCGCGCCCCGGCCGCCACTGAGCAAATATTTGCCGCTGTCCCGCTGCCGTCCGATCCGGTCCGGATAAGCGAACGCCAGCAGCAGGCCGCAATCGTCGCTCCGAACGCCGTCGTCTGACGCATAGGGATAACGACCACCAAGCGCATCGCCACGCTCTGCCTGCACATCGACCTGCTCCGACCGCTCACCGACACGCTCTTTCTGCATATCGCCCTGCTCCGAACGCGAATCGCCACGCTCAGCCCGCGTTCCCTCCGAAGCGTCGACGCGCAGTTCGCGCCGCAGCCGCCGCGCTTCCTCGCTGAGCCTTCTGCGGGCGCCGTCGTCTGCCGCATAAGGGCCGCGGCCGCGCAGCGCGTCGATTCGCGCCGTCAAATCCGCAGTCGGCGCCTGCCCGCCGGAATACCGCAAAATATCCCGCTCCCCGAGCACAACCGCCATATCGCAAGCCAAGCCGCCAAGGCCAAGCTGCTTCGCGCGCAGCAGCATATGGGCGACACGGGGATGCTTGCCCAGCTCGGCCATCCGGCGGCCGTGCCCTGTCGGTTGGCGGCCGCCCTTATCCAATGCGCCAAGCTGCACAAGCAGCTCGCGCGCCTGCTGCACGGCGGGCGCAGGCGGCGCATCAAGCCAGGCGAGCTCGTTGGGCTCGCCGACGCCCCATACGGCCAGCTCCAGCAGCAGCGAAGCCAGATCGGCCTCCATAATTTCCGGCGCACTGCGCGGAGGCAGCGCCGAATGCTGCTCCGCGCTCCACAGCCGATAGCATACGCCCGGCCGCAGCCGACCCGCGCGCCCGCGGCGCTGATCCGCCGACGCGGCAGACACGGCAACGGTTTCAAGCCTCGCCATGCCCGTTCGCGGCGAAAACCGGGAAACGCGCATCAGGCCGCTGTCGATGACAACCGTAACGCCTTCCACTGTCAAGCTAGTTTCCGCTACCGATGTCGCCAGTACGATTTTCCGCTCCGCTGCCGGAAGCGGAGCCAGCGCCTTGTCCTGCTCCTCCGCAGATAAGCCTCCGTGCAGCGCGAAGACGCGTACATCGTAGGCATACCCTCGCAACTTCTCTCTCAGCTTCGCTTCCGCCGCCCGAATTTCGCCGATTCCCGGCAAAAACACAAGCACGTCTCCCTCATGAGCCCTCAGCGCCTCCATCGTGAGCCCGGCTACCGCTTCCTCCAGTTCGCTTCCTGCAAGCCGCGGCCGATATACCGTCTCCACCGGGAAGCTCCGTCCCTCGCTGCGCACGATCGGCGCTCCTCCGAGCAGGTCGGCCACCGGCTCCGCTTCCAGCGTCGCGCTCATGACGAGCAGCTTGAGATCGTCCCGCAGCAGCGCCTGAGCCTCCAAAGTAAGCGCGAGCCCCAAATCCGCCTGCAGGCTCCGTTCATGGAACTCGTCAAAGATAACAAGGCCGCCCCCTTCCAGAGCGGGATCGGCCTGCAGCATACGAGTTAACACGCCTTCCGTCACAACCTCGATGCGAGTGCGGGCGCCGACTTTCGTATCCATCTTCACGCGGTAGCCGACCGTCTCTCCCACCTGCTCTCCCAGCTCGCGGGCCATGAACGCCGCCGAGCTGCGCGCAGCCAGTCTGCGCGGCTCGAGCATGACGATTTTGCGGCCTTCCAGCCAGCCTTCCTCCAGCAGGGCAAGCGGCACGCGGGTTGTCTTGCCCGCCCCGGGAGCGGCGATCAGAACCGCGCTGCCGCCGATGGACAGCGCCTGTTTCACATCCGGCAGAACCGAGTCTATAGGTAAAGGCGAATTGAATATCACGCCGGTAATTCCCTTCCGCTCAATCGCGAGGCTGAATTTCATTTGGGGGATAGCACTAACGTTCCGCCCCTCCTGCGAACAGCTTACCATTTTCCCCGGCGCTAGGAAACTTGCTTTCGAACTTTTACCCTCGCCCTCCTCGATTGCTTCAAACTCTTGCCCTCACCCTCCTTGCTTGCTTCAAACTCTTGCTCTCAGCCACTTCGCTTGCTTCAAACTTTTACTCTCGGCCGCCTCGCTTCAAGCTCCTACTTCTTCGCCAAATATTTGCGGATATCGAAAGCGACCGCAGCGACGATAATCAGCCCTTTAATGATGAGCTGCCAGTACGGATTCACGCCGATAAAGGTCAGCCCGTAATTGATGACGCCGAAAATCATCACGCCGACCATCACGCCGGGCACCGTCCCGACGCCGCCTGTCGTCGATACCCCGCCGACAACGCACGCCGCGATCGCATCCAGCTCGTACATGTTGCCGTAGTTGTTCGAGGCTCCGCCCGACTTGGCCGCTTCCAGCACGCCGGCCAATCCGTACAGCGCCCCGGCGATGCTATAGATCCACAGCAAGTTGCGGCTGACATTAATGCCCGACACGTGCGCCGCTTGCACGTTGCCACCGATGGCGTACATGTTTTTGCCAAGCCGCGTTTTGTTGAAGATCACCCAACAGACGATGGCGACGACAATGGCGATAATGACGAGGTACGGCAAATTAAACGAGCCGATCTCGATCGTGCCCGAGCCCCACTTCGTAAATTCCGGCCGCAAGCCGCCGATCGGCTGCGAGCTGTTCGGAGGCATATCGAAATAGAGCGAATTGATCCCGAGTACGGCGACCATCGTGCCCAACGTCGTAATAAACGGGGGAACGTGCAGCTTGGAGACAATCAGTCCGTTGATCAACCCGACGAGAAGACCGGCGGCAATGGCGAGCAGAACGGGGATGATTACAGGAAGCGTGTCGAGCTCCGGGAAAAATTTGCGCGGATAATCCGCCAGCTGCACCATCGAAGCCGAGACGACGGCGGACAAGCCGACGACGCGACCCGCGGACAGGTCCACCCCGCCCGTGATCAGCACGAAAGCGGCGCCGAGCGCGATAATCGCTTTAGTCGAGTTTTGATGCAAAATATTGGTCAGCGTGCTTAACGATAAAAAGGACGGATCGGACAGCGTAATGCCGATAATGAGCACGGCCAGCACGATGTAAATCGCGTAATCCGTCACAAATGCTTTCGTCCGTTGAATGGAAACGTTCATGAGGTATCCTCCGATCAAGCCGTATGTTGGGCGGCATGCTTCATGATTTCTTCTTCCGTGGCGGTGTTGCCGTCCAGAATTCCGGTCAGTCGGCCCTCGCTCATCACCATAATGCGATCGGACATGCCGAGCAGCTCGGGCATTTCGGAAGAGATCATCACGATGCTTTTGCCTTGGGCGGCCAGCTCCGCGATGATGGTGTAAATTTCGAACTTCGCGCCGACGTCTATGCCGCGCGTCGGTTCGTCCAGCAGAAGAATGTCCGGCTCGGTCAGCAGCCATCTGGCGAGCAGCACCTTCTGTTGATTGCCTCCGGATAGATAGCGGATTTGCGTTTTTGCCGAAGGCGTTTTCACACGCAGCCGCTCGATGCTGTCGTCCGTATCCTTGCGCCTCCTGCTCTCCTCAAGCAGCAGATAAGACGTCTGATATCGTTTTTGATTGGCGATCACCGTATTCTCCAGCATGGATAATACGGGGAAAATTCCGGTTACCCGGCGTTCCTCGGTCAGCAAAGCCATCTTGTGACGGATCGCATCGACGGGCCTGCGGATGCGAATCGGCTTGCCGTGCAGCTTCATCGTGCCGGACGCCAGCGAGCGAATGCCGTACAGCGCCTCGATCAGCTCCGTTCGCTGCGCGCCGACCAGCCCGCCGACGCCCAGAATCTCGCCCCGGCGAAGCTCGAAGCTGACGTTGCGGAACGACTTAGGGAACGAGGAAGTAAAGCCGTCGACTTGCAGTACCACTTCCCCCGGAACGTTGCTGCGCTCCGGATAACGCTGGGTTAAATCCCGGCCGACCATACGGGAAATAATCAGATCGGTCGTCAGCTCCTTCGCGTCCCAGGTGCCGATTTTTTTGCCGTCGCGCATAATCGTCACTTCGTCGGAAATGCGCAAAATCTCTTCCATTTTGTGCGAAATATAAATAATGGCGACTCCGCGCTGCTTCAGCTCCGCGATAATGCGGAACAAATGCTCGACCTCGTTCCCCGTCAAGGAGGACGTCGGTTCGTCCATGACGATGATCTTGGCGTTGTGGGACACCGCTTTGGCGATTTCGAGCGATTGAATCTTCGACACTGACAGCTTGCCCGTAATCGTCTCGGGGTCGATATCCATATCCAGCTCCTTGAACAGCTTCTCGGTATCGCGACGCATCCGCTTGCCGTCCACGAAATAAAACGGCCAGAACCCTCGCAAAGGAAAGCGGCCCAGCCAAATATTTTCCATCACGCTCCGATACGGAACCGGGTGAAGCTCCTGATGAATCATCGAGATTCCGCTTTGCAGCGCCGCCTTCGAGTCCGGCAGATGCAGCTTCTCTCCGTTCATCCGAATCTCCCCGGCATCCGGCGCGTATATGCCGAACAGGCATTTCATCAGCGTCGATTTGCCGGCTCCGTTCTCGCCCATCAGCGCGTGCACGGTGCCTGCGCGGATATGTAGCGTCACGTCGTCGAGCGCCTGAACGCCCGGAAAAGCCTTCGAAATTCCGTTCATCTCCAACAAATTAATCTTCTCTGCCACAGTCGCTATCAAAGCACGCACCTCCTGATTGCCGCCGGACCAAGCCAAAACACCTTGGCGTCCTCTAGACGCAGTATCGCGTTCGAAAGAGGATCTGATCGTTCCTGCGATTAGGCCGTTCGCCACTCGCCAGCTTTTAGCTGGAATTTCGTTCAAAACTCATCCCGCTTTGTTAAATTGAGCTCACTTTGTACGATTCATTGTACAAATCTATTAACTCGACCTTTCTAGCGCCGTTTTTGTACGATAAACCACATAAAGTTGAACGCATCAACTGACAGAATCGCGGTGTTTGCACGATCGGTGTCTGCACGATCGGTGTCTGCACGATTTATCTCTTATGCGAACAAAGGCGGGGATGCGGCGCAAGGCTTGCCCGCTCCCCGCCCTATTCCCCTTACTTGGCGTCGTCCATATTATCCTTCGTGATTTTCTTGTAAGGCACCCATACGTACTTGCCGTCCGTAATGTCGTAGCCGGAGTTATCCTTGGAAGGGGTCTCGCCTTTGGCGAGCGCGACGGCCAGATTAAGCGTCGCGGCTCCCTGGTTCTTCGCGTCGTTAAGCACGGTGCCGAGCAGCGTTCCATCGGACAGCGCCTGCAGCGCCGGAGCCGTGGCGTCTACGCCGACGACCGGAAGGAATTTGTCGTCCTTGAAATAGCCGGCCGCCTTCAATGCTTCGATCGCGCCCAGCGCCATATCGTCGTTGTTCGCAAGCACGGCCTCGATCTTGTCTCCGTGCGCGGACAGGAACGTCGCCATTTTGTCCTGCGCCTTGACGCGGTCCCACATCGCCGTATCCTCGGCCAGCTTCTCGACCTTGATGCCGGCGTCTTCGATCGCCTGGATCGAGAACTTCGTCCGCAGCTCCGCGTCCTGATGTCCCGGCTCGCCCTTCAGCATAATGTATTGAAGTACGCCGTCCTTGTTTTTGTCCATTTCCGGATGCGCCTTCCAATAGTCGACGAGCAGCTCGCCTTCCATCGTACCGGACTGCTCGGCCTTCGCGCCGACGTAGTATACTTTATCCCATTTCTTCATGTCGTCCGCCAGCGGCTCGCGGTTGAAGAAGACGACCGGGATGTTCGCTTTCTGCGCCTTCTCGATAATGACTCCCGCCGCCGTACGGTCTACGGGGTTGATCGCCATCGCGTTGTACTTCTTGGAAACAAACAGATCCACCTTATCGTTCTGAGTAGGCTGGGAGTTCTGGCTGTCGACGATGTCGACCTTGGCTTTGCCGGAAGCGGCGCTCTCGATCGCGTTGCGAACGCCGGTCATGAACGTATCGTCGAATTTGTAGATGGCGACCCCGATCGTGCTTTCACCGCCGCTGCTCTTGCCTCCCGAAGACGAGCCGTCGCCGTTGTTCGAGCTGCAGCCTGCGGTCACCGCCGTCAGCATCGCTCCCGCAACGAGAACAGTAAGTGCTTTTTTCTTCATCCTGCTATTGACCTCCTCGAATCTGTTTGTTTGCTTACAGCTCGATTATGTCCGATCCCAACGGAAATTCGAATTCAAAATCCTCCTCATTTCTATCGAAATCCTCATGTCTCTTCGCTATTGCACGAACGGAAACAGCATCTTCTGATTGTCCGACCAAAACATATTTTCCGCGTCGATCACTTTCGTTCCGGTGTCGATTCTAGCGGCAACCTTCTGCCGATCGATCGCCTCGACGACGGTTTTGACGCCCAAGTAGCCCATGCTGAACGGGTTTTGAATGACAGTCGCCTGAATGACCCCCTCCTGCAGCCATTCCAGCTCCTCGGGCGTATTATCGAAGGCGACGAGCCTGACCAGGCCGTCCTTGCCCAATTTCTGCAGCTGCTCCGCCGCTCCGATGGAAGCCGCCGAATTGAGCGCGAGAATTCCGTCGATATGCCCGTACTTGCGCAGAATGTCGATCGTGGCTTGGCCGCAGCTTGCAGCCGACGAATCGCAATAGACCGTCTCCAGCACCTGCATGTCCGGCGAATCCGCCCATTCGTCCCGGATGCCCCGCTCCCGCCTCTCGGCATTGCGCGAGCCCTTCAAGAAGTTCAAAATAACGAACCGGCCTTTGTCCTTGGTCAGCTCCTGCATCTTCTGCGCCGCCTTGCGACCCGCTTCGTAGTTGTCGATGCCGATGAAGCTGGTCACCTTGGGCGAATCCACCTCGGATTCGATCGTGACGACGGGGACGCCCAGCTTATCCGCCTTGGCGACCGAGTCCGCCAATTGAACGAAATCGTTGGCGGCAAGGACAAGCCCTTCCGTCCCGTACACCAAATATTTGTTCACCAGCTCGACTTGCGTCTCCGTATCGATCTCATTTGTCGGACCGTCGAAAACAAGCTTGACGTTAAATTCCTTTGCCGCCGCTTCGGCGCCCATTTTCACCGTATTCCAAAACTCTCCGTCTTTGTTTTTGACGATCAGCGCGATGTTCCGCTGCTCCCCCGGAACGGTGCGAATATCCTCGCCCCAGCCGCATGCGGAGAGCAGCAGCGCAAAGATGCTCGCGGTCGCGACCGCAACCGCTATTCTCCTCATTATTCCTCCCCTTCCCCGATCACGCTTGGCGGTAACGACAACGGCAGCAGCCGCTTTTCCCCTCATTATTTCGGTCCCTCCTGCCGGCACGGCAGCCTGACGGTAACGGTCGTGCCCTCCTCGCGCTCGCTCTCTATATGCAAACCGTACTCTTCGCCGTAATTCAGCCGTATTCGTTCGTGTACGTTCCTCAATCCGATGCCCGTGCCCTCGTCGTTGCCAAGGCTTGTTTCGGTCAGCAACGTTTTCAGCTTAGCGGGCGGAATGCCGATTCCGTTGTCCTCGACCCGCAGCATCAGCTTCCCTTCCTCGATGCCTGCGCGGATACGGATCAAGCCTTGGTCCACGCTCGGTTCTATGCCGTGGTAAATCGCGTTTTCGACGAGCGGCTGCAAAACAAGCTTAAGCGTCCTGCACTGCAAAGCCGCCTCCTCCGCATCGATCTCGAACTCGAATTTATTTTTGTAGCGCATTTTCTGGATAATCAAATAATGGCGAATATGCTCAAGCTCGTCGGCAACCGGGATAAAACGCTCCCCCCTGGACAGGCTGATCCGGAAAAACCTCGACAACGAGGTGATCATCGTGATGACGTCTTCGTTTTTGCCCGTGCCGGCCATTCGAACGACCGAATTCAGCGTATTGTACAGAAAGTGCGGATGAATTTGCGATTGCAGCACTTCAAGCTCGCTTTTGCGCTTCGCCTCCTGCTCGTAAATATTTTGATTCATCAGCTCGCGAATGCGGTTCACCATCAGATTGAAGCGTCGGGACAGCCGTCCGACCTCGTCGTCGCGGCGAATCGGAATATGGATGTCGAAGTTTCCCCGTTCGACCAGTTGCATCGATTTCTCCAGGCGCTTGATCGGCTGGGAGATTTTGGCCGACATATAGAGAGTAATCAACAGCACGAAAGCAAGAACGGCAAGCAGCAGCCAGAAGAGGAACGTATTGATCTCCTTCTGCGTCGTCACGATCTCGTCCATATAGGACACGCCGACGATTTTCCAACCGACGTTGCTGACCGTCTGAATCGTAATAAGCCTGTCCACTCCGGTAGAGTCGTCGAAATAGCTTCCGTACGTATATTTGAGCGCCTGCTCCACGTTCTCGTACTTCAGCCCCGCATAGATGAGCTGCTGCTGCGGGTGGTAGATGATGTTGCCGGCCGAGTCGTCGATGATGTAGGCGTATCCTTTCTGCCCGAGCTTCACGCTGCGGGACAGATCGTCGATCATCTTGAAGTTCACGTCGACGAGCAGCACTGCGTTCATCTCTTCCCCATTGGCCAGCGGCAGCTTGATTCCTTTGCTCATCGACACGACCCATTTATAACTGCTCTTAAAAAGATTCTGGACATGCGGGATGGAAAAGCTGAGATGATTCGGATTCTCGACGGCGGAACGAAACCAGCTCTGGGAAGTCAGATGCGTATTCCCGCGCATGTCCGCCGCGGGGAGAGACGTGATCCGTTGGCCCGATTCCGTGAACAAACCGATCGTCACCAGGTCTTCCCGCGTCCGGAAAATCGTGTTCATGCGCTCGGTCAGCGCCTTGTCCGGCAATTCGCCGGCCGCCTTGATCTCATACTCGACGGAGGAGAATACGACCGTCATGCTGCGAATGTAATATTCCAGGTTGGACGCTACCTGATAGATGACCTGCTGGTTGCTCAGGAAGGCGTTGTTCTCTGCGGTGCGATTGAATTTGTTGTAGAGAACGATGCTGACGAGCACAACGACGAGCACGGTCATCGCCGTGAATGAAGCCATGATCAGAAATTGGATGCTCTTGAAGCAGAAAAGCCGCGGCGGGAAGGGCCTCATAACGGCTCCCCCCTTCCGCGGCTTCGGTAGTCCTTGGGGGACAGACCGACGTATTTCTTAAAGCTGAAGCTAAAATAATTCGGGTCCGCGTAGCCGACCGCTTCGGCAATTTCGAACGTCTTGAGCTCGCTCGTCAGCAGCATTTCCTTGGCCGTCTCCATGCGCAAATGCAGCAGATAGTTAACATAGGTCGATTTGGTCTCCCGTTTGAAGACGCTGCTGAAATAGCCTGGGCTAATGTGAAGCTGGGCGCACACTTTGGCAATGGACAGATCGTCGTCCGCGTAATGGGCTTTCGTGTATTGAATGGCCTGCTCGACGAGCGAGTGATAGGTGCTTTGGCGCTCGCTGGCAATGCGGCTCATCATGGCGGCGCAAGTGGCGATGACCCACGCTTTCGCTTCCCCCAGGCCGGCGAATTGGGTAATCTCCTTCACCCAATCGCCGGAGGCGGCGCGTTCGCCGGCTGGTCCGAGCGCAGATTCCTTGAACGTCCGCCGCATCGGCTCCTGCGACACCTTCAGCATCGCCGTGACGATCTGCAGCAGAAAAATTTGCGCGTCGCGGAAGGAGCAGGACGATTCGGCCGCGATCAGCGGCGCGAACAGACCGTTGACGATCGCTTCCATCTCCTCCGCGGTACCGACCTTTAAGCAGCGCAGGAAAGCCTGCTCCTGCAGCTCGTCGAAGCGAATGGGAGCGACGGTGCGGCCCTCGACGTCCTCGATGGCGATAATGCGGTTGTTGCCCAGCAAAATGCGATAATCCAGCGCGGCCTGAGCGTCCGCATAGGCGTATTTGACATCGGTCAGACTGGACGTCACTGCACCGGTTCCGATCGTGACTGTTCTTCTAATATACTTTTCTACATTGTGGCGAATTTCTTCGAGCAAGGCGGCTGTGCCGGCGCGTACGGCTTCGGGATCGGACTGCTGGCTGATCTCGATCAGCACGACGCCGTTGCTGTGCTGGAACACGTAGCCTCTCCCGCCGTGGGCGGAGACGATCTCCTCGGCAATATTGCGTACGGCAAAGCTCTGAAGCTCGAAGTCGAACCGAAGCCGACTCGGGCTGCGTTCGGCGCCGCCGGATTCGCCCTCCGGAGTCGGACCGTCGAGCTGTATGACGGAGACGGCGTAGTGACGGCCTTCCAGCGACATTCCGTAATGCTCCGTTTTCTCGCGAATATCGTGCGAAGCAAGCTGACGGGTAATGAGCGATACGAGGAACAGTTCCGTCAGAACGGGAATGCTGCGACGGTAATGCTCCTGCAAAGAATCGAGATTGGCTTTCTCTGCCAGCTCCGCATCGAGATTTCCCTTCACTTTGCGCAGTGCCTGCAATAAATCCCCTGCGGAAAAAGGCTTTAGCACGAATTCCTCGATATTCAGGTGGATCGCTTTGCGTGCATATTCGAACTCGTCGTATCCGGTCAGAATAATGATCTTCGTCGACGGGTATGCGGAGCGGATACGTTCGGCAAGCTGAAGTCCGTCCATAAACGGCATCCGAATGTCGGTCACGACGACATCGGGCGCCGACTTCTCGACCAGTTCCAGCGCTTCGCGCCCGTTTTCGGCCACGCCGATCACCGCGTAACCGTTCGTCTCCCAGTCTATTTCGCCGAGCACGCCCTCCCGCACATCCGCCTCGTCGTCTACCAATATCAATTTATACATCGTTCCGTTATTCCTCTCCGCCAGACGCCTCCGGAGAGGTCAGCACGATTTTTCCGTCGGCCAGCTCAAGCTTGACTTTATTCGAATCCTTAACCCCGATCGACTCCAGGTAAGCGGACGGAACCTGCAAGCGGCCCGCTTTGTCGAGGATCGCGAATTCGACGTGCGAATCCTCCTCCGATTGGGCGATGCCCAGCTCCAGTTCGGCCAGCTCTTCGGCGTAGGATTTGCGTCGCAGCATTTCCGAGGAAATTTTGCCGTCGCGAATCGCGACGACGCGGTCGACCTTCTTCGCCAGCAGCGGGTCGTGCGTGACGATGACGACGGTAATGCCGATCGTTCTGTTCAGCTCCCGGAACAGATCGAGAATCTGGTCGGCCATCTTCGAATCGACCGAGCCGGTCGGCTCGTCGGCCAGCAGCAGCTTCGGGTGATTGGCCAGCGCGATGGCGATCGCCACGCGCTGCTGCTCTCCTCCGGACAGCTGATGCAGCTTGTTGTTTTTGCGATGGGTCAGACCGACCGCTTCGAGCAGCTCCAGCGCGCGAAGCCGCTTGCGCCTGCCTCTGAGCAAAATCGGCAGCTCCACGTTCTCAAGCGCCGTCAAATAAGGAATCAAATTACGCGCGTTATTCTGCCAGACGAAGCCGACGCTCTCCCGCTTGTAGCGGACCAGATCCCGCTCGCCCATCTTCAGCATGTTTTTGCCGTCGATCTCCAGCTTGCCGGCCGTCGGCCGATCCAATCCTCCGAGCATATTCATCAGCGTCGATTTGCCGCTGCCGCTGTTGCCGATAATCGCCATCAACTCGCCGGCTTCGATCTGCAGGTCCAATCCCTGCAAAGCGAATACCTCGAGATCGGCCGCCTTGTAAATTTTGACCAAGCCCTCGCAAGTAATCATCGCCTAATCCTCCCCCAGCTTCAGCGCTTGATGAACACGAATGCGGGAGAGCATATAAGACAAAATGCCGAGTCCCAGAGCCAGCATAAAGGCTACGACGGAATACAAGCGCACGAAATCGATCGCTTCGAAAATAACCTTAAACGGAGGAACGAGGCTGCCCGGATTAAACGCGATCTGGAAGTTCGGCACGAACAGCCGGCTGGCCAAGTTGCCGATCAGAACGCCTATAAGCACGGCCGCGCCGGACGTAAGCAGCTGCTCCATCGCCAGCATGCCGATCAGCTTCCGCAGCGACACCCCGATCGCGCGCATGATACCGTTTTGCAGCGTCCGCCCTTTTAACGACAAAATCCAATACAGCAAAAATCCGACGAAGCTGACGGCGATCGAAATCATAAAGCCGAGCGTCAATATTCCGTTCAGCGCCAGCAGAAACGGATCGCTCTTCACCTTCGCCAATTCCTCCCTCGCATTCACGATCGACGTAAGCGGAATCTTCTGTTCCTGAAAGCTTTCATACAGCTCCTGCGACCCCGCTCCCGGCTTCAGCTTCAGCCAGACCTGGTAGGGCTCGAGCGCCAGCTGGAACTGAATGCGGTTCAAATTGCCGACGACGAGCATCGGAGGCGCGTTCAGCTTCCCGCCCGCGGAGGTCGCGGTGCCCAGCGGCGGGTTGGGGTTAAAGGTCGGAAAATAATCGATAATGGCGAACACGACAAACGGCTGATAATCGACATTCTCCCAGCCGATGCTGATTGTGTCGCCTACCTTGACCGACCGCTGTTCGGCCAGCGTCTTGGAGATCAGCACGCCCCGCGGGTCTGCCGCGATCAAATTTAAATAGTCGTAAAGCGGGTAATTCAGCAAGTGGTCGGGAAACCACGCCGTTCGTCCGAAATCGTCCGTGTCGATGCCGAACAGCGTTATCGTTCCCAGCTTGCTGTCCGCCGAGAAGGAGGCGTCCTTCTTTACAAACACTTTGGCCGCATCCTCTACGCCGGTCAAATTCCGAAACGGCTCGAAGCTCGGCTCCAGATAATGAACGGGCGCACTCGCCTTCGCGGCCTCTGCCGGATCCGGCGGCCCGAACCCCGGCGGAGCCGGCGGCGGCTTATCGTTCGGCCATTGGGACTGCAGGACGACGTCCGCGCCGATCGCGTAGCGGGTGCGCTCCTCCATATTGATGTTGATCGTTCGCGCGGCTCCCGCGCTGAACACCCCGATCGCGATCGTCATGATCAGGAAAATCATCAAAAACTGATATTGTCCGCTCGACCGACCGACTTGAATCAACGAAGCGTACAGGGACGGCGACCACCATTTGCGTCCGGCCCAGTAGATCAGCTTCAGCATGAGCGGATACAATCTTAGAATAAGCAGCCCCGCGCCGACGACGAACAGGGCGGGCATGACGAACTGCAGCGGATCGAGTCTCAGATCGTCCTCGCCTAGTCCGAGGCTTTGCAGAGCTTTAAGTCTGTTGCGAAAAGAATACAGTCCGTAAAACGCGGTCGCAAGCGCCAGCACGTCCAGAAACGTCTTGTGCCAGAACGGCGTCTTCTGCATTCTCGCCAGCTGCTGCTTATGGCCGACGATCGACACCCGGGTCGCAAGCAGCACCGGCACGAGCATCATCAGGAACGAAGCGCCGGCCGCTATTCCTCCGTACAGATAGGCCTGCTCGTTGATGCGAACCGTCATGCTGCTGCGCTGCACGAACTCCAGAAAACCGTTGGACGCGCCCAGCACCTTCGTCAGCCACATGCCGAGGAACGGGCCGATCAGCCATGCCGCCGCGCAGAGCAGCAGAACCTCGATCGCGAACGAAGCGACGACCTGCCATCTTGCCGCGCCGCGGCTGCGCAGAACGGCGATCTCGTTCTTCTGGCGGTCGATGATGAGATTGGACACCATGAACATATAGAACCCGAGCATAATCAACACGGGAACGTTCAAGGACCACATCAGCTTGCCGAGCTGCTTGGACCGCTCGAAATATTTCTCGATGACGGGGATGCTCGGAGCGGTAAATTCGGCCTGAAAAACGGGAACCTTCTTCTTCGCCTCGTCCCGGATCGCCTTGTCGGTAGCCAGAAAATCGTTGACGTTGCGCAATCCCATCTTCGTGTAATCCAGCAGAACGTACCATCCCGACGCAGCGACCGGAATCGTCCCGCCCCGAATGAACTCGTTCTCGAACAGCCCGTCGTCGACGACGAACGAGGCGCCCAGATCGCTCAGGCTCGCATTGCGAAAATACGGATCGTCGTCCTCCTTTTTCGTTAACATGCCGACCGGTTTGATTTTGACCGTTCCCTGGATGCTGTTGTCCTTGAGCGTCAACACCTGATCCAGCACGATCCCGAACCGGATCAGCGCCTGCTCCGTCAGCATCACTTCGTAGACGCCGTTCACGGGCTTATCGGCGGGAAGCCGGCCGTCCAGCAGCTTAATATGCGCGCCGAGATCGCTGTATGCGCGAATCGCGGCCGTAGGCGCATTTTTCTTGTCGGGATCGTACTCCGTGTAGACTCGAAACGACTTGGTACGCAGTTCCTGCACGATCTCCTTGACCGGAACGCCGAAGCTCGGGCCGGCTTCCTGCTTGATGTACCGATCCATCGCATCGATCGTCGACGTCCGTTTCCCCGCGTCTTCGTTGCCAAAGCTGATCAGCGACCAGTGCTGTCCCGGATACAGATTTCTTTCTTTCTGGAACGTCTCCAAATCTTTGACCAGCATGCGGCTCAATATCGCTTCCGAATAGATCGGCATCGTGCCGACGAGCGCTACGGTCATAAGGATGCCGAAAAACAAGCTTAAGACGAGCCATTTATTGTTGATCATTTTACGGATGATCATGATGAAGAGCGCCAAATCGTTACCTCCTTGCAACCGTTTGCAACCCGTTTATTGCAGCACGACGAGCTGGCCTTCCTTGAGCCCTTGAACAATCTCGACCTCCGTCGAGCCGACCAGGCCGGGCTCCACGTCGACCTCGCGAAGCTTTTGATCGTCCTCCAGCACCCGCACGAAATTGCGGCCAAGATAGGAGCGCAAGCCGCTGCGAGGTATTTTCACGACATCGTCCCTTTGTTCCGTAACGATCTTCACATCCGCGATCGAGCCGATTTTGGCCTCCTTCGGAATGCTCGGCAAATCAATGTACAGCGTTCGCGCGTATTTCTCGGTCAGCCGCTGATTGGTCGTCTCCGGCGCGGAGGAAGGCGTCTGCGTAACCGTACCGGTTATCTTCTCACCTTTGTAGGTGACTTCCACCGGCAATCCGACCTGTACGTCTTTGATGGAATCGCCGCTGTCCGCTCGCAAGGCCAAGCGCATGTTGCTAGGGTCGGCAATCGTAACCAGCGTCTGGTAAGGCTCGACGAAATCGCCTTCTACAAGGGTTTCGGCGAACACGACCTGACCGTCGATTTCGGAGATCAGCTGTTTGGAGTTAAACTGCTTATCGAGCCTGTCGTATTTCAATTGTTCGACCTCAACCTGAAGTCCGGCAATCTTGAATGCCTGCTCGTCGGAATCGCGCGCATTCCGGAAGGCGTATTTCGCCTTCTCCAACGCAAGCTGCTGCTCCTTCAGCTGGATGTCCAAGCCGTCCACGATCAGCTGTGCGAGCAGATCCCCTTTCTTGACCTTGTCGCCGGATTTGACGAGAATCTTGTCGATTCGCCCCCCTTGCCCCGAAAATTGGGCGGAGCTTGTCTCCTCCGATTCGAACACTCCGCTGCCGTTGATCGACTTGACGATCGATCCTTTGTCCGCGGCGACCGTCTTATAGTTTTCCTGCTTCGGCTTGACGAGAGGCGGCTTAAGCGCTTCTTCTTCCTTAGGCAGCAGCGAACAGCCGGCCAGCGCGCCGCCGATGGAGAAAGCGATTCCAAGAGTAACAACTTTTCTAAGAATGCGAGACAATTTGCCCATCCTCCAGTTCGTATACTTGGTCTACGATTTCCATGATCGCCGGGTCGTGCGTCGTTAGCGCGATCGTCATTCCGCTGCGCTCCACAAGATCTCTGAACACTTTGATAATATGCAGCCCCGTTCGACTGTCGAGCTCGGCCGTAGGCTCATCCGCCAAAATCAGCTTCGGCTTGTGCGCAATGGCGCGGGCAATGGCCGTTCTCTGCTGCTCGCCCCCGGACAGCTCGAAAGGACGATGGTGCATGCGCGGCTTTAATCCGACTCTTTCCAGAGCCTCGACCGCGGCTTGTTTTCGCTCCTGTGCCGGATAGCCGGACACCCTTAGCACGAATTCGACGTTCTCATATGCCGACATGAGAGGGATTAGAGCGAACGATTGAAAGATGAGCCCCATCTCCTTGCGCCTGACCTCGTCCCTCTGCTTGCCGGTCATCGAAGTCAACTCGCGTCCGTTAAACGTAATTTTCCCTTCGGTGGGTTGGTCAAGCGCGCTTAACAGATTGATCAGCGTCGTTTTGCCGGAACCCGATCTCCCTTTCAAGGCAACCAGCTTTCCTTGGAACAATTGAATATCCACGTCCTTCAGCACAGTGACCGCTCCGGAACCTCTGCCGAATACGCGCTTGATCCCTTCGGCGCGAATGATTTCCTTGCCGGCCGCCTCACCGCTCGCCATCGCTGCTCTCCCCCTCGGCGGAATGCCGCTGCTTTTCCATTATTTTCAATACTGATTTTACTATAAATAAGAGAATGTACGCGCGTCAATCTACTCTTACAAGTATAGTTTGAAATAATCAATAAAAGTGCGGAAGTATCAAATTCAATAAGATAAGCCACGATTTAGAGTAGATTGCACACAAGTCCGCCGCCGATTTCGCAATTGCAGGAAACCGTTATTTACAGTAGAATGTTTATGAAAATGATTTTCTTGAATTATTACGTTTTGAAGAAACTAATTTTCTAATCGGAGTTGTCCGCCATGAGCATACTGAATGCCATTGGGGAGAGATTGGACAGTCTGCATCAGAAAGAACGCGCGCTCGCCGAATATTTGCTCCGCCATCCGAAGGAAGCGGTGCAGATGACGATAACGGAGCTGGCCGCGCAGTCGGGAAGCAGTCCGTCGACGATCTCGCGCTTTTGCAAAACGTTCCATTCCCACAGCTTTCCCGACTTCAAGCAGCGGCTGGCTACCGAGCTCGTCCAGCAGACGGCGGCAACAAACCGTTATCAGGACATCGTAGCCGGCAATCCTCTGCAAGAGGTCGTATCCGCGATTACAGCTAACCATCTGCGCTCGATTACGGATACGACGCAAGTGCTCGATCTGACGCAGCTGCGGCTGGCGATCGACGCGCTGCACCGCGCGTCGCGCGTCGACCTGTACGGCTCGGCGACTTCGGGCATCGTTGCGCAGGATTTCTTCCATAAGCTGATCCAGATCGGCAAAGCGGCGGCCGCATTCTCCGATCCGCATCTGCAATTGACGTCTGCCTCTTCGCTGACGTCGCACGACGTTGCGATCGGCATTTCGTATTCGGGAGAGACGCCCGAGACGATCCACTCGCTGCGCTGCGCCGCCGCTAACGGAGCGACGACGCTGTCCATTACCCGCTTCGGCGCGAACTCGCTGTCGGAGCAAGCAAGCATCAAGCTGTTCACCTCCTCCGCGGAGGTGGGCATGCGCCGCGGCGACATGGCTTCGCGAATGGCGACGCTGCATGTCATCGACGTCTTGTTTACCGGCCTGGTCAGCGAGCACTTCGAGGTGTACGTCCCCCGGCTGAAGCAATCTTATTTAACGGTTGACCATTACACTATGGGCAAAGAGGAGAGAAAATCGAAATGAATATCCTGATTTTCGACAGCGAAGAAAAGCTCAACCTGGCGGGAGCCAACATTATCGTCAGCCAGGTGCAAACCGTTCCGCGGGCGGTGCTCGGTCTGGCTACCGGAGGAACTCCGGTCGGCATCTATAAGGAAATCGTAAGCGACTTTCAAAAAGGCATGGTCAGCTTCCGTAACGCGACTTCGTTTAACCTCGACGAATACGTCAATCTGAAGAGCGATCACCCTGAAAGCTACTATACCTATATGAACACCCATTTGTTCGCGCACATCGACCTGCCTGAAGCGCAGCGCCACATTCCGAACGGCAACGCGTCCGATCTGGAAGCCGAATGCGCGCGCTACGACGAAGCGATCGAGCTGGCGGGACAGATCGACCTGCAGCTGCTCGGCCTTGGCCATAACGGCCACATCGGCTTCAACGAGCCTGCGCACGCTTTGATCAAAGGCACGCATATCGTCGAGCTGGCCGAGAAGACGCGCGAAGCGAACGCTCGCTTCTTCGACTCGATCGACGATGTGCCGAAGCAGGCGCTAACGATGGGCGTAGGCACGATCCTCAAGGCGAAGAAAATTTTGCTCGTCGTCAAGGGCGCGGACAAAGCCGACATTATCCAGAAGGCGCTGCAAGGTCCGATCACGACCGACGTGCCGGCTTCGCTGCTGCAGACGCATCCGAATCTGATCGTGCTGCTCGACTCCGCTGCAGCAGGTAAACTGGCATGAGCGGGGCGCTGAAGGAGCTGCTCGTCGTCAACGCCCGAGTGCTTGCCCCTGCCGGTACGATTGAGCAGGGCTACGTCCGGATCCAGGACGGCAAAATTACCGCAATCGGAGCCGTTGCGGAATTGGACGGCGGGTCCGCCGATCTTGAGCGGATTGACGCTCAAGGCGCATGGCTGATTCCCGGCTTCGTCGACGTTCACGTCCACGGCGGCGCGAATCACGATTTTATGGATGCCGATGCCGACGGTATTCGGGAAATTACGAAATTTCATGCTTCGAACGGAACGACGAGCATGCTCGCTACGACGCTGACGGCTCCCCGGGAGGAATTGACGGCGGTGGTCGAGGTGGCCGCCGATTTCATGTCCAAGCCGATGCCTTACGCCAAGCTGGTCGGCGTGCACCTGGAAGGTCCGTTCGTCAGCGTTAAATGGAAGGGCGCCCAGAACCCCGCCTACATTCTTCCTCCGCAGACCGAATGGCTGGAGGAGTGGGTCAGCCGCTTCCCCGGCGTCATCAAGCTGCAGACGCTTGCGCCGGAGCTCGAAGGCTCGCTCGAATACATCGAGAAGCTGGCGGCCAACAATATCGTTCCGAGCTGCGGTCATACCGACGCGACCTACGATCAGATTATCGCTGCGGCCAACCACGGCTTGCGCCACGCTACTCATACGTTTAACGCAATGACGCCGCTGCATCACCGCAATCCGGGCACCGTCGGCGCGGTCCTGTCGGACGACCGCATCGTCGCCGAAGTCATCGCCGACGGCCACCACGTTCACCCGGCGGGAATCAAAATCGTCACTCGCGCCAAGGGCGTGCATAACGTCATTCTCGTCACCGACGCGATGGCCGCCGCCGGCATGCCCGACGGAGATTACGATCTCGGCGGACTGCCCGTTCATATGAAATGCGGCGTCGCCCGGCTGAAGGAGAACGACAGTCTCGCCGGCAGCACGCTGACGATGATCAGCGCCGTGCGCTACCTCGTCAAGGAGGTCGGCGTTGAGCTGGCGGACGCCAGCCGCATGGCCAGCGCCAATCCGGCGCGTCAGCTTGGCCTGGACGACTCGATCGGCACGCTTGAAGTCGGTAAGCAGGCGGACTTCCTGCTGCTTGACGACGAGCTGAATTTGCAGTCGACATGGGTCGACGGCCGCAAGCTGTTTGCTTAGTATTGCGCAGCGGCTCTCCCTTGCCTCCTGGAGGCGGGCGGGGAGCCGCTTTTTTTGATAGGTTTGAACTTGAGCGCATTTGTACGATAAACCGTACAGATAGCGCTGTTTTGTTGGGCGATGCGTCCATTTTATGCGATTAATCTTACAAAATACGACGTTGGAGGGGCCGGGCTGGTGGATTTATAGGATAAATCGTACAAGTTCGTACGCGAGCGGATTCGTCGGTTGGCCGCTCCCGCCATGAGTCGTCACAATTCACCCTAATTTTACAAGAAAAAAAGGATTATCCGACAAATAGGTCGAATTACCTTCCTCATGATGACTATCGGAAAAACCGATTTTGAACAAATGCAGGAGGAAAGTCATGAATTGGCGGAATAAGAAATTTACCTTCATGGTGATTCCGGATGCGAACGGCTCGGTAAAACGATTTCAGCTATCGGCGCTGGCGATTGCGGGAGCGGGCGCGTTGATCGGGGTTCTGATCGTCTGCTGCATTGCCGCGTTCCTGCTCTACCGGGACAATATTGAGCGAGTCGGACAGCTCCAACAGGAGCTGGCGGCGGCGACCGGAGACTACGAGAAAATATTAGAAAACAAAAACTTGCATATCAACGAGCTTCAAACCGATCTGACCGATCTGGCCGAGCAGACGAAATCGATGGCTACGCGGCTGCAGGATATCAACGAGCTGGAATCCGAGTTAAAGGAAATGGTCGGTCTCGATCCCTCCGCCTCCTCCAAATCTCCGCAGACATACGCAGCGGACGACGGAAGCGAACAAATCGCTATGGACGGCGGAACGGGAGGAGAGGAGCTGCCGATCAACAAAGCGGAGATGGACAGGCTTGTCGACCGGACGCGCGACAATCTTCAGTCGTTAGACGAGCAGTTGGAGGCGATGAAGCCGAAGCTGGAGCTGACCAAGGAATCGGTAGCGAAACAGCTGCAAGCGCTGGCCGTCACACCGACAATATGGCCGACCGACTCCCGCCGCGTTACGTCGACGTTCGGCATCCGCAAGGACCCGTTTACGCGCAGAGCGACCTATCATGCCGGCCTCGACATCGGCGGCACAACGGGAGATCCGATCTATGCGGCAGCGGACGGTACCGTCGTCGAAGCGAATCGCAGCAGCTCGCACGGCAACCACGTGCTGGTTCAGCATTCGAACGGCTTGCAGACGCATTACTCCCATATGAGCAAAATTATCGCCGCCGTCGGCGATAAGGTTCGCAAAGGGGATATTATCGGAGAGCTCGGCTCCACAGGGCGCAGCACCGGTCCCCATCTTCATTACGAGGTGATCGTAAACGGAGAGCACGTCGATCCCGAGCCTTATCTGAAAGCGTCAAGGAGGAGCCCGTAACGATGTTCAAAGCGAAAAAAAGCAAAATCGACCCGAATACGACCGATACGCTGATCGGAGAAGGCACATCATTCGAAGGCAGCATTCGCTCGGAAGGCGGACTGCGCGTGGAGGGCCGGATCGTCGGCGACATCGAATGCGCGGGCGATGTGACGATCGGCGAAAGCGGAGTCGCCCGCTCTCGCATTCAGGCGCGCAACATTATTATTTCCGGACAAGTTGACGGCAATGTCGCGGCGACGGGCAAGCTGACGATCAAATCCACCGGCAAGCTGCACGGCAATTTGTCGACGCCGGAGCTGTCCGTCGAGTCCGGCGGTATTTTCCACGGCACAAGCGAGATGAACGCCGGCACGGAAGCCGAAGCGGCGGAAGGAAACGCTGCGGCGGGGCGCAAACCGGACGGAGAGGCGAAGACCGCCAAAAAAATCGGATAAGTTTGCGCTAGCTTCCGCACTTCGTGTATCATTCATAGATAGACAGACAGAACGGAAGGCGGACGGGAGTGACCGAATTGGACGAGCAATTAAAAAAAGCTTACGAATTGTTGGGACTGCCTGAGGACGCAACGCGCGAACAGGTAGAGAATCGGTATTTTATTTTGCTGAAACGGGCTCGGTCGGGCAAAACCCGTTCCGAATCGGGCGAAGAGAACGAAGAGTCCCTCGACCTGAGCGAAATCAACCAAGCCTACAACCGCATCATCGGCATCGAATCGGAGAAATCCGGCACAATGGAGAAGCAGTCGAAAGTCGGCCATTTTTTCTACTACTACAAGACTCATGTCATCATCGGCCTCCTCATCGTGCTCATTGGAGGCTATATGATCAAAGAAGGCGTCGACAAGAGACGGGAAGCCGCCAACACGCCTCCCGCCAATCTCGCGGTAAGCGTATTCGGCAACTTCTACTTCGCGGATATGGAGCTGCTGGAGCAAAATATGCTCAAGCTCGTGCCCGAGTGGCAGCGCATCAAGACAACTCTTGTCTATAATCCGCGTGAGATCCAGAGCCAGCAGGACATGGCGCTGCAGCAAAAAAGCGTGCTTATGCTGATTACGGAAAAAGACGATTTGTACGTCACCGACGAGCTAAGCTTCCAGAGTCTGGCCGTACAAGGACTATTCGTTAAGCTGGACGATTTCGTCGCGAAGACCGGTCTGAAAATTCCGGAGCAGCTGCTCCGAAAATCGAAAACCGAAGAAGATACGGCCGAAGCCGCTTACGGCATCGACCTTACCGGCAGCTCCGTGTTTAACGGCATCGAAATGGCCGGAGAGCGCCAGATTATCGGTATAAGAGCAACCCAAGACAAATGGGACGACACCCGCAAGCTGCTTGAGAAGCTGCTTGCGTCGATGCCATAAGAGGCGACAAAAGAAAAGGCTAATCTCTCGATCGCATTTGACGACGTTCGGGAGATCAGCCTTTTTTCATTGTGTCAGACAATCGTTACTTCCAATACCAATAAGCGAGCGCAAGCTGGACGATCAAAATCGCCGGCATGCCGAACCTGAACGAAGCATGCTTCGTCTTATGCCTCCAGAAGCTCATGCCAACGATCGCACCTGCCGAGCCTCCTATAACCGCCGAGAGAAACAGCGTTCTCTCCGGTATTCTCCGCTCGCGCCTTCTCGCCTTCTGCTTGTCGCTGCCCATCAAATAAAAGGCAATCAGATTAACGACGATCAAATATCCGACAACCGCGTACATCCCCGAATCCTCCCATGCCGATTCTTCCTGCCGATCCGTCCGGCGCCGCGCTCAAGCGCGGCGCCGTGGACAGCCTCTCGACCATTGTAACGCGACGGCTCGGATTTGGATATACGATCATGGGCTACGCGGTTCTGATTTACGTGTTAAATCGCACAACGTAGGCATTGTCTCCGTCTTTGGTCTTCCACCCGTTCCAGCCCGCCGCGTCCGTAATCGTATTCGAACGGAACGTCAATTCGTACTGGCGGTTAGACTTCAGCTCGTCGTCCAGCTTCAGCACCGCTTCCGTCACGATCTTGCCCGGATCGCCCTGCTCGATATAGTCGATATCTTTTTCGCGTCCATCCTTCTCGCGAAGCTGGAACGACGACGGTTTCACATTGCGAACCGGCTCGCTGAACAGCACCTTAACCGTGGAGCGATCAAGCACAATCGCATGTGTGACAAACGGAACCGCATTGTCGACGACCGTGCCGGCAAATACCGCCGTGTCGGCCCCGCCCGTCGTATTCAGCGCGGCTATGCCGGCAGCGCGGATCGTGTAGACGTGCCCGGAGCGGAACAGGTCGGGATTGGTCGAAGATTTCGTGCGATACTGAATCGTCACCGCTCTGTCGCTTCCCGGCTTGCGCTGAACGAATGCGCTCCAATCCGCCATGGACACCTCGTTCCCGTTGTCCGTCATGGCGACAAGCTTAACGCCGCCGACATCCGCATCGGACAGCGCCCGTGTAAACGTCAGCTCCACCGTATTTTTGTCGATGGCGACCGCGCTCTGCAAGGCGGCCTGCTCGACCGGATTGGCTACGGCTCCGAAGCGCCAGTTCGTCGACGTATCCATCACGTTGCCGGCCAGGTCGGGAATGCCGCCAACCGTCAGCGTATAGTAGGTGGCGTCGCGTTGCGGCCCGGTTCTCAGCGTGACGGTTTTGCCGTCGCTCTCAAGCGTCGCTTGGAGCACGGCCAGCCCTTTGTCGATCGAATAGTGATTTGTCAGCACTGCGTGCTGAGGGTCGATCTTCTCGCTGAACTTTACCGTAATCAGCGCCGTCGTCACATCGACCTTCACCTCGGTCACTTTCGGCTTCACATTGTCGTTGCTGCCTGTCAAATACAGATCGCTGCGCGTATCCATGACATTGCCGGCCGGGTCCTTAACATTCTGCACCGTCAACTGATAGTTGCGTCCGTCCGTCTGCTCCGAGGTTGTGAACGTAACTTTGCGTTTGTCGTCGGACAGCTTAACGCCCGTAATCCGCAGACCGCCGCTCAACCGATAATTGGCGGAGTTCGTCGCCGAACTGGTCTCTACCGGCTCGGAGAACGTCAACTCGTACGTCCGGTGGGCCACTTTGACCGGCTGCGACACAAGCTGCGGCTTCGTCGTGTCTTCCAGCGCGGACGTATAGCTCCATGTCGCGCCGTCGATCGTAACTGTGTGCACCACGCCTCCAAGCTGCCGATCCGTCCACAGCACGATCGACATCCCGTCCTGGGAGACCGTCGCCTGCAGCACGTTGCGCGTGTTCCCGTATACGTCCTTGACGAGAAAACGGCTTTTGTCGATCGATTTGTCGTTCGGATCCGCTCTCTGGAACAGTTGAATGCCGATGGATTGGTTCGTCAATTGCTCAACGGAACGTACGTACAGCGGCTTGACGTTCGACTGCTCGTAAATCGCGTAGGCCGCCTCCACCAACAAACCGCGCGTCGCCTCCAACGTATAGTCGCTCAGCTGCGGAATAAGCTTGCGGTCAAGCGCCATGCTGACCGCCCCCCTTGCCCACGGGGATACTCTTCCAGCTACCGGAGTAGAACCGGAGCCGCTCAAGCCGTAGCTTCTTGTCAGAATAGCGGCAAGCTGCTCCACCGTCACGTTGCTCGCCGGCGAGAACGTTCTTGTCTTCGTGCCGTTCATTAGCCCCGCTCTGGCGACCGCCTCGATCTCATGGAATGACCAGCGAGTTGTCCGCACATCGTCATAGCTCGGCGCCGAGCTTCCGGACGGCAGCTTTAACAGTCGGTACAGCACTGCGGCAAGCTGCTCCCGAGACATCGGATCGTACAGACGCGAGCTACCGTCGGAGAATCCTGTAAATATGCCTTTCTGCCTAAGCTCCTCGAACTTCTGATCCGTCGTTAAGCCCGAGGCTCCCCATGCGGTCCAAGGAACGCTTAACATCAGCAGCAACGCGAGCATTCCCGCTACGATTTTTCTCATCCCGCTACTCCTCCTATTCGCTGCCCGATCGCCTGATTAGACTGAACGGGATATTGCGGTATAGGGTTTGACGCAGGAAAGATACGTTTTGTTTCTTTTATGAGAAAATTCTTAGGATAAAGGATACAATTGGTAACAGGCCTGTCTACGAATTTTTAAGTCGCGGAGGAGTTGATGCGGAGATAAAAAACTGTGGAGCCTTTCAGCCTATGCCCGCGAAAACCAGCTCGGCCAGTGGCGATGAGGGTGATCGACCTTGTGGCCGTTCGCCAGCCGAAGCCATGTCGAGAAGCCCGCCTCTCCGTCGCGGAGCCGGATCACCCGCGCGCCCCTCCGGTGGAACCAACGGCCATAGGTGTTGTAGCCGGTCGCTCTGCCGTAAACCAGCTTGATGCCTCTCAGTTCGCCGAAATAATCGTTAGTATGATCGTGCCCGCAAAATACGCCCGTCACGCCTCCGGTCTCCACCAGCGCGGAGAACAGCCCCGAGTTGACCCGAGGAGCGTGCACCTTCTCGTGACGATGACCGTTGCAGACGCTGGTATTCCATACTTCGCGATACTCCGGGAGCGGAATATGCTGGAACAGCAGCGCCGGAACCGGAGTCCCCCCGTTGGCCCGCCGCAGCGCGCTCGCCTGCTCGCGATACCAAGCGATCTGATCCGCGCGAATCCAATCATAGCCGCCCACGGACGGAAGCTCCGAGTACGCGCCGCTGTCGAGAAAATAGAGCGCAGCACCCGTTTGTCCCGCCGCATTGCCGATTCGCGCGACAAAGTTGCCGACCCCGGAGACATTGTCCGGTCCCGGTTCGGCAATCGCGCCGCTTAGCTCCAACTGCGCACTCATCAGTTTCTGCCGCGAGACGGCCCCTTCGCTATCGTGATTGCCGAAGACTGTCGCCCACGGAATTCCGCTGCCGGCGGAGACGGACAGCGCATCGCGGAAAGAGCTAACCGGGTCGGCGCAGCGCAAGCTGTCGATAATGTCGCCGGTCAGCACGATCAAATCGGGACGTTCCTCCTCCAGTACGCGCTCCATCAAAGCGCGGGTAAGCGCATCCTTCCTGCCGCCGTTCGTCCAGTGCAGATCGGTGAACTGCACAATCGTGAACGTGCCGTCGGAACGAAATTCCAAGCTGCTTCCCATGCTTCCAACCCAATCCTCTCTCTATTGCCGTCTACTCTCTTAGCGCATCGTAAAGCTTGCTAGACATACTTGATCCCATGCCGGCCGACTTCGAAGCGAGCGCTTTTCGCGCCTTGTGCAGCTCGTCCTTGAGCCGCTTATTTTCCTCCAGCAGCGATTCCGTTTCCCGTTCTACCGATTCCGCAGCCGGTTCCCTTAGCGACTTTCCGTTGGCGTAATAGCTTTCCCTCTCATAATTGCGGAAGGCAATTTCCAGCTCCGGCACGCCCAGCGAACGGATATGGCGATCGATGCAGGCCGCGGCGAGATCCCTTACGGCTGTGCCCCGGTCGAACCAGGCTACCTCGACGAAGGGGTAAGAGGGAACAACTTTCCCTTCAAATAGAGCGGTCGTATGCACACACTCCAACAAAATATAATCCTCCGGGCACCGGCACACGGCTGCCAGCTCCGCGACAAGAGTTTCGCTGACCGCGCGAACCTGCTCCGGATTTACGCCCCTGAACAATAGATGAGGCATCTATACGTACACTCCTTTTTTTCCAATTCATCGGTCCCGCTCTTCGACGGGTCTTTAGTTCATATTATAGCCTAAACCCTAGCTTAAACCTCGAACAAGTCTCGCAAATAAGGTGTCAGGAATATCCCGTCGGGATCTAATTGTCTGCGGCATTCCTGAAACTTATCCCACATCGGGTAGGCCTTGCGCAGCTCCGCCGCTTTCAAGGAATGCAGCTTGCCCCAATGCGGACGCCCTCCGTGCCGTAGAAAAATCCGCTCCATATCCGCAAAATAACGCTCATGAGGCATACCTCGGTACATATGAATGGCAATATAGGCGGAATCCCTGTCGTAGGCGGGACTCAGCCAGATTGGATCGCCCTTGGCAAAGCGGCATTCTATCGGAAAATGAACGCGATAATTGCCGCGCTCCATCTGCTCGCGCATCTCTCGAATGACCGATTCCATCGCCTCGGCCGGCAAATTATACTCCATTTCGTTAAAACGGACAAGCCGCTTCGTCGCGTATACCCGGTGGCTTAGCCCCACCTTGCTGGCCGTCGGAACGACTGCGGCGCACAGTCGGCTCACCGGGGCGCTCAGGGGAGGAACCCAGCGGCATAGTCCGGACAAAGCGCCGAACACCCCGTTCTCCAACACAAGATCGCTCAAATAGCCCGATAGCTTATCCGGAACGACGGGTTCCTCCGTCTCGTTCATCATTTTCAACTGGCATGGCTCCGCGTACGGAAACCAGTAAAATTCGAAGTTGCGATGATTGCGCGCCAATTCGTCCAAACGCTGAAGACAGTCGGACAGCGGGACGCGGGCGCTCTCGTATTTTAACTTATAAGAAGGCCGCAGCCTCAGCGTTACTTGAACGATTATCCCCAATGCGCCCAGCGAAATCTGTAAAGCTCTAAACAGCTCGGGATGAGAGGTTTCGGTTACGTCCAGCACTTCGCCGGTTCCGGTCACAACGGTTAAGCCGATCACCTGCGTCGAAATGTTCCCGAACGTCAGTCCGGTTCCGTGCGTGCCGGTGCTGATCGCCCCGGCGATCGATTGCACGTCGATATCGCCAAGGTTCTCCTGTGCCATACCCTCCGAATAAAGCAGCTCGCCGAGCATCCTCAGCTTCGTTCCCGCCCATACCGTCGCCGTACAGGCTTCCTTATCCACTTGCAGAATGCCCTGCATTCGATCCAGGGAGACGAAGACGTCGTCCGACGCGGCGACTGCCGTAAACGAATGCCCCGAGCCGACGACGCGCAGCGTTCTCCCTTCTCTACGGCATAGTCCGACCGCTTCCGCAACCTCTTCGATGTGCAAGGGATACAGAACCGTGCGCGGAGTCGCGCTCACGAGCCCCGACCAATTTCGCCACTTGCGACCGCTCTTCATCATAAGAAGTTTTCCCCCATCCCCCTATAGGTCGCGTAACGATCGACGACAGCGCCGTTCGAGATGACATACAAGGAGTCGAATCGTTCGCACAGCTCGCCTGCCTTAGCATGACGGAAAAACACGGGATCGCCCAGCGCAAGCGCCAATTCCGACTCCCCCTTGCGGCGGAGCGGCGTCTGCACCTCCCCCGCGCCTTCAAGCGGCATCAGTTCAAGGCCTGCCGGCAAAAAGGGCCGCGGCAGCTTCGATCTCTCCGCCGCGCCGGAAGCGACATATCCTCCCCCCATGCAGGTAACGATGTCCGCTCGCGGCCTTCTGACGACCTCAACCGCAAACCCGACGGCCGGAGCATAACGGAATCCGCGGTAATCGTCGAACAGTCCCGGAGAATAAAATCCCGAGCCGGCTGTCAGCTCCGTGACGACCTCTTCCTCCCTGGAGCTGGCTAGGCTGCCTGTGCCTCCCGCGTTCACGAGACCGGGGGCCGCGCCCATCGAACGAAGGTTTTCCACGACGGCTTTCCTGCGCGCTGCCACCTCGCGGATCGAGCGTTTTTTCAGCAATCGAATCAAGCCGTTCTTTAACGCGGCTCCCGGAACGTTATCGCCGACTCCGGCGATCTGCGCTTCGTATCCCATCACGCCTTCGAGCCATACCGATTCGGATCGGACAATCCGCTCCGCAACCGGACGCACGCTATCCCATCCGCTCAGGGGAGAACGCCACACGCCAAAGCGCAGGCCCGGATAGTCGGACGACATGTCGATATCGAGGCATAGCGGAACGCGCACTCCTCTCGCCCGGGCAATTCCTTCGATTCGTTCGACATGCTCGAGACAATCCGTCATGAAAACGATGCGGCGCCCTTCTCCAATCCACTCGACCAGCCTCTCAATGCCCGATGCCTGCCATGTCGGATAGCCGAGCAGCAGATTATCGAACCCTTTTTCCGCCAGAAAACAAGCCTCCTCCGCAGAGTAGCACATCATGCCCTCGAACCGGTCGTCCGCATTGAGAATGTAGCGAAGCGTCTCCACGGAACGAATCGACTTGCTGGCGATGCGGATGGTTTTGCTTCCGGCCGCGGCTGCGATCCGGCGAATATTCAGATCCAGCAAATCCCGGTCCAAATAAGCGAACGGCATCGGGATATTCGCAAACGCTTGCTTATATACGGCATAATCGGGCGTCAGAAGGATCTTCCTCTCGTCGTATTATCGAAGCAGCTTGCGTATGATATTTAAGCCGTTTTTGGCTTTCGGATACCGAAACGGAAAATCGAAGCGGCTTGTCTGCTTCAACACGCTTTTGTAATGAGAGAACGTCCGGAAGCCGTGCTCTCCGTGATAGCTGCCGAGTCCGCTCGTCCCCACGCCGCCGAACGGCAAGTACGGCGTGCCCAGATGCATAAGCGTATCGTTAACGCAGCCCCCTCCGAACGGTACCTCGCGGATGATATCCTGCTGGAATCGGGCGTTTTCCGAAAAAACATACAGCGCAAGCGGCTTGGGATTTGCCCGTACGATTGCCAGCAGCTCCTCGGTCGTCTCGTATTCGAGCACGGGCAAAATCGGGCCGAAAATCTCCTCTCGCATGACGCGCGAGTTCGTGGATACGCCCTCTAGCAGCGTCGGAGCGATTTGCAGCGCTTCGTCGTCGGTCTGACCTCCGTAAGCGATGCGGCCTTCCTCCAAGTACCCTAGCAATCTGCGATAGTGCCGCTCGTTGACGATCCGCCCGTAATCAGGGTCGCGAAGCGGCTCCTGCCCGTAAAAGGCTTCGACAGCGTTGGCGATTTCCTTAAGCAGCTCTGCCTTCGCCTCTTTGTGCACGAGCAAATAGTCGGGCGCGACGCATGTCTGTCCGGCATTCGTCAACTTGCCGTAGACGACCCGCTTCGCGGCAAGGGCGAGACGAGCATCCTTGTGGACGATGCACGGGCTTTTGCCGCCGAGCTCCAGCGTGACCGGGACAAGCTGCTTCGCGGCAGCCTCCATCACGATCCGTCCGACCTGCGGGCTGCCGGTAAAAAAGATATGATCGAAAGGGCGCTTCAACAGCTCCGTGCTGACGGACGCTTCTCCTTCAAGTAACGCCACGTATTCGGGACGGAACGTTTCGCGCACAAGCGCCGCCAGCGTGCGTGAGGTGGCCGGCGCCATCTCCGACGGCTTCATGACGATCGTATTGCCGGCGGCGATCGCCGAGACGACCGGAACGAGCATCAGGTTCACCGGATAATTCCAAGGACCTATAATTAGCGTCGTTCCGTAAGGCTCCGGAACAATTCGGCTGCTTGCTCCGAAGTGAGTCATCGGCGTACGGACCCTGTCCGGCTTCGACCAGCGGCGAACATGCCGCAGCGCGATTCTGATTTCCGAAAGTACGATGCCGATCTCCGTTGTATACGCTTCCGCTTCCGATTTGTTCAAGTCCCGCTTCAGCGCGTCGAGCAGCTCCGGCTCGAAGCGCAGCACCGCTTCCCGCAGTTTGATCAGCTGCTCCCGGCGGAACGGGATCGACCTCGTCTCTCCCGTCAGGAAATACTGCTTTTGCCGCTCTACGACGGCGTCTATTTCACTAGGTTCGATGGCTTGAATCGTATTTTGAGCATTCAACGCATTCTCTCCTTCGTCGACTCTTGGCCGCTCCGGTTTCAATCTGATTATCTAGGTAAAAGGACCCTGCTGTAAAGAGTTTTCTGACAACTTCAGCTGCATGGCGCGCCTTATTCCCTCTTGGCGCTGCCGCTTCCGCTCGATAGTATCGTGTTGCGTGCTTATTCGCCTTGCCCGACAGCATCTCCCCTGTTGCCATACTCGTTTTAGATAAGTTATGATCATATTATGAAACGGAGGAATAAACCTATGAGCAAATCCCACACAAAAAAGCGTAAAAAAGAGGCCATGCAAGCCGGACTCATCGATCCCGAGCTGAATCGCCTGCACTGGCACAGAAAGCCGCAAACGCAAGTTGTCATGAACAAAAAAGCAGAACAGCGCCGCACGCAATGCCGCCGTAAGGGCAGCCGCGAGGGCGCTGATTTTTTTGTCGCGATATCGTTGCTCCGGGAGGTAGCCTCATGAATTTCGTTCATCGTTCTGCGGAAAAGAAAGATTACCCCTCATGATGATAGCGACGACGGGCCAGCAGCTCCAGCAAATTCACCACGCCGTACAATAGAGCGGAGAGCAGCGCCAACATGGCGATACTGACCATGACGAGCGTCATTTGGAACACCTGTCCGCCATAGATGATCAGATAGCCCAGCCCCGCCTTCGACGAGAGAAACTCGCCCATCACGACGCCGACCAAAGTAAGCCCGACATTGACCTTCAGCGTGGCGATAAAATAAGGAATGCTGGCCGGAAGCAGCACCATTCGCAGCATCTGGCCGCGCGTCGCCCCGAACGATTCCATCAGCTTCAGCTTCGTTTTACTAATCTCGCGAAAGCCGCTCTCCACCATTATGATCGTCACGATGATCGAGATCGCCACCGCCATGCCATAGATCGAGTAGCGATCGCCAAGCCAAATGTAGAAAATCGGACCGAGCGCCACCTTGGGCAGCGCGTTAAGCACAACGACGTACGGCTCCAGCACCTTGGAGGCAAAGGTCGACCACCAGAACCCGACGGCGATGCCCGTACCGAGCAGCATCGACACGACGATGCCGACAAGCGTTTCCCAGCCGGTAATCCAAGTGTGCTTTAGCAGGCTGCCCTCGAAGGCCAGCTCCCGGAATGCGGACGCTAGCTGCGAAGGGCGGCTCGTCAGCATCGGATCGATCCAGCCCCAACGGGCGGCAAACTCCCATAAGCCCAGGAAAGCGGCGAGCACGGCCAGACGCGACAACAGCACCATTCGCTGCCGGCGCTTCTGAAGGCGCAGGTAACGTTCATAAAGCGGAGACGACATGGCCATCCAGCTCCTTCCAGATCGCATTGAACATGTCGTTGTAGCCGCTCGCTTGCCTTTTCTGCCACGGCGACAGTCCCACGCCCTCCTCGAAGCGAATCTCGTGGACCGCCGAAATCGTGCTTGGCCGCTGCGACATGACCATTACCCGGTCGGCCATGCTGATCGCCTCGGACAGATCATGCGTAACGAGCACGGCCGTTTTCCCCTGCTCCTTGATGATGCGATGCACCTCGTCGGACAGCTTGAGCCGAGTCTGATAATCCAAAGCGGAGAACGGCTCGTCAAGCAGTAAAATGTCCGGTTCCGCCACAAGCGTACGGATCAGCGCGACCCGCTGACGCATTCCCCCGGACAGCTGGCCCGGTCCATGCGAAGCAAATCCCCCAAGCCCGTATCGCTCCAGCAGCTCCAGCGCCTTGCGCCTCGCTCGCCCGCGATCCATCCGCCGGATCTCCGCGCCGACAAGCAAATTGTTCAGCACGTTCCGCCATTCGAACAGATGGTCGTGCTGCAGCATGTAGCCGACTTTGCGCGAAGGGCCGGACACGCCCTCTCCGTCGATGCGGACTCTCCCCTTGGTCGGCGCAAGCATGCCGGAGACAAGGGAGAGCAGCGTGCTCTTGCCGCAGCCGCTCGGCCCGACAATGCTGATAAACTCCCCCCGGCCGATCGACAGATTCACGTCGCGCAGCGCCTCGGTTTCCTGCTTCGGCGTAAAATAGCTTAGTCCAACTTCGTTCAGCTCGATGTGCGCCATGGCCTCATCATTCCGTTTTCCCGAGTTTGTACACGAAGCTCATGTCGACGACATCGCCCATGTTCGCGATCCGCTCCGCGTCCTTCAGCACGCCGTTAGCGACCAGCACATTTTGCAGCGTATCGAATTGATCCTGCGACAGCTCCGGGTTCGTCGGCCAGGTTCCCTGATTTTTATAGCGATGCACCGATTGCAAAATAAGCTCCTTCGAGGTTCCTTCGAAGAACGGAGCCAGCGCCTCCGCAATCTCGTCGTCCGAAGCGGTATTCAGCCACTCTGCGCCCTTGGCGACTGCGCGAACAAAACTTTGAATGACTTCCGGATTGCTCTTAATGTAATCCGACGTGGCGACGTACGATGTCTCCGGGAACGCTCCGAACGCTTCGCCGAGCGAACCTACGTAATGAGCTTTCCCTTCCTGAACGAGCATGGAGGCCACCGGCTCGAACAACTGAATGAAATCGCCCTGTCCGCTCGTGAATGCGCCCGCCATTGCCGGGGAAGCGATGTTGGTGATCACGTTAACTCCGGACACTCCCTCTTGAAGCAGCGTAGAATTCAGCACCATCTGCGGCGCGCTTCCGGGCCGCCAGCCGATGACCGTTTTGCCGCTCAGGTCGCCCCACTTGAAGTCGTCCAGCTTCTCGCGCGACAGCAGGAACGAGCCGTCCTTGGCCGTCAGCTGATGGAAAACTTTAAGCGTCTTCTCCCCCTTCTGGTTGAAAATGTAGATCGTTGTCTCCGGTCCGACCAGCGAAATGTCCGCCGTTCCCGCAAGCAAGGCGGCCGCGCCCTTGTCCGAGCCCTGCGCCGTATTCATATCGACGTTAAGCCCTTCATCCTTGAAAAAGCCCTGAGACATAGCCACATAGTGCGGCGCGTAAAAGATCGAACGGATGACCTCGGAAAATTTGACCGTCTTCAGCTCTCCCGACTTGCCTCCGTCCTTTCCGCAGGCCGAGACGGCCAGCGCGACAAGCGCAGCCGCCAGCAGCATTGCCCATCTGCCCTTGTTCCTCATCCTTATTCTCTCCCTCATGAAAAAAAGCTTTGAATAGGTATTATCCTATTCAAAGCCGAGGGCAGGCGTTCATCCGCCGAGTCAGTCGTCCTTCAACACAATGCCGAGCAGATGGGCCACGCCGGATAGCTGGTCCGTTCTCATGATGCAGCCCTGCAAATCCTCCAGCGTCGAACTGAGCGTCCGAAACTCGCAGCTGCTGAGGTCGATCCCCTTCAGCTTCGCGCCGACGAGCTGAGCCTGATCAAGCTCGCACCGCGAAAATTCCGTCTGATTCAACTGCGCCTCGTAGAAATCGGACTTGTCGAAATTGCCGTCGCGAAAGGCGACATATTTCATATCCGCAAAACGGAACATCGCATATTGGCCGAAGCATTCCTCAAATTTGACGTTGCGCAGCGTCGCCGTCGACAGGTCCAGGCCGAGCATTTTGCAATGATTAAACTCCACCCGGTGCAGCACCGCATCGCGGAAAACAACGTTGGACAGATCGCAATGATCGAACACGACGTCGACGAACTCGGCGCGCTCCAAAGTCACATTGTCGAACGTCACCCGATCGAATACGACGCAGTCGAACAGCACCTTGTCCGCCGACTGATTCGAAACCGTACCGGGAACGAACCGACACGTCTCGAACGGCATTTTGTCCTCCATCTCATAGTCGCTCACCGTCAAGTCCGCCAATGCGAACGGTTCGAGCAGCCGCGGCGCCTCCGGCGCGTTTTTATCTTTTTTCGTTGCCATTCCTTCCAGCCTCCGATCGAATAGTAGAACGCTCTCGTCCTATTATGGACGAAATCCGATCGGTTGAGAAGCTCTTTTTTCGAACATTCGTTCGCCATACGTCGCTATCTTCGAGCAGCCATTCGGACAATTGCCTTTTGCCTCGATGGATATCCGACTTGACGGTATTTTCCGGATAATCAAGCAGCCTGGAGATTTCTCCGCTTCCGGCCTGTTTGTACAATCTCATGTACAAGGCCGTTCGTTTTCGGAGCTTGAACCTCAGAAGCAATCCCTGTATTGCGCTCTCGAATTCCCGGTCGAGCGCCGCTTGCTCGGGGGCGACGAACTGCGCGAACGGAATAGGCTCAAATCGCAGTCCAGCGGTGCGCTTGCGGCGTCGCCACTGGTCCACGAACAGCCGGTAACCCGTTAAGGCCATCCATTCCTTCGCGTGCTCAGGCAGCCGATCCTGCAGACACAGCCGCACGAACACCTCCTGCACCAGATCGGCGGCTTCCTCCCGATTGCGGGTCAGTCGAAGCATGAATTTATTCAAGTACTGAGCGTGCTGCACATACAATTCGGCTAATTCAGCTTGTTTCCGTTCCATCCTTTCGTCCTCCTGCGATCTGCCCGTCGACACCGGCTGCCGAACCCGGCGGACCCAGGATCACCCTCCTTCCGTCGAATTCCAGCACCGCTTTCCCTTCAACGCCCATTGCGTCTAGATAGCTCTTCGGAATCTGCAGCCGTCCGGCCCGATCGAGCACGACGAATTCCTCGTGACGATCCCCGAACGCGTGGGGAGCTCCCGGGACCTCGTTCTCTCCGGTCTCCCCCTCCCGCTTCACCCACTCCGTGCTCGTCATGCCGTCCCGAATGGCGACGACGCGATCGACCTTATCCGCGACGGACAGATCGTGGGTGACGATCACGATTGTGACTCCGAATTCCCGATTAAGGCTGCGGAAAATATCGAGCACCCTTTCGCCGGTGGCGCTGTCTACCGAGCCCGTCGGCTCGTCGGCCAGCACGAGCGACGGCCGGTTGGCCAACGCGATCGCGATCGCGACCCGCTGCTGTTCCCCTCCGCTCAGCTGCGCAAGACGGCTGCCCATCCGATGCTCAAGCCCGACTGCAGCCAGCAATTGCTTGGCATAGGCGCGATCGGCCTTACCTTGAATCAGCATCGGCAATTCGACGTTGCGTAAAGCGGATAGATAGGGAACCAGGTTTCTTCCGTTATTTTGCCAAATAAATCCGACGGTCCCGCGCTTATATTCAATCAACTGCTCTGGCGTCATTTTCAGCAGATTCCACTGCCCTACGATCGCCTGTCCGGCCGAAGGACGGTCCAAGCCTCCCAATATATTCAGCAAGGTGGACTTGCCGCTCCCGCTATTGCCGATAATCGCCATCATCTCTCCGTCTTCGACGGTCAGATTCAGTCCTTGCAGCGCCACGACTTCGACGTCGTCGGTTTTGTAGATTTTGACCAACCCTTCGCAATGAATCATCGCTTCGCCTCCTTGTTCGCGCCGTCATTATCTCTCCTCGCCCAGCTTGACGGCTTGCGTAATTCGCAATCTCCGCAGCTGCAGGACGAGCAAGCAGGCGCCTGCGGCAAGCATGATTCCGGTCGCCGCGTACAGCTTCATCGTATCGTCCGAATCGAAAACGATCCGAAACGGCGGCACCTGCCGGCCTGCCTGGTCTCCGCTTTGGAGGAAGGGCAGAAACAGCCGGCTCGCGAGCGTGCCTAGCCCAAGCCCGGCGGCAACGGACAAGCCGGTCGTGAACAGCTGCTCGAGCAGCAGCATGCCGGTCACCTGCACGCGCGACAGTCCCATCGCCCGCAAAATGCCAAGCTGTACCGCTCGGCGGGACAAAGCGAAAAACCAAAAGATCAGATAGCCTAGCAGCGAGATCAACAACGAGATGAGAAAACCAAGGCTCAGAATGCCGAATACGCCGCCCTGCGCGGGATGGTTGCGCCGATCGATCAGTTCCCCGCGCACGTCGTCGGCTTGCACGACCGAGATTCCCCGCTCGGCCAGCATCTCGAGCGCAGGAGCAAGCTTCGCCCCGTCCTCCATGTTCAACCAGACGTCGTAAGGCATTTTCTCGGTCTGCTGATAGATATAATCGAGATTGGCCACCAGGAAGGGGGATTCGTCGGGATACAGACTCGGCCAATACGGGACGATCGCGACAACGACCAGGTCTAGCGGTTCGTTGCCGTAACCGATGCCGACGCGAATCGGATCGCCAGGCTGCAAACCGTACCGCTCGGCAAAAGCCGCCGAGACGAGCGCCGCTTGCTCCGTCTGGCCAAGCGCATCGAGATAGATGTAAGGATGAAGCGGAAACAGATCCTCCCGGAACCAAGCCGCGCCGGCAAAATCCGTGTTGTCGATGCCGAAGAGCCGAACGTTGCCGGCCGCTTTGCCGCCGACAGAGGTTTTGCCGGTCGCCGACAGAACCCGAGCGGCCGCTTCCACGCCCTGCAGATCTCGATAAGCCTGAAACGAGGGCTCGTTGTAATAGATTTTGTTCGCGTCGTTCTCGTCTTGAATGCCTTCCCATGCCGTCTTCAACACGACATCGCTTCCGTATTGGTATAACGCCCGATCGTTCGCATTAACGTCCATCGTCCGTGCCGCCGAAGCGTTATATACGCCGAGGCCGATCGTCAAGATCATCAGAATCATCAACGGGTAAAAGGTCGCAGCAGATCGCGACAGCTGCGTTAGCGTCAGGTACATCGTAACCGGCCCGCGATTGTTCATCACGGCGCTCCACGCGCGCAGCATTAGCGGGAACAGCCTGAGGCACAGCAGCCCCGCCGCAAACAGGAACAACGCCGGCAGAACGAACAGAATCGGCTGAATGCCCGCTTCGTTGTCCGCGCCGCCGGCAAGAGGGACACGGCCGGCATTCAGCAAGTACCACCCGGCCGCGCACGCCGCCAGAAGCGCAAGGTCCGCATACCATCGCTGCCAGAGAGGCGGTCGGTTCGAGTTCGCCCGGCTTCGAGCGTGCTCGACGACGGAAGTGCCGGCGTGCGCGCGAATCGGCATCGCCGTGGCGACGACCGCGAGCAAAGTCGCCGTGCCGCCGAACAACCATGCGGCGTCGTTCCAGCCGACCGGAATCGACTTGCGGCCCACGAACGAGAGAAATCCGCTGGAGGAACCGATCGTCTTGGCCATGAACCAGGCGAGGGCGAGACCGGCAAGGAGCGCGACACAACCGAGAATCGCCGCTTCGATCGCATAGAGCGCGACGATCTGACGCGGACTGGCTCCCCGGCTTTGGAGCACCGAAATGTCTCCCTTCTGCCTGTCCAACGCCTGCTTCGCGTTCAGCGTGACGTAGTAGAGCACCATCGCCAGCACCGGAGCGGCCAGCGCGAACAGCATCGCCTGCAGCAAGACGCTCTGGCGGTTGAACTCATGAAGCAGGGCGAGAAAAGACAGATTCACTTTCGTATTCTCCAGCATCCGATGCAGCTCGATCTCCAATCGGCTTAATTGCCCGATTAACGAGGACAAATCGCCGATGCGAATCTCGCTGAGATCGAAGGCGTAGAACCAGCCGGCCGAATCGAGGGCGAGCCGCTGGTCTTCAAGCAGCGCTCCCTCCATCGTCCCTCGGGTTACGAGCAGCGTATCGGCCAGCTTTTCTTTGCCGTCGATGGCCCAGCTCAGGTCCGTCTCGTCCTTCAATTCATACGCCCCGACAAGCCGGACGCTAAGCCGCCTCGTCTTCCCGTCGGCGTCTTTGGCATCGTAGGCCAGCGTATCGCCGACCTTCCAGCCGTAGCGGCTTAACGTCTCGTGAAGGACGAGCGCTTCAACGACTCCGTCCTTCATGCCGTCCCGCGGCATGCGACCTTCCTTAAGCTCGATCTTCTCCTCGACTCCGCTCTGCTCCGCCAGCTCCATTCGGGCAAGCTGCGCGGAGCCTTCGCCCGAGGCCGTCTGAACCTTACGCACGGTGGAAGGAGGCAGGGCGGTTCGGCTCGAGAACGCCTCCGTCGGAAATCCGATGCGCCCGGGCAGCTCCTCCCGAATCCAACGATCCGCTTCGGCGAGACCTTCCAGATCGGTCTCCTTGGCGGCGCCGGATTGAAACTTCATATACAGAGAGCCGGCCGGCAAGCCTTTCGTCTTCTCCGCGAGCGAATTGGCGACCACCCGCTTCAATGTGCCGTCGGCGTACATCGGAATGCTCATCGCGAACGCCGCAGCTACAGTGAGCCCAAGCAGAGTGCTGATCGTAAACCAGCGGTTCTGCCACATTTTCAGAAACAGGTAGACGAGAATCCGCATTATTTTCCCACGACCTTCTGGCCTTCCTCCAGCCCTTTAATGATTTCGACGGCCGTCGAGGTCTGCATGCCGATCTCCACGTCCACCTCGCCTTTGCTCCCGTCAGGATTAGTTACGAGCACGTAATTGCGACTATTCTGTTTTCGCAGCGCCGCCGGGGGAATGTACAACGCATTCTCCCTTCTCTCGACGGTCACGGCGGCGGTCAGCGGATTACCGTGCAGCGCTGTCGCCGGGAGCTTGCCGACCTCGATCAACGCGTACGCATCCAACGTATCTTCGTCCTTGGGATCCGTGCTTACCGGCAGCCTTCTCACCGTTCCCTGCAAATCTCCGGCTGCGTTCAGCGACACCTTTGCCTTCATGCCCGGAGCGATATTTTTAAGATCGCCGCTATTAAATCGCACGGCTACGACGAGAGAGCTTAAGTCGGCGATTCGCCCGATTTTCTCGTACGCTTTGGCGAAGTCCCCTTTCTCCGCCGTGAAGCTGACGATCGTGCCGTCGTAAGGGGCGAGCAGCCGCGATTCGGCCTTTTGCTCCCTCAACTTGGCCAACTCGTGCTTCATCAACTCGTACTCGAGTTGCCTCTTGCGCAGAGAGATATCCTGATCGGTCGTCGATTCCCGAAGCGCGGCTTTCATGTCCAGCTCCGCCTTCTCGATGTCGATCTCTTTGCGAACGATCTGGCTCTCCAGATCTCCCGAGTCCAGCTCGGCCAACACCTGGCCTTTCTTTACCCGATCTCCCGCTTTTACCCGAACGTCGATGATCCGGCGGTTGTCGACCGTGAATACCAGATTCTCTTCCCGGTCGGACATCAGCTTGCCGCTTCCGCTTGCGGTCTGCTCCAGAGCCCCGCGCTTGACGGGATATTCCGGCTTTTGCGAGATTTTCGGCGTGCGGATCTCGGGCAGCTTCTCCGGCTCCTCCTCCTGGGGCAGCAAGGAACAACCGGCCAACATCGCGATCATTGCCGTCCAGGCAAGCGCTTTGACGGCCGTACGCCCGGCCTTACGCCCGGCTTTAGTCCGGAACGATCCGGCCGTCGACCATTTGATAGACAACATCCGCCGCCCCCCATAGTGTAGAATCATGCGTCGTCATGCAGATCGCCATGCCTTCCCGATCCGCGATGTCTCGAAACAAGGCAATGATGCGAGCGGCCATCACCGAATCGAGCTCCGCGGTCGGCTCGTCCGCCAACAAGACGCGCGGCTTATGCGCGATCGCCTTGGCGATCGCCGCGCGCTGCTGCTCGCCTCCGGACAGCTCGGACGGACGATGGCTCGACCGCTTCGCGAGCCCGACAAGCTCCAGGCATTCCTCCGCCCTTCCTCGCCATTCCAATCGCGGAAGCTTCGCCATTCGCATGCTCAGCTCCACGTTCTCCTTTACCGTCAATAACGGCAATAGCGCGAACGATTGAAAAATAAAACCGATCTCCTTGCGGCGGACGACGGTCAGCTGCTTATCGCTCCAGCGGGACAAGGAGCGATCCCGGAATACGACTTCGCCTTCGGTCGGCCGGTCGAGACCGCCGAGCAGGTTCAACAAGGTCGTTTTTCCTGAGCCGGATCGACCCCGCAGCATCGTTAACCGTCCGGACCCTACGGACATCTCGATGCCTCTCAGCACCTCTACTTGCCGACCGCCGGCAAGGAATGATTTGC
>Ga0160454_100112_pt1 | contig 100261 bp, 77 predicted proteins | sample HID1971M_E6MG_FD_108218 | JGI IMG/M metagenome (GOLD analysis project Ga0160454, IMG submission 108218) | Enriched millipede-associated microbial communities from UW Madison campus, WI, USA - HID1971M_E6 MG | ecosystem: Host-associated > Arthropoda: Insects > Digestive system > Unclassified ...
CCAACCATCAGTTGGTAAGCAGCGCGAGGGTCAACCAGCATAAAACTGCGAATGCGTGCAAAAACCTCGTCCATCGTCAATCCTCTCTCGGAGACGTTTCGGAAGGTTTGCTCGTGGATCATAGGGATTTGTCTTCTCTGCATAGGGGTCACCTGTAACGCAAGGTCGGCTTCTTCCTTTCTAGTAAGGTAGTTCAAAAAGTCCGCTTTTGATCACGAAGCATTTTCAGGTAGTAGACTCTACGTCGAATCTTGAACTCAGCCGGACCTTCCGGTACTCATGTAGGTTCTCCTACACTCCGTTCCTCAGTTCCTAGCTTCATCCAACCTTCTTGGTGCTGAAAATCGAACTTTTTGAACTTTTATTAAAATAGTAGAATTTTGGCGGGGGCAGCAGGAGTCGAACCTGCATATGCGGTTTTGGAGACCGGTGTTCTTCCGATTGAACTATACCCCCGTGGCAGGGTTGGCAGGGCTCGAACCTGCGACCGTCCGATTAACAGTCGGGCGCTCTACCGCTGAGCTACAACCCTGTAGCTGGAGACGTGGACGGGACTCGAACCCGCACATCCGGGCGTGAAAAGCCCGTGTGTTATTCCTTTTCACCACCACGTCATATGATGGTCGGAACGGCAGGATTCGAACCTGCGGCCTCTTGCTTCCAAGGCAAGCGCTCTAGCCAAGCTGAGCTACATCCCGATATGGCGGCCCCAAGGAGGATCGAACTCCTGACTTCCGCGCTGACAACGCGGCGTTCTTCCACTGAACTATGAGACCGTATTGGAGGCGTGGACGGGACTCGAACCCGCACATCCGGACGTGAAAGGCCCGTGTGTTATTCCTTTTCACCACCACGCCGTGGAGGACAGGAGCGGATTTCCCCCGCCGATCTGTCAGCCGCCGAATTGCGGCAGCCTATCTGATAACGCCTATCCATGTATGGATGCCCGGGCAGGATTCGAACCTGCGATGGATGAGTCAAAGTCATCTGCCTTGCCGCTTGGCTACCGAGCAATGTTGGGGAGACTAACCAGACTCGAACTGGTACTAACGGACTCACAAACCGCCGCGTTCGCCCTTTCGCCATAGTCTCCAAAATAAAAAGCTACCCGTGACCGCCCCCCCAAGTTCCCCGTCAAAACAAGGATAGAAGGATTCGGAACCCGGATAGCTCAATTCGCACAGCGAGCATGCTCTCGCCTAGGAGAAGGGATGGCAACTCTGTCGGTAACCCGGCCATCGTTGCCCGCTTCTCGCGAATCGGCTATCCTGTATCTCGATCGGATGATCCTGCTGACGCCAATTCCGTTCATACGGATGTAAGTTGTTTTTCATGGTGCTCGCCTCTCTTCTAAAGTGGATTTTTACTGCGATATGTACTTTGTTAGGGATCAGGCATAGACGTTTTCCGTCAAAAAAAAGACCCCTGTCGCCGCCGTCTTCCTCTATGGTTGCTCCATAGAAAAAGACTGCCGGCCTCGGCAGTCTCTACAAGTACGCGAACTATGCGATTACGAGCGGAGTCAGGCTGTGGAATACAACCGACGAACCGCAACGAATCTGCTGCGCCTGTAAAGATAGCCTATCGAATATGGAATGAAGGAAACATGCGTCTCGTGCCACGGCTGGCTCATCTGTTCCTCATGAATAACCGGATTGTTCGCCCAATCGAGTCGATTTAACTTATGCATGCTCCCTCACTCCTTTCTCGTATAATTGATATTGCTGGTAATCCTAACATCTCAGCTTTAACCATGTCAACCATTAATTTCATGAAATACAGAGGAAAATGTGTGGAAAGGTGTTGTGAAACACGTGGCCCGCCGCACTCTCATGCGATGGACTCGTATTGGATTTGAACCATTTTAATAACCGAAGTAACCCTTCCAAGCGCCTCTGTTACCGGGAAACCGTCGACCGTGCGGCCTCGGCTTCACAACCTGATTTTCACCGATAATCGGACTCGCGAACAGGGCGAAAGTATGGCGAAGGATAAAATTTCCGCAAAAAGAGAATGAACCTTGCCCGAGTTAATGTCCATTGCGGTCTCGCAGGCCGTTGCGCGGGACATTCCGAGCGGATGACCGCTTCTTACGGCCTCGCAGGCCGTTGCACGAGCCAATCCGGGCGGATGACCGCTTCTTACGGTCTCGCAGACCGTTGCGCGAGTCAATCCGGGCGGTGAACCACCTCTTACGGTCTGCCAGACCGTTGCGCGAGTCAATCCGGGCGGCAAACCATCTCTTACGGTCTCGCAGGCCGTTACGCGGGACATTCCGAGCGGCAAACCGCCTCTTACGGTCTCGCAGACCGTTGCGCGGGCCGATCCGAGCCGCCCCGAGCCGGGTCAGCCGTCAGCCGCCGCGAATGATCGCTTCCAACTGATTAGCCGTATCGTACACCGCTTGGTAAGCGTTTGAAGGATACGGGCTGATTTCCGCCGTTAATGTATCGGTGTAGCCGATCTCCTTAAGCGCGGCGATCACTCCCGGCCAATTCACATCGCCCGCCATCAAAGGCACGAAACCGCTGAAATTGCCTGCCGAGGTTTTGAAGTCTTTCACGTGAACTTTGGCTATGCGGCTGCCCAGAATACGAATCCACTGCTCAGGGTAACCGTACAGCAGAATATTGCCGACGTCGAAATAAACGCCGACATTCGGAGAATCCAACTCGTCCACATATCGCTTCATCTCCAGCGGCGACAGCAAAAACTTGTTCCACACGTTTTCGATTCCGATTTTGACGCCGCGACGCTCGGCCTCTGGAATCAGCAGCTCCAGTTCGCGTTGGCTGTTTGTATAGCAATCATCGTAGGAGGAGTTTTCATTAACTGTACCAGGTACGACGAGAACGGTATCGGCTCCGATTAGTTCGGCAATTTCAAGCTGCTTGTGCACGATCTCGCGGCCGCGCTTTCTCTCATCGGCATCCGAAGAAGAAAGAGGAGCGCCCCACAGCAAGCCGGTTGAAATACTGCGCAGCTTCAAGCCATGCTCGGCTGCCTGCTTGGCAATCGTATCCGCCTCAGCTGCCGTTGTATCCATCGTAAATCCGGCGGGCGCGCCTGAAGCATACAAATTAAGCTCTACGGCATCCAGCCCCGCTTGCTGACTGACCGAGAATACCTTGTCCAAAGCTGTGCCCTCTGGAAAGCACCATTGATTCACACTTTTCAACATACCCGTTTCACCTTCCTCCGCCTCAAATATTATTCTCCTACAGCAACAACGCCTTGTTTCTCCGCCGCCTCATTAAAAGCCAACGTCGCCGCCAATGTGGCCGCCGCCTCTGCGTAACTGCCCAGAACAAGCTCCTGCCGTCCGGAACGAATGGCCTCGACGAATGCGCTATTTTGCGCAGCATAGAAATCGGTCGTACATGTTTCCGTGATATTCTGGTGAGCATCGCGAATCGTAAGAGAATGGCCGTCAATCGACAGATAGAAATCCGGACCGTAAATCTCGATATCGCCGCGGCCGTGGTAGTCGGATACACAGCTATTCACGAACGAACCTACAGCGCCCGACTTCAGTCGAAACGAAACAACGCCCACATCGGGGATCGTAGCGTCAGGATCTATATTTCGAATGCTGCGCTGCGCATAAACCGCCTGGACTTGATCGAACTCGCCGACCAAATAACGAACAAGATCCACCTGGTGCGTGGACTGCTCCACCATTTGTCCGCCCGACTGATCCATCTGCGCAAACCATTTGGTCGGAGGAAGACCGCCAATGCGATAAGCGACAACCATGTTAATCGGTTTATTCGTCAAGTAAGCTTTCGCCTTCTGCACATTGTCCAAATAACGCAAGCAGTAGCCGGAGCTGTTAATGATGCCGGCCTCGCTAATTTTGCGGCCGATACGGTTTACAGTGTCCATATCGAGGCCGACCGGCTTCTCGGACAACAGATGAATGCCTCTCTCAGCTGCCATCGTCTCCGTATCCCCTCTAGTGAACGGCGGCGTACAAACATAAAGCGCATCCACTTTGCCCGAATCCAGCAGCGCCATCTCGCTCGCAAATACTTCCGCGCCGAACTTATCGCCAATTTGCTTGGCTCGCTCGCCATTAATATCATAGACAGCTGCCAATACGGCCGTTTCGATGTTTTGCAACGTATTCATATGATGCTCTGCCATGCCGCCGACGCCGATAAAACCGATTCTCACTTTGTCCAAGATCGCAGCCTCCTTGTATTTCGTGCACACGTCAAGAATAGTAGATCGGGCCATAAAAGTATTCATCGAAATCGAAACGGAATTTACGCAAAAAAGACACCCTCAGGTGTCGGAGAATGTACTAGGTTGTTTGGGGCTGCTTGGATCGATAAGACCTTCAGAGTGGGCTTTAATCATTCATGTGAAGCTGCCGCTTCCTCCATCGCGATGGAGAGATGCCTTCCGCTTCTTTAAACCATTGGGAAAAAGAATGCAGCCTGTTAAATCCGATCTGCTCGGCAATTTCATTCAAATCCTTGTCGGTGGCGCTAAGCAGCCATTTCGCTTCCTGCATGCGGCATTGCTGCTGATATTGTTTTGGACTTAAGCGGTAAATCTTCTCGAACGTGCGACGAAAACCGACAGCAGACAAGCCGGTCATGGCGGCCAAATCAGCTACTTTCGGCTGTTGACGCAAATTTTCGCGCAAAAAATCGGCCGCTTTCGTAATGGTCATCGCCTGCGAATCGGCTTGGGAATGCTCGTACAAATAGAGCAGCAGCATCTCCGCCCATACCGCGTATGTTTTGTCTTTCTCCTTCAACGGATAGTTTTGTATATAGATCCACTCGCGTAACAGCTTCGCGAAGCGATCCCGATCCAAGCGAGACAAAGCATAAATTTGCGGCTCTTTACCGCTTTGAGTCAGCTTATTCGCAATCGCGGCGAGCGATAGGGACATGTGCTGCAAATGGATCACGCCAAGTCGAATTTTGGATATCGCGCCGAAACGATGCGGAATCCCTGGAGGAATAACAATGACATGCCCGACTTCTATGCCCATTTTTCTAGCCGTCCATTCGAATATTCCTCTGCCTTCCAGCACGATCTCTATCTCCAGCGTTGCATTCCGATGAAAGCCGGGGTCTTCCCAGTCCTCATCATATGTGCCTATGCCGCTAAAAATAGTAAATCTCTCGTTCACCGCCAGTCCTCCCCCGAAAAACCGGAAAAACCGACACCCTCCCTAGGGCGTGTATGCAAACCCGCTCAGGGGCATCTTCCACCGCCTTTTCGCCCTCTGCTTCGTCACTTTTGCTTGACGTACCCCCGGTACGCCTTCCCAAAAGTTCCTTGCATGGAACGAAAATTCGGCAAAATCTGCTATCTTCGGAGTATACATACACGCCCTAACGTGAAAACGAGGTGTCGGCTTTATAGCCCCTCTCTTGCCATTCAGTTTATTCCTTCACGCTTCCGAGCACAATCCCCTGTACAAAATATCTTTGCAAAAACGGATAGACGAGCAGGATCGGAAAAGTGCCTACGAAAATCTGCGCGGCTTTGGCCGTTCGATCGGATACTTGAGACATCACGAGTGCGTCCTGCCCGGTTATTTTAGTTAAGTCGATTCCTTTAATTATCCTTTGGAGATAGCTGGCAAGCGGATACTGATCCGGCGTATTCATTAAGATCAATCCGTCAAACCAAGAGTTCCAATGCCCGACGATCGTGAACAAGCCAATCGTGGCCATCGCCGGCAGAGAGATTGGCACGAATATTTTCCACAATGTGGTCCAATAGCCCGCGCCATCGATGAAGGACGATTCCTCGAGCTCCTTCGGCAAGCCGCGGAAGAAATTCAATAACAGAATGACGTTGAACACCGGAATCGCGCCCGGCAGCACTAAAGCCCATATGCTGTTCAGTATGCCGACATACTTAATCGTCATGTACCACGGGATCAGTCCGCCACCGAACAAGATCGTAAAGATAAAGAACCAGGCATACATCGTTCTGAACTTCAAATCTTTACTTTCCTTCGATAGCGGGTAGGCAATCACAATCGTCAAAAACATGTTGATGATCGTCCCCAGGACAACCCTCTGTCCCGTGACAAGCATGGAACGGAGAAACTCGGGCTTGGCCAGTATAAACTCATACGATTTCGTGGTGAAGTCAACCGGCCATAGCTTAACGAAACCGGCGGCAGCCGCGCTGCTGGAGCTGAAGGAAATCGCCAATACATGCAGTAACGGAAACAAGCAGGCAAACCCCAATAAAAACAGCACCGTATAGTTAAAAGTCGCAAACACTCTCAAAGCGCCACACACTCCTTTTTACTCAGAAAATCCGGTAGTTTGCAAACCTGTAGGCTAACCAATAGGAGGTTGAAATCAAGAAGAACGAAATGACGGACTTGAACAATCCAATGGCTGTGGCCAAGCCATATTGAAAATCAACAAGCCCCATTCGATAAACCATCGTATCGATAATATCCCCGCTCTCGTATACGGCCGGGCTATACAAATTGAAGATTTGGTCGAAGCCCGCGTTCAGCACATTGCCCAGGCTGAGCGTGGCAAGCAGAATAATAATCGGGCGCATGCCCGGCAACGTGATGTGCCAGGTCTGTCTCCAGCGATTGGCCCCGTCCATTCGCGCCGCTTCGTACAAGGTCGGATTGATGCTCGTCATCGCGGCCAGATAAACGATGGTGCTGAAGCCAAACTCCTTCCACACATCCGAGATGACAATCACATACGGGAACCAGGCGTTGCTGCCCAGAAAAAAGACAGGCTCCAGGCCGAACGAAGACAGAATCTGGCCGATAATGCCGTTAGACGGAGATAAAATATCGATTAGAATGCCGCCGAGAATAACCCAGGATAGAAAGTGGGGCAAATAAATCAGCGTCTGTATGCCTCTCTTAAACCACATTCTCCCGATTTCATTCAGCAGCAAGGACGTGATTAATGCCGCAATTGTGCCAGCCACGATTTTCATCGAGGAAATGAATAGCGTATTTCGCATCACAAGGCGAAAATCGGGCAATTCAAAGGCGTAGCGAAAGTTGTCCCACCCGATCCACTCCGAGCCGAATAAGCCATGAGTCGGTATAAACTGCTGGAACGCGATCACAATGCCAACCATCGGCACATAACTGAATAGAAGCAACAGTACAATGCCCGGCAGCAGCATCATATGCAAGGGAAGCTGCTTGATTATTTTTTTATTCATGCCGCGCCATCTCCTGATTCTGATCTCTTTCATGCACAAACGGCTGCGTCTTGATTGCGAAGACGGCAGCCGCTATGCTTACGAATTACGTTGCTCGTATAACCTTATCTTCCTGCCGCCCACTCATTCACTTCTTTCATAATGTCGTCGCCGCCAAGCTTGTGCCAATTCGCGACAAACACATCAAACTCGTCCGGACTCTTCTCGCCCATAATAATTTTAGTGAACGTTTCCATCATCATTTTCTCCAGGTTAGCGGTTCTCTGACTCATCGTTGTCGTAGGGGCTCCGAAGAACTCCTGATTCTGAATCAGGCTTCCGTCAACCTTCTCTTTCACGTAAGGCCAGGCGCTGTCTACTCCGTACATTCCCTCATTCGTCCAGCTTGCCGGGTCGCCGGCGCGGTAAGCCATGATCTTGTCGTAGTAGCCTTTCTCCTCTCCAGTCAGCTTGGAAATATCGCCGGAGCTCAATGCATCCTTCAGATGCAAGTGAATGGCCAGATTTCCTTCGGCGGGCGAAGCATATACCAAGGGGTAATTGTTATATAAGAAACCGTCTTCCGCGATGAAATACTTGGTAATATCGGCATTGTCCGAATAGCCGTTCTCGACCAGAACATTGAGCAATTTGACCAGCGCCTCTGGATTCGCAGCGCCTTTCTTCACCACGTAATACTCGTAAGTCGGGAAGGCGAGCTGCAGCTTGCTGGCCTTATCGTCAATAGACGGAATACCGTAGGCTTTCCATTCTGCGGTCGGATCTTGATCTTTGACCGCCTGCAGCGGCCAGGCCGGATTCCACCATGCCCCGTACGATATGCCGATTTTCCCGGAAACCAGCGCTTCCATCACTTTGGAGCCGTCTTTGACTGCGAATTCCTTGTCGATGATCCCGCCCTTGTACATTTCCTGCAGCTTGGCCAGCGCCGCTTTCATCTCGGGCTGTACGCTGCCATACACAAGCTGACCGCTATCATCTTTTACCCAAGTATCCGTGTAGGCATGGAAGCCGTTAAAGAAGCCCTGCAGATTGGCAAAGCCGCCCTGCTGCAGATCCTTCGTCAGAGCCAGACCGAACGTGTCGTTCTTCTGGTTGCCATCCGGATCTTGCGTGGTAAACGCTTCGGCGATCTTAAATACATCCTCCATCGTTTGCGGCTCGGACAGTTCCAGCTTCTTCAGCCAATCAGCGCGAATCCAGAGCACCTGCGAGGAATCATAAGGCGAGCCCGCTCTTGGCAGCGCCATCTGCTTGCCATCGAAAGCGGCGGAAGCCATCTGATTCGGATCTCCGGCCATGATTTGCTTCGTCAGGGGCGACGCGTATTGCTCGTAGACTTGAGTGAGATCCTCGATCTGCCCTGCGTCGACCAATTGCTTGAGCTGAAGCGCATTTACGCTGAAAATATCGGGCAGCTCGCCAGAGGCGATCGCCACGTTAATTCTTTGCGGGTAATCGGAGTTGCTCGTCCATAAATATTTGATCTTGATGCCCAGCCGTTCTTCGTACTCGCGGCTCCACACGTTATTGTCAATCGATTCGCCTTCGCGGAAAGCAATGCTGGCCGGCAAATCTCTTACGGCCGTCACTTCAATCGGCGGATCGTATTTGCCCAGCGGATCGATCTGCGGTTCGGCCGACGCTTCAGGTGTCGCAGAAGCTTCGGCGCCGCTCGCCGATGCAGATTCCGAAGGCTTCGCGACGTTGCTGTCGTTTTTCTTATCGGAGCACGCTGTCGTGATGAGCAGCACGCAAATGGTAACCAATGCGATTAAACTTTTCATTTTGCTGTGGCGCATGGTAATCCCCCTCTAGTGAAAAAATGTTATTGAAGTTTAACGTAATCCGTTCTATTATCGCGATATTTGAACCTAGATGCTTTCCTTATTGTATCCGCTTCAACCCTCCCCGCATCCAACTCAAGCATCGTTATGTTTTAAGTATAGGAATTGAACGGAGGAGCATCTACGAGAAACTTGTTACCTTCTTTATCTTTTGTTTACTACTGTTTTCGAGTATTCTGTGTTACAAACGCCACACCAACGAAGATGAGGTGAGCACCTTTGTTCAGCATTTCCGCTAACTATCGCGTCTCTATTTTCCCTAAATTGTTTCTCTCCTTTGTGTTCATTATTGCTTCGCTCTACTTTCTTAATGTGACAATGAATCAGGCCAGTATGGGCACGATTAGAACCGGGATTGAAGATTCGCTGACATCGCGCGTTCACTTCTACAACAGTACATTGGTAACCGATCTGAAGCGAGTAATCCAATTGAAGACCGAGTATTTATACGATAAAGATTTAATGGAATTAAGCTTTATCCCCGAGCAAATGAGCGACTATCAGTTCGCTGAAGCTGTGCTTCGCATTCGAACGAGGCTGTCGCTGCTGGAAACGTCCAGCTTGTATATCGAGAACGTGAACGTGCATATCCCGTTAATCGACAGAACGATTTCGTCCAAGGGGTACGTGGATTCGCCGCCGGCCGAAGAGCTGCACGCGCTGCAGGACTCGAACTACAGCCATCCGATTGTGGCTTGGAATAATCGGTTGTTGATCGGTGCGCTGTCCCCGGAAAATATGATTGAGGATACAGATCTGCTGATGGCGATTAAGATTCAGCTGTCCAGAGACAAAATACGCCAGTCGCTTAAAGAAATTAACAATGCCGGTGACGGAAAAGCTGTTCTGTTGGATAACCAAGGAGCTTGGGCCGTATTCAGCGAGAACTTGTCTGTGGAGGAGGAGCAAGGGCTGCTGGCGCAATTGCGGATGGAAATCGGGGACGAGCCGCAAGGGACGCTGTATCGGAAGATTAATGGCGATAACTATATTTTTATCTATGAACGTTCGGCGGTGCTGGATGCGACAACCGTCGTTTATTTTCCTGAAAATGAAATATTGGCGCCGCTGAAGACGCATCGTCTGTGGTTCTGGTGGTTTTCGCTATTATCGATCGGGGTTGTCCTGGCATTCTCTGTGTGGACCTATCGTCTTATTCACAGGCCGATCCATAAGCTGGTTCGCGCTTTCCGCAAAGTGGAGGAAGGCGATTTAAGCGTTGCGCTCTCTAGTCGTCAGGGAGACGAATTTCGTTATTTGTATACGCAATTTAACGTGATGGTGAGCAAGCTGAACGTTCTTGTGAAAGAAGTGTACGAGCAGAAAATTCGTTCGCAGCGAGCGGAGTTAAAACAGCTGCAGTCGCAAGTTAACCCGCACTTCCTGTACAACAGTTATTTTGTGTTATACCGTTTGGCCAAAATTCCCGATGTCGACAATGTGCTTCGAATGGCGCGCCACCTGGGAGAATATTTTCGCTTTATTACCCGCAGCCGTTCGGACGAGGTGACGTTGGAGGAAGAGCTCAAGCATACGCTTGCCTATATTCAAATTCAAATGTATCGATTCGATCAGCGAGTGGAGACGTATTGCGAAGAGCTTCCGGAAGCATGCAAATCGATCTCGGTGCCGAGGCTTATTTTGCAGCCCATTGTCGAGAATGCTTATGAGCACGGATTGCGGGAAACGGTGTCCGGCGGACTTGTGCGGATGGCTTTTCAACAACTCGACCAGGATTTGATCATTATCTTCGAGGACAACGGCTCCGAAATGACGGATGAGAAAATCGCTGAATTACACGACCTGCTGCACGCCAAAGCGGACGACGCGATCGAGACAACGGGAATACTGAACGTCCACCGCAGACTGCAACTGAAATATGGCAGCTCGTACGGTTTATCGGTTTCCCGAGCGCAGATTGGCGGTTTGCGTATCGAGATGAGAATTGGATTGTAGCAAGACAGCGAATCGATGCCGCCTGGGCAGAGGATGTAAACAGAAGTCAACAAAGGCAACGAAATTCCCGTAGTTCGACCATTTGGGCGGGTCCTATAATAATCGTAAGACATCGTGCCGCGGCGATGTAATTGGGGAGTGGGAACAGGAAAACGGCTGTCCCATAAATAGAGTTGCTTGAGATGATCGAGATATAAAGAAAGGGGGATGTGCCTCTCGGAGACTGCCTCATACGCTTCTGAAATCACCTTATCACGGGTTTACCTATTCAGATTTCAGAAAGCGTATAGCATCGGAGAGAGACACATCCCCCTTGTACCTTTATCATCGATTATCTTTCACAGCAACTTGGTTGGCTTACGGGACAGCCCCTTCTTCTCGCAACCTTTTTTGTTTGCGCTTTCATAACGATTGACGTTCTACAACTACACGAAGAGGTGAACAGGATGCGATCCAAATTGGGATTGATTTTAAGTATTGTATTGCTATTTTCCCTGATTGCGTACCCGGCTCCAACCACCCATGCCGCTACGTCCACTATACTGTACCAGACCTCGTTTGAAGACCCTAACGACAGCACTTGGCAAGCTGCATTCACCGAGTACGATACCGCCGACGCCCATACCGGTTCTTACTCGCTTAAGTACACATTTAACGGAACTAATCCGGGGCTTGTAATCCGACTTCCGATTGAAGCCGGACATTCCTACGACATGAGCGTGTGGGTCAAAACGACAAATACTCCCGACTCCTGGCCGGGAGCCAAGATTGCGATTGACGCCTATAGAAATTGGGCTTGGGATTGGGCTGGTGGCAAGTACATGTCGGCGCCAGTCAACACGAACGGCCAGTGGCAGAAGATCAGCTTGCCCACTTACACGGCTCCCGAGGGCGCCGCCTCCGCCGTTTTTACTTTATATTCAGAGGGAGCGAGCGGCACGATTCAATTTGACGATTTGAAGATTGTGGAGACTGAAATCGTTGATCCGATTGAGATCGGGACGTCCTATCAGACCTCCTTCGAAGATGCGAACGACAGCATCTGGACTCCATATGAACATACTTCGTATGCGGTCGACGAGCATCATAGCGGGTCGCAATCCTTAAAATACGTGATTCCCTCCGGAGCCAACAATCCAGGCGAAGAAGGGGCCGAAAGGCCGGGACCTTCGATTAAATTTGTAGCAGAGCCCGGTATGGCCTATGATACGAGCGTATGGATAAAAACCGTCGATACACAGGGACTATGGGCGGGAGCGATGTTCCGTATTACCGTTCTGGACCACAATGGAAACTGGTTGGAAAGTAAGAAACACAATCCGCACGGCACCGGCGGCGAATGGCAACTGCTGAAGCTGCCAACCCTTGTCGCAGGCGAAGAGGCCGAGCAAATCGAGATTACGCTATTCGCTTACGGGGGAGCAGGCACCCTCTATTTTGACGATTTATCGATAGAGAAATCTCAGCCTCCCTTATTTCAATCCAAACTCGTAAACCCTACCTACAGAGGGCTTCTGGTTCCTGGCGGAAATCCGCTGGTCGCAATAACGACCCGAGGCGCGGCAGGCATTAACAAACAGCTCTATACCACGGTTGCCCAACTGGTAGACCAGAATGCTCAGGTCATGGAGGAGCAAGTCTATTCCGGAAGCTTGGATGTTAACGCCGAATTCGATACTTCTTCCTTATCGGCAGGCCATTACAAGGTCGTTGTGTCAGCGAAGCTGACAGGGACGGAGGGCGGCGGCTACTCGCAACAATGGCCAATCGTGAAAGTGCAGTCCTTGCAGGAAATGCCCGAATCTTATACAGACGATCAAGGACGGTTTTGGAAGGATGGGGAGTTGTTTTTCCCAATAGGGATCTATACGGCGAATACGGACAAGAACGATTTGGAGGATTTGCTTGGCGGTGCGATCAACACGATCTTGCCATACGGTTATCCAGACAGAGAGAAGCTTGATCTTGCCCATCAGTATGGGATAAATGTTATTTTCTCCATGAAGGATTTCTTCTTCCGATCTCCCTGGGCGCCGGACTTTATCCAGTCCGAAGAAGACGAACTCACCGCTATTGCGCAATATGTTCAGGAATACAAGGATCATCCCGCTTTACTTGCCTGGTATGTAAGCGACGAGACGCCAACTGACAATCGCTTATCCGCTCATTATCAGACCGTTATGGCTAATGATCGGGATCATCCGGTATATGCGGTGGATTACAGATGGGTGGATCATTATACCGTAAACGATACAACAGACCTGTTTGGCTTGGACATATACCCTGTCTATGGGAAGCCAAATGATGATTTGAAGTATTTGGGCGACTTGCAAAAGGCCATGACTACCGATCTGCAGTATAAAGGGCAGTGGGCGGTTGTTCAGGCACATAATCATGGGAACTATGTCTCCTCGGGCGTTGATCCATTGCGGCCGCCGACGACGGAAGAAATGCGCAATATGGCTTGGCAATATATTGCCGAAGGCGCCCGGGGTGTGTTGTTCTATTCCCTCTTCGATCTAGCCAACGATGCAAGCGGAAAAACGTACGATGAGCTTCTTGGCAATGTGAAGACGGTGGCGCAAGAGCTGAAAAATATGGCTCCGGTCATTCTTTCGGTAGAAGCGGCGCCGGAAGTCAGCTATAATCCGCAAAATTGGCTGCATGTGATGGTGAAAAGCTATGAGGGCAATACTTATATTATCGCGGTGAACAACAGCAAAGATACGCAGCAAGCCTCATTCGGCGCACAGCAATTGAGCGGCCTGCCTGTTCAGGTATGGAACGAAGGACGTACGCTTAATTGGAATAACGATCAGTTTAGCGACACCTTCGCCCCGTATGCCGTCCATATCTATGAAATAGGCAATGGGGATTCGATAGCCTCTCCCGATCGTCCCGAATGGGCAACGGGAAATCAACTGGCTGTCTCCAATATTCAGAGCACAAGTGTGAAATTATTCTGGCCGAGCGCCTCGAACGATACGGACGCTTATTACGTTTATGTCGATGGCGTCAAAAAAGCCGAAGTAGCGGGGACGGCGAATGAGTATGTCGTGACCGGGCTGACCGCAAGCTCAACCTATACTTTTACCGTTACAGCGGTCAATGCGCAGGGCTTGCAAAGCAACGGATTATCGAACTCGGCCACTACCGCAGTTGCTGTGCCTTCAACGACAGCGCCGCAGAGCAGCGGTGGCGGTTCGCCTCCTTCCAGCCTGAAAACATTGAGCCAGCTTGGGATAACCGCGAACGGCAAGCCTCTAGTCTTGTCGCCTGCTTTCTCGGCAGACGTAACGGAGTATTCCATGGAAACGGCAGAGAAATCTGTTACGATTGCCGCAGCGGCTTTTGGAGCAGCCGCAATGACTTTGAACGGCAACGCGGTAGACAAAGAAGCAACGGTGAACCTGCAAGAAGGGGATAACAAATTCGAACTCATCGTGAAAGCCGCGGACGGAACCAAGCAGGTCTATATCCTCCATATTGTGAAGACTGGCGAAAAGGAGCCTCCTTCTTCAAACCACGAAAAAGCGTCGGATTCTTGGAAGGACATCGCCGGACATTGGTCGGAAAAATCGCTTCTGAAAGCTTGGGAGATGAACCTGATTAAAGGTTACCCCGACCAAAGCTTTAAACCGAATCAAAGTCTGACTCGCGCGGAATTTAGCGTGCTGCTGATGAGAGCTCTACAAGCAACAGGGGATGATAACGCCCTTGGCTTCACGGATCAGACGCAAATTGGAGCATGGGCGCGATCGGAAGTCGCCAAAGCGGTTGAGGCCGGCGTTATTCGAGGATATGATGACGGCAGCTTCCGCCCTAGCGAACCGATTACAAGAGCTGAGATGGCCGTTATGATCAGCAGAGCATTAAAGCTGCTCGACACGAATAATCAAGCAACGAATTTTGCGGACGCAACAGAGATTCCGGCATGGGCCGGCGAAGCTGTGCAAGCTGTACAGCAGCTCGGCATCATCGAAGGGCGAAGCAGCAACCGTTTTGCGCCGAACGAGCCGCTTACTCGAGCGGAAGCGGTCGTTGCTCTCCTAAGAATGCTGGAGAAGACCGCAAAACATTCTGAATAAGCGATAGGCAAAGAGGCCGACCCATAAGCAGAGTCGTACAAGATGATCGATCAGAAAAAGTGCATGTATCTCCCGGAGACTGCCTCATACGTTCCTGAAATTACCCTATCACGGGTTTACCATTCGGATTTCCGGATCGTATAGCATCGTAGGAAGATACATGCACGACAACATTCTCTATCGATCATCTTTTTGTTCGACTCTTTTTACTTATGAGACAGCGTCTTCGTTCAAATCGGCTTATCCCGTTCGATCAGGTACTTGAGACCTCGCGAGCTTCCCGCAGATCATTATCGAAGAGTTGAACCTCCCCTGCTTCCGACCCCGAAGTGCGAAGAAATACGGTTGTGCCGGGAAGCGCCGTGCAGTTGGACACACTTGCGGATTCCACATCCACCATTGCGATAGCCGGGGCTTGATCGCCATTCCCCGCCTGCCGGCCGGTAAACCCGCGAAGCTGGAGCCGCTTGACCCGTTTGCAGGAGATCGCGCTCCAGCTCCCGTCATATTCGCCGTCCTGCCATACCAAGCTCACTTGGTCCATACGAATGGTCTGAACGTTCCGCAAATAGATTCCGTAAGGCGCAAAATGATGGTGGGCATACGATGGGATCGGTTCGGGAATTTCCAGACCGTACAGCTTTTTCTTAGCGGCAATCTCGAACTGGATATGGGTCAGGGAAACTTCCTCGATACAATCATCGGGCAAGCCGATTACCGTACAAGCCCCATTCGAATGCACAAGCCAATGATTCAGATGAACATGACGAATCGTTCCATAATTGCTCATCAGAAAAATAGCCGTTCCTTCCTGCTCCATCCGTACCGTCATATTGGACACTGAGATTCTTTCAATTTGGCCATGCTCTGCCGTCACATTCAGCACGCCCGCTGCGTTGAAGACGGAACAATTGCTGATGGATATATCGCTAATCGAGCTGTAGCTTGCCTCTTTGATCCATGGGTCGAGCCCCGTGTAAATGCGGAACGCATTCACCGAGGTGTCAAAGGTGCAGTCGCTAATCGTGAAATGGCACGAGCTCTGGCAGCCGTTGCTGTCAATTGCAATCGAATCGTCTCCGGTACGGAAATGACAGGAGGTAATATGGACATACCGGCAGGAGCTGAAATGAAAACCGTCGCTATTCGGTCCATAAAAATGATTCAGGATGTTAAGCCCCTGCAGATTAACGCGATCGCAATCGATGATCCACCCCGAGTATACCGGAGAATTGCACAATTCAATCCCGCTAATCCGAATGTTCGAACAGGCTTCGAGAAGAATCAACATCGGCCGCCACTCTAACGGATCATAGCGCGACGGCGTAGAATTCCAGCCTTCGCCGATCGTATCCTTGGCGGCCCAGAACGCCAAATCCTGGCCGTCGATACAGCCCGTGCCTGTAATCGTAACGTTCTTTAAGTTGGAGCCGTACAGCAATCCCGGATATACAACAGGATATTTGCATGTAGAATACACTTCCGCAAAATCATAATCCTCTCTGTCCGTGCTCGCCTGCAGCACCGCGCCCGCTTCCAGCCATAGCGTGATATGGTCTTGCAATCGGAGCGTACCCGTTACATATTTTCCCGGAGGAATGTAGACAGTGCCTCCCCCAGCTTGTGCGCAATCGTCGATCGCGGCTTGTATGGCTGCCGTATCCTTGGTCATCCCGTCGCCAACAGCGCCGAACGTTCGAATATCCCGATAGTTCATCCTAGTCGCTCCTCCTGTTACATTCCCTTCGATCCTCTTCGCTATCCGCATAAGGACCGTTGCATTTTAAAGTATAGGAATGGAGCGGAGGAACATCTACGTGAAACTTGTTACCTTCTTTATCTTTTGTTTACTACTGTATGGCGGCTCTATTGATTGAGCTCCCGGAATTCAGTCGGCGTCAAATTCGTCATCTTCTTGAAAAACCGCGTGAAATAAGCCGCCGATTCAAATCCGAGCGCCTCGGATATTTCATGGATTTTGATCGCAGGCTGACGGAGCAACTCCTTGGCTTTCTTCAATCTCATATCGAGAATGTACTCGGACAAGCCTTCTCCGGTTTTCTGCTTATAGAGCCTGGACAAGTAAGAACGATTAAACCCGACTAAATCCGCAATATGGGTAAGCGATAAATCGCCCGCCAAATTCTGTTCGACATAACGTTTGATCTTACGAATGACTTCCCGATCCCGTTCATCCAGATCGTCGTTTTTGACGGAAAACAGCAAGTCTGCAATCCCCTGCAAGTATTGAACGGCTCCCGCCCATGATCCGTGCTGTTCCATATGAGTTAATCGGCGAATGTCCAACTGATTCCCGCCCTTAGGCGGTTGGCCCAATTGGTGCAGATAGGAAAGGAAGAGGGTTACGATTCCGTAATAAAGGTGCATCTGAACGACATCGATTTCCGCTTCATTCTCCCCGGTTAAGCGCACAAGTTCATAGAACAACTCGTTAAATGCCTCTCTTTGCCCGGTTTCCAAATAGGTATCCAACAAAAGCATTTTGCGTTGCTGGCGTTGGGCGGATGTATCCGGGGACTCTACATGCAGCCCCTCCTCCGCTTTTGTCAAATTGGCCTCGGATAAGGCCAACTCCCTCCGCATCGCATGATTCACGAATAGCAGCCGTCTTAACCGATTGAATTTGACACGGCAAGTCTCCCACGACACGGCCTCGCTCGCAACGATTAACGATATTGTGATCCCCAAATATCGTTTGCAGGCTTCCAGGATAGACTCGGACGCATTATTCATCAGCAAGGCGATCCGTTTGGAAGAACTTACTGTCTCCGCCGCCAACATCTGACTGTCCTGAATCAGCCAAACCACTTCGCCTTGACCATTCGCGAGCGGATAAAGCTCCGCTGTGGAACCTAAATATTCCTTGACGATATTGGTCATCGCGTACAGCATCAGCATTCGGTCGCTTGTATTCGTCTTATTGCCCCAGTCGTCAACCCGTGCCACCATCAGCAGCACCTCCCGATCCAGCGACAAGGGAAAATCCAACTCCTGTATCTGTCTAAGCAATCTCGAATCGTTGTAGGCCCCTTCTTCTTGAAGAAACTCCCATAACAACTCCTTTTGCAAGATCGGCAAAGCTTGTTTTAATTTCAAAGCGGCTTCGGCCATGGAGATATGGATTTCAAGCTGCTTATTCAAGCGCTCAACCGCTTTGCCGACAGACAGAACGATCGTCGAGTCCTCTTCCGTTTTCAGAATATAGTCGGTTCCTTCGTTGCGCAGCGCCTCTTGAACGTAATGAAATTCATCGAATCCGGTCAAGAAAATAAACTGACAGCCCGGCCACAGCTCCTTTACTTTCTTCTGCAGCTCCAGGCCTGTCATGCCCGGCATCCGGATATCCGACAATACGATGTCCATCGGCTGAGTTCGAATCAGTTCATACGCCTCTACTCCGGAATAGGCTCGAAAAAGATCCAACTGCAACTCGGATTCTTCTTCGAACAAGCGGAATAACCCGTTTACAATCGCCCTTTCGTCATCGACAATGAGCATCTTGTACATCGTTGACAGCAAAATTCCAATCTCCTTTATCATTGCCGCAGTCTAGGGCGTGTCTGAATACTCCGAGGGCAGCAGGGGGCGAAAAGGCGGTGATAGATGCCCCTGAGCGGGTTTTCAGACACGCCCTGGTGTCGTACACCCATTATAGAATCCTGTCAAGCGCCAAACTAGGAGAATTTCGTTACCTTGTTGACTTCTGTTTACCTTATCCGCCCGTTCTGCTGGTTAGCGCTGACTCCCGCCCCCGAACCCGTCCGCCAACCGAACGACATTAATCGTTGTATGGTATAGATTGTCCCGAGCCTGCTCCAAGCAATCGGACAATGGCATCGGTCTCGGAACGCAGGAGAAGCATGCGGTAAATTCGCTGTTTAATTGCTCCGATTGCGGCCCCAGGCTGCCGGAAATCAGCAGCGAACGGGCTCCGGCGGATTGGGCCAGCCGGGCTACGTAGACCGGCAGTTTGCCGAACAACGTCTGGTTGTCGCTTTTCCCTTCGCCGGTAATGACCCAGTCGGCATCGACCAGCTTAGCTGGCAAATTCGCCGCGGAGCCGATCAGCTCCGCTCCCGGCATCAGCTGCGCCCCGGCCAGCAGCAGGGCGAAGCCCGCTCCTCCGGCTGCCCCTGCGCCCGGGTTGTTCTGGAAGACAATCCCCATTGCTTTCTCTAATAGGCCCGCATATCGCGCCAGCTCTTGATCCAACGCTCGCACTTGCTCGGAGGTCGCGCCTTTCTGAGGGCCGTATACCTCGGAAGCCCCGTCCTTGCCGCATAACGGGTTCTGCACATCCGACGCCACAAGAATCCGGCATTCCTTCAGACGGGCATCGATAGGGGCGACGTCGACGGAAGCGATCTCAAATAGATCGCGTCCGTAGCCTGCGAGAGGCTCTCCCTCCGCATCCTTGAACCGAACCCCGAGAGCGGCGAGCAATCCCATGCCCCCGTCGTTCGTGCCGCTGCCGCCAAGCCCGATTATAAAGCTGCGAAATCCTTCGTCCAGCAGATGGACAATCAGTTCGCCCATTCCTCTCGACGTAGCGAGATAGGGATCGCGTTCATTTGCAGGAATCTGGGATAATCCGAACAAAGCTGCCGCTTCCAGCACGGCCGTATCTTGATCTGCTTCTCCGTCTATCGCCTGCTTAATCCTGCCGTAAACGGCGCGGATTCGTTCACCTCGCGGTCCGGTTACTTCTGCAGCATGCAGCGTGCCTTGCGCCGCTTCGACCAATGCCTCGACGGTCCCCTCTCCCCCGTCCGCCATAGGCACTTTAACGATAGAGGCATTCGGATTCACGCTTAGGATAGCCTCGCTAATCGTCTGGGCGACTTCAGAGGCCGATAGGCTCTCCTTGAACGAGTCCGGCGCAACGACATATTTGATCCCACCCGTTCTGTCCGCTCTATTTTCATTCGTGCGCATTCCTTACTCCCCCCGACTAAATATCTGATTTATATACTCATGCTCTTCGACGAGCAGGTCCAAATAGATCGAAACCATCGTATTCGTATTCCGCAAATTCAACCCGGTAATCTCAGCAATGCGATTCAAGCGGTAGGTTAGCGTATTGACGTGAACATGGAGAATGGAGGCGGCCTCCTTCAAGCTCGTATTACAGCTCAAATAGACGGATAGGGATCGGATGAGGTCGGCCTTGTGCTCCTGATCGTGCTCTCTTAGCTTCATTAATAACGGACTTTGGCGTCCGCTGCTTCTTCGCAGTTCAATGACCGCGGGAAGATCCGCGAATACCCCCATATCGTCGTAACGGAAAATATCGCGGGTATGATACGGAAGCCGTTTCTTCATTTCCAATACGGACAAAGCTTCCTGATAGGCGCGCCAGGCCTGGCCGTAATCGTCGTATTGCCGGCTGCAGCCCGCGGAGATAACGGACGGGCTCTCGCTCGCGTCGTCCCAATGCTCGATAAAACCTTTGATGAACGACAAAAGCACCCCCTTGTCCGACGTCTTAAGAGGATGCGAATATAATCCGATCAACTGGTTTCGATCGGACATCAGGAAATGGGCGTCTATGGTGGAAAAGGCGGATACGGTATTGCGTATACGCTCGATCACGGAAGACTCGATGTTCGCACCGAAATCGTGGATGACGATCCAGTACTTATCCGGCAGTCTGACGGATATCGACTGGGCTTCCTGCCTTAACTGCGCTGCGGAACCGTTGCGGGTCGTCAGCAGCTTCCAGAAAAATTCATCCTGAAGCTTGCGCTGCTTGGTCCCCCAGCTTCTCTGCCTCAGCAGGTACAGCTTCGCGATGTCCGCAGCCTTCTCCGCGACTCGCTCCGCTTCGCCGGCGATCAAACGTCCCGTGTCCACAATCCATATATATCCGAGCACCGAGTTGTGGTTTTTGATGCAAACCGTCAGCCTCGGCCCCAAGCCGATCTCCGGCATAGCCGGAATCCGCAGCGCAACGTCCGACGTCTCCAATTGCTGCAGAATCCCCGCCTTTCTCAAGCCGGCGGTTACTTCATCCGGCACCCGACGACCGATAATGGTGGAAATTCTCGCCGAGTCGCTCTCCTGCCGGTGCGAGCTATAGGCCATTACGTTGTGATTTTCATCCTCTATCGTAACCTGAGATTCCAAAGATTCGCTGATGGCATCGGCAAGCGCTTCCAGATTCGCGTATGTTTGCGCAAGAGGGGGGTAGGAGTGCATATGTCGACCTCCGGGAATATAGCTTTCAGAAGAAATTATAGATGGTTTGATCTTCGTTGGCTACACAAACACGCGAGGCGTTCTCCCGCCAATTAGACATACGACCTCGTAATTAATCGTCCCCATGAGCTCGGCAATGTTGTCCAGCGCCGCAGGCCCCGAATCCTCCGTTCCGATCAAAACAACCTCGTCCCCTAATCGGCATTCGGCAATTCCGGTCACGTCGATCATCGTCTGGTCCATGCAGACTCTACCGACGATAGGTGCCGTTTGCCCGCGGACCCGGACGCCGCCCCGATTGGATAGCAGACGGGAAATCCCGTCCGCATATCCAGCAGGCAATACGGCAATGGTGCGCTCTGTATTTGAAACCGATGTACACCCGTAGCCAACAGGTTGATTTCCCGGTATTCGCTTCAACGCGGAAATTCTCGTCAGCATGCGGAACGCCTGCTTAAGCCGGATCGGATGGCTGATCTTCAGCGTCTCCGCAGGATACAGTCCGTAAAGGGCGATCCCGATCCGCACCATGTCCAGATGCATCTCGGGAAAATTCATCGTCCCCGCGCTATTGCAGCAATGCTTGATCTCGATGCAATGTCCCGCCTCTTCCAGATAGTCCAAAGTTTCTTGAAAACGCGAAAATTGGAGGCGAGAATAAGTCGGGTCCTCTCCATCGGCGTAGGCAAGATGAGTGAAGATGCCTTCTATTCTAAGTTGGGCGTAGGAGCGTGCTAGATTCGCGATTGCCAGCGCCTCTTCCTTGGAGCTCACGCCAAGTCGCGACATCCCGGTGTCTACTTTGAGATGCAGGACGGCAGACTTCTTCAAAGCGGTCGATTGCGCGGCAGCCTCCCGAACCATGTCGGAGCTGATCGCGGTAATGGAGATGTCCGCCTCGATTGCCGCCCTTATTGCACTCAGCGGAATGGCCCCTAACACCAGAATCGGAGCGTGTATGCCAGTCGCTCTCAATTCCAGAGCCTCTTCCAGCAGCGCAACCGCCAAGTAATCGGCTCCCGCCTCCAAAGCCGCATTAGCCGCGACTACGGCTCCGTGACCGTAGCCATCGGCCTTCACTACCGCCATTAGCCGGGTAGCCGGATCTATAAACTGCTTGAATTGCAGTACGTTGTGCTTAATGGCATCCAACGAGATTTCTATCCAAGTCTCTCTGTATCTCGTCAGGGACTGTGTGAGCTGCAAAGCTTACCTCTCCTTCTAACTCCGACCGGCTTGATGCTGCCGATTTTATCTCTATAATAAGTTGAACCCATGGACGGGAATCCCATTGCATTCCCTTTCTCCATTCCATTGGGCCATCTCTTAGAAGTATCTCTGATTCAACTTATATGCTGGCCGTCAATTGGAGCTTAAGCGCCTCTTCGACAGGCACGCATACTTCTCCCAAGTCGCGAGCGACCGCTTCGGAGGTGATTTGGCCGTTAGCCACATTTACGCCCTGCTTCAACGAATCGTTGTCGCTGATAGCTCGATTCAGCCCTTTGCCCGCAATCTGCAAGGCATACGGAACGGTAACGTTCGTCAGCGCAAGGGTCGACGTTCTCGGAACCGCGCCCGGCATATTCGCTACGGAATAGTGAAGCACGCCATGCTTCTCGAAAACGGGATGATCGTGAGTCGTCACCCTGTCGATCGTCGATACGATTCCACCTTGATCAATGGCAACGTCGACGATCACCGACCCCGGCTTCATCTTCTTCACCATCTCTTCGGTAATCAGCTTCGGCGCCCTCGCTCCGGGAATAAGCACTGCGCCGACCAGCAGGTCCGCTTCGGCAACCGCTTGGGCGATATTGTAGGGATTAGAGATCAAGGTACGAATCTGCGTGCCGAAAATATCGTCGAGCTGACGCAGCCTGTCTGCGCTTACATCGAGAATCGTCACGTCTGCTCCCAGTCCAATTGCGATCTTCGCCGCATTCGTCCCGACGACTCCACCTCCGACTATGCTTACCTTGCCCCGACCGACTCCCGGAACGCCGGATAGCAGAATGCCTTGTCCGCCGTTGTTTTGCTGCAGAAACTGCGCACCCAATTGAATCGACATCCGCCCGGCCACCTCGCTCATCGGCGTCAGCAGCGGCAGAGTACGCCCTACGGCAACCGTCTCGTAAGCGATGGCGACGACTTCCTTGGCCTTAAGAGCAGCCGCCAATTCCGGCTCCGCAGCCAAGTGAAGATAAGTAAATAATATCAATCCGGGACGGAAATGAACATATTCGCTCGACAGCGGTTCTTTGACCTTCATAATCATCTCCGCCGTCTGCCAGACTTCCGCAGCAGAATCGGCGACGCGAGCCCCCGCTTGTACATAGTCCGAATCCGCGAAACCGCTGCCTTTCCCCGCATTTTTCTCCAGAACGACTTGATGTCCTGCCGTAATGAAGGAAACGACTCCCGCCGGCGTCAACGCCACCCGATTCTCGTTATTTTTGATTTCCTTGGGTACTCCGATAATCATACCAGCCAACTCCCTTTTCGAAGGTTACGATTTTGTGTAAAAAATCATAGCATATTCTTCGGAGAGCTCTTTTGTGGAAAATGAAAAAATTGGCGGGAATTGATTGTGGATTTCAACAGGGGGGACACTCTAAACCACGCTAGGCGTGCCCGTTGAAGCTCTTGAAATTACGCATAATTTTACGTAACATAATGAGTGAAATGAGTATGACTATTTTAATAATGAGGCATAAATTAATAATAGGAAGGAGAAATAAGGATGGTGAAAACGATAACCAAGCCAACACTTACCGTTGATCAGTTGATTACCTCATCGGAAGCAGCCAAAAAGTTTGGGGATCTGCGAAAAAAAGCAAAGGAACTCCCTCAATTTATTACGGATAATGGTACTGTCGATTCAGTCCTGATTAGCTACGAACTCTTCGAGCAGATGTACGAACGACTTACTCAGCTAGAAGATGAAGAAGAGCACCGTCTCTTGTTACAGCGCATCGAACGGAACGAGCAGAATCCAGCGGCTGCAAAATCTTGGAGAGACATCAGGAGAAGTCCGAAGTCGTGATGTCCGAAGATCGTTTTGATGTGCGATTCGATCCCGATGCCGAAGAGGAGTATAACCGGCTGGATGGTTCTGTTCTCGGCGTAGTAAACAAATCGATCGACGAATTAATCCTGCGAGCAGATGAAGTCGGCAAGGCACTGCGGAATAATAGCGATACTAAACTCGCAGGCTGTAGAGAGATAAAATTACGTGACGCCGGTATTCGCATTGTATACCGCGTGACAGATCAAGTCGTTCACGTACTTCGCATCGTCCTTGTGTTGACCATTGAGCGACGCAATCGTGATGTGGCATTTAAAATCGCTCATTCCCGGATGAGGACATTAAAGAAACTAACCAAAGAAGAATCGCGTATGCTCCACGAGAAGCAAAAAAGATGGAAAGATATGATACGTGTAAAGGGAGAAACAAGCAAGACGAATGAACACGATCTGCCCAAGAAATAGAGCGGCTTTTTCTAACCGAAGTCGATTCAAAAAAATCGCCGACGCCCTCGATAGGCACCGGCGATTTTGCTATATAACGATAGAATTAGGAAACCGACTCCATCCATATCTCCCCAATCTGAGGAGCCCAAGAATACGTATTCGTTGCGGGCAGCACGACCTTCAGGAAGTTCGTTCCCGAGGGCAGAGAAGATACTTCGACGTTCCTGCTGAACCAAGGCGAGCCGCCTGGAGCGGAGACGGGCGCACCCCAGACCGGACTAAGCGGCGACCAGGTGCTGCCGTCCGGCGAAGCGTAGAGCTCCAGCTGCCCCGAACCCTCGTAATAGATCGAGGCCTTGAAGCTGAGCATGTTTGTGCGTTTGTATACGAACCATTCGTCCGAATTCGCCGTCCGGCGAACCCGACCTGCATCCCCTCCCGCAATCTCGTTCGCGTAAGAGCCGTCCATGACGAGGTTGGCGCTGCGAGCGTGCATCCAGCGGAAATTGTCCATCGTATCGCGGAGTACCGTCGGAGGGCCGCCCGCTCCGTAGCCGGAGACGATCTCCATCCGTCCCAACTGCGGAACCCAGTCGTAATCGTTGGCGGCGCTGTATACGACCTTCAAATAGTTCGTTCCCCAAGGAATGTCGTCTGCGCTCAGTCGGATTCGGTTCCAAGGCGCGGAGGTCTGCACCGGGGTATCTTCCGTTACGGCGATTGGCGTCCAATCGCGATTATCCGGCGAAGCATAGAACCGGAGATCATGTGAGCCTTCGTAATACAAAGTAGCCGTAAAAGAACGGATATTGAAGCGATTGTAGACGATATGCTCCTCGGAGCCCGCCGTTCTGCGAATGCGTCCGGCATCGTTCTCGGCAATGACGCCGGCATAGGAGCCGTCTACCGTCAGATTGGCGCTCCGTTCGTAGATGCTGCCGAAATCGTCCATCTCGTCTACGAACGTTTCGTTCGCGCCGCTATCCGTCAGATTGTCCAGAATCGCCTGACGCGCCATTCGAATCGCACTCCCGTCGGCATTGTAGCTCGTTCCGCTATAGATGAGCGCTTCGGCGATATTTTGCGCCAGATCGGGCTTCGACTCCGCCAACAGCATCAGCAGCTCTCGATCCTGAATGCCTTCCAGTTCCGCTTCGCCGCGAATCGATTCGAACAGACCCAAGTTAGCTTTGTCCGGATATACCAGCCAGCGGTCTCCCGGAGTCGGCGTATCCGCCTCCTTCAGCACGTCGTCCATGCCATAGACGGCGATCTCCGCAAGCTGCATCCGATAAGCTCCTCCGTCATTCGGGTTGGAGCGCAAATTCGTGCCCTCGATCTTCACGTAACGAGCCGACACCGGCGCAAACGAAAAGCTCGGCGCTTCATCGTACACGGTCGGTTGAGGATGGCCGGTTTCCGATACGACGGTCGTCCAGTTGACGTTATCTTCCGATACGTGAATCGAGAAATCGATCGGAAAGCCGTAACCCCGGTTCGCTCCGTCGTCCCTCGGGAACAGCGTCGCCTTGCGCACCTCCGTGCTCGCGCCCAGATCGACCGTGATCCATTCGGAATGGTTAACCCCCGTATTCGAGCTGCTGCTCCATCCCATCGAGGAAGGCAGAGAGCTGATCGTGCCGTCGGTCAGATTCGCGGTCGACCACCCGGCAGCTTCATAGGAGCTGGATGCCGTAACCGGCCGATTGCCGGAAGCGGAGTTCAAATTCCAGAAGTTGAAGCCCCAATGCAAATACCCGTCCATTCCGTGCCGGAACGTGTACCAGTGCGGAAGCACCGTTTTCGCCAGCGAGGCGTCGATATTGCGCACCAGATACTCCCACGTCGGATAGTTGCAAATGTACAGCCACACTTCCTGCCCGAAATCCTGCCTGATTTTATGGTAGTTGGCTTCGTAATCGTAGTTGCTTTGCTTCACCACCTGCACGTCCAACGTATTCTCGAAAGCATAGGTCGGCACGAAGTTGGCCTCGATCGTCCGGATGCCCGGCGCAAGCGAATGCACCTTGCCGTAAAACCAATTGTCGTCCTCGCGGTCCTGATCGTTGATCGGCTCGTCCCCTCCGCTTTGGTAGAACAGATTCAGCCAGCCCTTCGCGTTCAAATGCGCCTTCAGCGCGGGAAGATAGACGTCGAGCCAAGCCTCCGCTTCGGCCGATTGGGCGGGAACGGGAACCATTTGCGGCATGCCGTTGATTTTCTGAATCGTGCGAACCTGATAGCGGTCTCCGGCTTTCGTCATCAGGCTTGCGCCGTGCAGCTCCTTCAACGCGCCCTCGTCGATGAAAAGTTGCGCAAATCGATCGAACTTCGTCCAATCGAACGTGTACTCCCCGTTCGCGTCGATTTGAACGTCGGGAACCAGATAGCCGATCGGATCGACCCAAATGACGTTATTGCGGTGCTTCTTCATGTACTGGGCAAAACTAGTCATCACGGTCCACCAGTCGTTCGAAAACTCCGCAATTCCATACTGGTAGCGCAAAGCTTCCATTGCCGCCGGCTCCCAACCGGCCGAGGAAAACCAGTTGTCGACCTTATACGAGGACAACCGTCCGTCCGGCAGCGTTACGTCGTACACCCGAACGTTAACCGGTACGCTGGCGCTTCCCTCGTTCGATTGGACCGTTACCGTTCCGTTATACGTACCGGCCGGAGTGCCGGCAGGCACATAAACGCTGTACCAGACCGGCTGCGTCGTGTTGGCGGCCAATACGGCTAACGTCGAATCGTGGGTGATCCGATCGGGGTAATCCATGCTGGCGTCCGGAGCGAGAACCTGCTGCTCCACCGGCAGTTGATCCGTATGCTGCTTCAGATGAATGAAATCGATCAACCTCGCGCTGATGTTGGAGGCCGCAATCTGAGCGCCGCCCGGTCCCGTCAACGGTCCGACGGATACGGACAAGTCATGCAGCTCCTGGGCGGAACGAATGCCGAGCTGTCCGGCCCGATACTCGTTGCGAGCCGCCAGCAGGCTGATCGTCCCCGGCGCATCGTCGGGAGGAAGCGTGGCCCGGAACAGCTTGGTTAGCCCGTCGGCCGCCCATACCGTCAAGTTCGGAGATGCAAAAGCGCGAGTCGCATCGGTCATCGGCACAGTCGTTACTGCAACCAGAAACAATAAACCAAGCAGGCAAAACCTTTTTACTCCGCGTTTCATCCTTGATCCCTCGCTTATTAAGAAAGTGGGTTGCCGTTACGGGCGCCAAGCTTCGCCATTGATCAAAATCCGTTTCCCTTCGAAAAAACGGCTGTTAAAATCATAGACCACCGAAACCGCCTCAGGATGTCCAACCTCTAGCCTGACTTGCCGCTCATCGCCGTCGATTTTCACGGAAATCGGGCCATGGGGCGTAGGGACCGCACCCTCGATCTCGGTCAGGCCGGCGCCAAGCCGCGGAGCGATCAGCGTCTCCCGGAATCCGGGCCGCAGCGGCCTCACGCCTAGCGCATAGCCTTGCAGAATCGCCGAAATCCAACCCGACCAGCCGTGGCAGGCGCTGTTTAGCGCATCCCCTTTGGAAAACTCGAAAAACGACCGCAGCGGAAATTCGCCGCTCTCGGCATCGATCATTTCCCAATACGTGCCCGGCTCATGAGCCAGCATCGTTCCCCAGCATCTTCGGGTGAGCTCCAGCGCCTCGTCGGCCTGATCCGCCAGGAATCGGGCTTCAACCTCATAGCCGTTCATGAACGGCCAGATTTGCTTGTTGTGCGGCCACATAAAGCTCATCGTCTGCTCGTCCGTCAGGCTCATCCCCGGCAAATACGTCTGGAAATGCGTGCAGCCTGCGGCGGGGACTGCCCTCTCCAGCTTGCGATCCAATGTCGCAGAGCCGTAAGGGGTCCACATCTCGGCTTTCAAGTAGCTCATAATGCGTTCCGACATCTCCCGGTCTGCCAAGCCGAAGACGACGGCGTAGCAGTTCACGTCGCTTAATACGACGTCCGCATCTTCGAGATTAAGCACATCGCGGAAGACTCCTTTGTCCTCGTCCCAGTAGGTGTCGATAAGTTGACGGCGCAGATGGGCGGCCAGCCGTTCCAGCGCCTCTACCCGCTCGCGCTCTCCCGCTTCTTCTTCGATCCGAGCGGCGCACTGCAATGCCCGATACAGGACGCATTGCGTAGCCGAGCCGTATCCCTCGCGCGGAAACGTCCACATCCACGTTTTGTCGTTGTACAGAAAGCCGCGGGAATCGAGTCGAAATTCGATCCAGTCCATTAAGGAGCGATAGCCTTCGTACATTTTATCGAGGAAGGCCCGATCCTCCGTGAACAGATAATGCTCCCAAATCGAAATGATCCACCACAGGTTGTATTCGGTAAAAGCTTGCCGGGAAGCCGCGCTCCCCGGAATCAGCCCCGAGCTCTCTTGCAGCGCATGGAAAAGGTGCAGGCTGCTCTTCACCGTCTCGTTCGCTCCGAACGCGTAATAAATGTTAAGCGCTTCCGTGCGAATATCGCCGATCCAGGCTTCGCGATCTCTGCGCGGCCCGTCGAAAATGACGTAATCCGAATACGGGCTGCGCCACTCGTTCACGAAAGTCCGATGAGGCTCGGGCAGCTCGTTGCGGAAGGTGCTGGCAAAATGGGAACGCTGCAAGCAGAGCTGAGTCGTATAGGCACCGGTCCGCCACAGCTTCTCCCAGAAAGGATCGGCCGCACGGAAGCTGCCGCGATACACGCAGGGATAGGCGGAAAACTTCACGCCGATCCGCCGAATCGAAGCCTGGCAGGGAGACGGAAGCACCGCCTTGCTGCGGATAGACAGCTTCATGTAGCGCAGGGCGATATATTCTTCGTCGACCCACAGCACTCCGTCCGCAGGCATCGGGACGATAAACGTTTTGATAAGTGCGTCGCGCAGAGGGCCGTACTGGATGACCAGCTCGTCTCCCGAGCTTTCCTCCAGCTCGACGAAAAAATAGCCGGTCGTCTTAATGCCGAAGTCCAGCAGCACGCTGGGAGCTCGCGATCCGCCCACGGATAGATAAGCGGAGCTTTCTCCCTTATCCAGCATCGAAGATACGTTGAGCGCCTCCCCGTCTCCGGCATCCATGGACACCAAGCTCGGAAAGATAAATCCTGTTTTCATAACGGTTCCTCCCTATCCTTTCACCGCGCCGACGGTCATGCCCCCGATGAAATACCTTTGCAGCAAGGAGAACGCCGCGATCATCGGAAGCGTACACAGCACGCAAGCCGCGAAAAGCTGATTCCATTGCGTCGGGTTTTCCCGGTCTCCGAGAAACCGGATCATCACGAGAGGCAGCGGCTTCTGGTCGGGCTGGGTGATAAACACGAGCGGATAGAGAAAATCGTTCCAGATCCATACCGCCTGCGTAATGATGACGGCCGTCGTGGCCGGGAGCAGCAGCGGGAATACGATTCCCCAGTACCGTCGAAGCAGCCCCGCCCCGTCGATCACGGCCGCCTCCTCCAGCTCATACGGGACGCTGCTATTGATAAATCCGGTATACAGAAAGGTGGAAAACGGCAGGCTGCACGTCAAAAACATCAGGATGCTCGCCAACTGCCCATCCTTGATCTGCAAGGCGTCCATCACCGTGTAGATCGGGATCAGCGCCATTTGGCCCGAAACGATCAGCCCCGACAGAAAGAACATCGCCAGAAAACGGCTGGTCCGGCTCTGAATGCGGGCCATCGGATAGGCGGCCGCAGAGGCCAGCAGCACGACCGCCGTCACGGAGACGAAGGTCAGCAGCACGCTGTTCCACAGCGACAGCGGGTATTTCATCGTTTCGTATGCGACCCGGTAGCTGCTCATCGTCACCTGCTCGAACAGGTTAAGCGGAGCGGCCGACTGTCCCGGCGGCCGCAAGGAGCCGGACAATACGATCACAAGCGGATACAGGCTGGCGACAGAGAACAAAGCAATAGCCGCATGAAGAAGGATGGAGCGGATTCGGTTGCGGGTTCTCATGCGGACACCTCCCTGGACCTTAGGAGTTTGACGAACACCATGGTTACGGCGGAAATGACCACAAAGGAGATGACGCCAAGCGCGGCCGCCTTGCCGAACAGCGACTCCGCGAAGGCCATCCGAAACATCTCGAACATGAGCGTTCTCGTCGATTTGCCCGGACCGCCCTGCGTCATCGTGTAAATATAGTCGAATTGCTTAAGGCCGTTAATGAGTCCCAGCGTCACGTTGATCGTCACGGCGGCGGCCAGCAGCGGAAGCTTGATCCGACGGATCAGCTGCCAGCCGTTCGCGCCGTCCATGCGCCCCGCTTCCTCCAGCTCCGCCGGTACGGATTGAAGTCCGGCCAAATAAATGATCATCGTTCCCCCGAAGCCTTTCCATACGTCGACGGCCATCGTTGCCCACAGGGCGGTGGAGGCGTCGCCGAGCAGGTTCAGCTCCCAGCCTCCGAGACCGATTTTGTTCAGCAGTGCAGCTAGCAGACCATAATCGGGTAAATAAATAAAGCCCCAAATAAAGCCGACCACGATCGTGCTGAACAAGGTCGGAACGTAGGCAAACGTTCGGTAAAGCCCGCTCAGTCGAAGCTTGGCGTTAAGCCCCATCGCTAAAGCCAGCGCCAGAACGTTGGTCGCGATAACGCTTCCGATCGTGTAGACGAGCGTATTTTTCATGGCGTTGGCGAGCGTTCCGTCTTTGAGAAGATACTCGTAATTTTGGAAGCCGACATACCGGTATTGGGTATCGAATCCGTTCGAATTCGTCAGGCTGTAGTAAAAGGTGAGAAGGACCGGACAGATCCAGAAGGTGACGTACACGGCCAAGGCCGGCACGGCGAACCAGTACATTCTTTTCTTAAAAGCCTCGCTCATAGCTGCTCCTTCCTAAGGGCGGCCGGGGATCGGCCGCCCTCTCGACTCCTACTGCTGCTGCTGGGCCATCAGCTCGGACAGCTTCAGATCGGCCGCCTTGGCCACGCCTTCGACCGTTTCCTTGCCGCTGATCATCTCCTGGATTTTGGCGCACAGCTCGTCGGACAATCCGCCCGGCCAAGCCTGGTTGCTGAAGTACCAGGACGGACTCGTCTGGAACAGCCGGTAATACTCGTCGAACACCTCGCCGCCTTGGAAATCGACGCCTTTGTAGGACGGAACCTGACCTACGTTGTACTCCACCCATGCTTTGAACAGTGGGGATTCACCGTCGTACATGTACTCCATAATTTGGACGATCGTATCGTAATGCTCCGTCTTCGCGTTGATGAACGTTCCTCCGCTAGGCGCCGCGGATAAGCCGATCGGCTCGCCCGGATCGTTGCCCGGCAGCGGGAAAAATCCGCGATCGAAGTCGACTGCGCCCTTCTGCGTGAGGTTGGACTGCGACCAGTTGCCGTCGATCGTCATGGCGGCTTTGCCGTCGATGAAGAGCTGCTGGGCCTGCGTGTTGCCTGCGCCAAGAGAGTTCTTCTGGACGAATCCGCGATCGTACAGCGTTTTGTATTTCGTCAGCACTTCCTGCCATTTCGGGTCGGCAAAGCTCTGCTCTCCCCTCAACAGCTTGGCGTCGAAATCGTTCTCCTGCGGATACACGATCGAGGCCGCCAGCTGATACAAGCCGAACTGAGCAACGAAGCCGTCTTTGTCCCCGGAGACGAGCGGCTGTATGCCCGCGTCCTGAAGCTTCTGGCAGGCGGCGAGGAAAGCTTCCCAATCCCCGGGAATTTCCGTGATGCCGGCCTGCTCGAACAGCGATTTGTTGTAATAGACGCCGAGAATGTTAACTCCGGACGGAATAGCATATTGCTTGCCATCGACGGCAAAAGCGTCCACGACGCCGGAATTGAACTTGTCCAGCACCGACAGTCCGGTAATTTCCTTCGCATAGCCCGGCTTCACGACGTCCAGCGCCTGCATTTTCGGCCAGTAGAAGAAAATGTCGGGGCCGCCGCCCGTCGCCATTCTCGCTTTCAGAGTCGTAATGTATTGCTCGTTCGGAAGCGTCTCGGATTGGATCGTGACGTTGGGGAACTTCTCTTTGACCAGTTCCGGGAAGATCTCCGTATTGAAATCCTTCTTATCCGTCGAAGCGTTCCCGGGTCCCAGCATCGTAATCGTGATCGGTTCGTTTTCTGGTTTCGGGGAATTGGCACCGCTTCCATTATTGGCGGAATTGTCGCCTTTACCGCATGCGGCCATGGCAAATGCCAGCACAATCGCCAGCGCCGTTACTAAGCTTTTTCTCATCTCGGACAAGCCCTCCCTATGATTGTCGATGCTCGTATCTGTTGCGGCAAGCTCGCCCTTACTGTGCACAAGTCGATTATAATCGAGAAACCGGAACAAGATTTTGGCATTTGGGGTGTACTTTTTTTGGGGGACTAGCGCCGCCGGGATTGTCGATAGGCTTGCGGAGTATCGCCCGTCGATTTCTTGAAAATCCGAATCAAATACTTGTCGTTGCTGTAGCCGACCAGTCTGGCGATACGGTCGAGCGGGTAATCGGTTCGTTCCAGCAGCTCCTTCGCTTTGGCGATTCGCTTGGCCGATAGAAACTCCGACAGGTTCATGCCCGTTTTTTCCTTGAAAATGTAGCTGCAATAGCTGGCGTTAACGAAGAATCGCTGCGCCAGCTTCTGCAGCGACAAGTCCTCGTGGTAATGGGCTTCGATATAGCTTTGAAGCTTGCGGACCAAACTGTGGGACGAGTCCGCGCCGGATGAGCGGAGCGGCGATTCGATCGCTTGCAGAAGCTCCTGCATGTATTCGCTCAACCGTCTGCTGTCGTATCCTTCGTCTATTACGACATCCGCATTCTTCGCCCAATCGTGAGGCGCGAGCAGAAGCTCCTGGCGCGCCGCGTTCATTATCGCTTCAATCAGCTGCCGGCATCGGGACTTGGCTTCGCTCCAAGTCATGGCGTCTCGGAATAAAGCATCGTCTAACTCCTTCGCCGCCTTATCCGCCGACCCAGACTCCAGCAAATAAACGAGCCGATCCGTTTCCTCCCATCGCTCCGACTTTGCGGGCTGACGCTCGTAGCTGCCGTAGCCGTACATCGTATCTGCGGAACAGGCGTCCATCGCCGAACGACATTCCAGATAAGCTTCGTGAAGCTGCCCCAGCTCCCGCTTCGGTAGACTTGCGGCGATCAGAAGTCGGCTTTCGGTCTTATCGTCCACGTGCGCCCCCATCATCCATTGCTTAGCCAGCTTATGGACGCACTCGGAGTCTTCCTCCGAATTCAACGGCACAACGAGATAAAGCCATGCCTCCACCGAACCCGGAATGAGGGCAAGCTCCGAAGAGAACTCCTGCTGCTCCTGAAGCAGCTCGGCAAGCCTTCGCAAACCCGTCTTTTGCGTTTTTTGAGCATCGGCTGCATACTGCGTTAACAGCATGTAGCGCTTGATCGACTGCAGCGCGCGGCCCCGATGCGACTGAAACTCTGCAGAAGCCGCTCCATGTCTTCCCGATTCGATCTGAACGCGGCACAGCTCCAAATCGTATTGTTCGTGCAAGCGTTCCTGCTCGGCCTGCAGGTCGTCGAGCTTCTCCCGAAGACCTTGGGACGCCGCTGCCTTTTCGATCGCCTCGATCGCTTTTGCCATAACCGCCTGAACCTCCTCGCGGCTGAACGGCTTGAGCAAATAGCCCGCGACCTGCGCTTCGATCGCGCCCATCATATACTCGTAATCTTTGTAGCCGCTAACGACGATCATCTGCTTGTCCGAATAGCTCTGCTTCAGCAGGGCAAGCAGCTCCCGACCGTCCACTCCCGGCATGCGCATATCCGTCACGATAATTTGCGGGTCCCGTTCGGCGATGAGAGCCAGCGCCTCTCTCCCGTTGTTCGCTTCTCCTACGCAGAGCAGTCCGAGCGACTCGGCGAAGCTGTCGATTTTACTGCGTATGCCGCTGCGAATGAGCGGCTCGTCGTCCACGATGACATAGCTGTACATGATTGGCCTGCTCCCTCCCTATGGCTTAAGTCTCGGTACGCGGACACGCACGTTCGTGCCTCGGCCCGGCTCGCTGTCTACTTCGATTCCGGCTTCTTGCGACGCTTCGCCGTAATACAAGCGAATGCGCGAGTGAATGTTGGATACGCCGATGCCGCCCTTATCTCTGCGGCCCATCTCCGTGAAGCGAGGCGGCACTTTAAGCTGACGCCGAAGCTGCTCTAGCTGCTTCTCCGTCATCCCCGATCCGTCGTCGCGAATGTCGATCTCGAGCGAGTCGTCGTTCATCCGTCCCGAAATCGCGATTTTCCCCGGCCCCTCTTTCGTCTCCAGACCATGATAGATCGCATTTTCCACCAAAGGCTGCAGGATGAGCTTCAATATTTTTTCCTCGCGTACATGTTCGTCGATCTCAATTTCAAAAACCAGCCTGTCCCCGTAGCGCATCTTCTGGATCGTCAAGTAATTCAGCACATGGGTAAGCTCGTCCCGCAGCCGCACCTGCTCGCTGTCCGTCTTGATGCTGTAACGGAACATATCGCCCAGAGCCTTCGTAATGACCGTGATGCTAACGACGCCTTCCACGTCCGCGATGCTGTTGATCGATTCCAAGGTGTTGTACAGAAAATGAGAGTTGATCTGCGCCTCCAGCGCCCTCATCTGGGAATCCAGTACAATGATCCGGTTCTGATAACGCTCCTTAATAATCGCCTTGTTCTCCGCAATCATCGCGTTGTACTCATTGTACAAGGTCGCGATCTCGTCGCTGCCCTGCAGGTATTTGTTGTTCAGGAGCACTTCATTGGACTTCTCCGACTTCATGATGCGGCTCAAGTTGACGATTGGCCTCGTGACCATGCGCGACAGGAAAAAGGAAATCGCCCAGAACATGATGCAGCAGGTGGCCGCTATCGCGATCAGCACGTTGCGCACGGGAACGAACTGGTTCTCCAATGCCGCCATCGACACCCGGAGGACGAGCTTCCACTCGTAATTCGGGAACGTTTTGAAGATCGTCAGCCATTCGCCTTCGTCGTCCATGAACTGCCCAGCCTCTTTGCCGGACAGCAGCTCTTCGCCGCTCGCCGATAGAGGTACGCCCGCCTTCCCCTCCGAGCTGTCGTATTCGATGCGTCCGTCCAAGCTCGTGATGAACATAGCGGACTGCTGCGGAAGTATGTTTTTGTCGATGCCGCCGAACAGCTCCAGATTGCAGTCGATCAGGACGACGCCTAACGGCTCGTTCGTCGTCGGGTCAACGATCAGACGAGAAAATGAAACCGACGGCTTGGCCGACATCGAATAGTCCTTGCGTCCGATATCGCTTACATAAATTCCGTCCTCCAGCGTTCTTTTGTACCAGTCCGCCCCCTCAGGACGGTACCCTAGCAGCAAATCATTGTCCGTTCTGGCGTAGTAAAAGGAGTTGCCCCCTGCGGCAAACAAATAAATTCCGTTCATATAGCGATGCGTATAGAGCAGACTCTCGAACAGAAACTTCAAGTCCCGATGGCTCTGAAGCAGCTCGAAGCTGTTCAAATCGTCGGTGTACGCCTTGTGCCGCCGCAAAATGTCGATGATTGAACGATTGTCCGGCGAATAGGGCTGGTAGGCAAACGTCTGGCTCACACCCGCGATCTCGTCCAAGGCATCGCCGAGCTTGTTCATGCTGCTATCCAGTAAGTTGGCGGCGGTCGCGCTCACCTGACGATGAATAAGATCCGAGTATCCCCTGTAAGACACGACGGTGATAAGGATGATCGGAAGGAGCGAGATACCCAGGAAAATCGCGAACAGCTTATGCTTGATGCTGAATTTGTGCCGAATCGCTCTCATCCCCCGTCCATTTGGCTTTTTGGAATTGATTATAGTGGAACGGGCTGCCGGGGACCAATACTTTTTTTAATGGCGTTAATTGCGGCATAGCAAAAATAGCACTGAACGGCAAAAAAACACCGAGCATGCAGAATTAAGCTGCATCCACGGTGCTTCCGCGTCCAAACTTGTGATTTGTTAGCCAGTATACCATTCATTAAGCAAAAGATGTAGTTTTTTTAGGAAATCGCGTTATCCGCTCACTTCCCCCGCTCTTGCTACGTACATGTCTATAGCTCAACCCGCCGCAAGCTCACACTTTAAGCTGGTTAGGACTTGTATTCTCGATCATGGCAAGCATTTTTTCGCTTCTGACCATCTCGGCTTTGCATTGTGGACAGATGGGAACGATGGAAAACGTGAAATTATCTCTCATCCAACCCTTGCAGTTCTCTCCGGCGCACGTCCAAATAGCGGTGATCTCTTCCGGCAGCTCTTCCAACGGTCTTTTCCGAGAATAATACAAGTACATTCCCTCTTTCTATTTTGAAATGAAGGCAGCGGTAAAAAAAATGCCCCAAACGCTTGGTTCGGGGCAAGTCCTTATTTACAGCTTGACGACATTCTCGGCTTGCGGGCCGCGGTTCCCTTGAACGACGTTGAATTCGACTCGTTGACCTTCGTCCAAAGCTTTGTAACCGTCGCCGACGATTGCGCTGAAATGAACGAATACGTCGTTGCCGCCTTCAACTTCGATAAAGCCGAAGCCTTTGTCTGCGTTAAACCATTTTACTGTTCCCGATTCCATACTGATGACCACCTTATTAGTATTTACATGATCTTCTTATTCGATTAAAAATAAAAAATTCACATAGTGTACAAGGTTATTAACATAAAAGAATAACCCTCTACGTTATGTGAATTTGTCCATAAGTTCTATAAATTTCATTATAAACCATCGCACTACAAATAGCAAGCATCAATTTGACTAACTGGCCATTGGCCAAGGAATCCCGTTCTGACAACGACCAAAAGCTTCACCATCGAACCATACGTCGAAAAATTCCCATTCCCCCCACCTTCCGCAATTGCTACAATGGAACTTATATGGAAAAAGGAAGAGAACGGAGGAACGACAATGGCTCGGGAAAGCTTCGACAAAGAGGTACAGTTTCTCAGGCTGCTTGCGCTGGCCGGAGGGGCCTATTCCAGGCAGCAATTCGCCTCCCGTCTGGGCATTTCCGTACATACGTATGACAAGACGCTCCGCTATCTCAAGGATATGAGAACGTCTCTTCAGCCTCTCTCCGCTAATCAGGAATCCGACCTCACGGAAGGGCTTCGCTATAATCACTACGAATCGGCCGACCCGCTGCTGCTGTTTCTGTTCCGGGCCAAATCGCTCAAGGAGTCGGAAAGCGTGCGGCTCTCTCTAACGATCACCCTTTTGCAGGATCGGGAGCTGACCGCCAAGGAGCTTCTGGACGAATGCAGCGACAACATGCCTCTGGATTTCCCATGCCCTGACGAGAAAACCATTCGCGGCGATCTAAAGTACCTCGAAGAGGTCGGGGTGATTATGCGCTGCGAAGGCGGTCGTCCTTATCGCTACAGAGCGGCCAACGATTTGGTCGATCATCTGTCCGATGACGAGCTGCTTGATCTGTACGATTACGTCGACGTTATGGCCAACACGCAAGTGCCGGCCGTTCAGGGCTATCTGCTGCGCGATACGCTGAAGAAGGCGCTCGGTAAGCGCGGCTTCTCTCCCGAAACATCGGAAACTCATCTGTACAAGTACCACTACCATTCCCGCATTTTGGACGAAGCGCATTTGCATACCGTTTTTCAAGCGATTCGCGAGCGGAGACGGCTGCAGTTTCTCTATCTATCTCCCAAAAAGGGTAAAAACTACGCCTCGAAAAATACAAATCCGCTGTTTGAGCGCGATACGGAAGGCAGCGACGAAACGACGCTCCCTCTGCGCGTGATCTACGACCATCAATACGGACGCTGGTATCTGATCGGCCACAGCTCGAAGCTCGGCTTGATGAAATACCGTATGGAGGGACTGACGCAGATCGAGATCGGCGATGCCGTGGAGGAGACGCAATTCACCACTCAGCTTGCCCGCGCACAAGAACAGTTGGAGCGAAGCTGGGTGACGGACACGCTGCGTCCGGTGAGGGTCGTGGCCCGTTTCTACAATCCCGACCGCGCGGGAGCTAACTTCATTCGGGATCGCGTTGAAGCGCAGGGCCAGTGGGGCTCGATTCGCGAGGAGACGGAGGCAACCTTTCTGTACGAGATTACAGTTAACGGCATTTACGAAATCAAGCCTTGGCTCAGAAGCTTCGGATCAAGCTGCGAGGTACTGGAGCCCGCTTGGCTTCGCAAAGAGCTGATCGCGGAATGGGAGGAGATTCGGAATAATTATGAATCCGTTCGAGAAGATTTTTAACTATCAGATTCTCTCTCGGCTGGACGAGTCGGATGCCCTCGCCCTTACTTCGCAGGAACGGGCATGGCTCCGAACGGCGCTGGCTCACAGCTCCTCTGTGGTAGCCTTTACTCCAGGTACGCTGGAGAAGCTCAATCGCATCCTGCAGAACGGACCAGCCATCAATCACCGGGATTTCATCGTCGAGAAGGCCAAAAATGCCGAGCGACAAGTTTACCACCCGCTACTTCGCACTCTGAGACGAATGATCATGCAGGATAAAGGCATGCTGCTCACTTCCCGGATCAAGCACGGAGGAACGAAGGCGAATCAACCGGGCCTTCCCGTCAAGCTGGAATATAGCATGGTCAAGAGAGAATGGTATTTGCTCTGGTACAGCACTCGGGGGCGATCTTTCATGGCGACCAAGCTGCAAAGCATCGTTTCGGTCGAAGAAACCCTCCTCCCTCCCGAACGGGTCGAGGAACTGCGGGCCCGAGTAGCGGCGCACTTGGAGAAACGCAAGGAGCAGGCCGTCATTGAAGTCGTCCGAACCTACAACGCCGAGCTGTCGCGAATTTTGTACGCCTTCTCCTGCTTCGATAAGTCGGTGAGCTATGAGGAGGAGGAAAACCGCTACCTCATTCATGTAACTTACTTAGCGGATGAGAGCGAGTTTCTGCTGTCCAAAATTCGTTTTCTCGGGCTGCGGGTCAAAATTGTGGAGGGCGACGGCCTGCGCAAGCGGATGTTGGAATCGGCGGAGAAGGCTTTGGCGCGTTATGGCAGCTCGGACGATATTGCCATAAGAAAGCCGGCCCCTTGAGGCCGGCTTCCGTTCATTTTATTAAGCGCTTACACCAGATGACTGAGAAGATTCCTTTTTCGCAGCGCTGACCATCAACAGAATACCGGTAACGATGTGCATGATCATACCAACGAAAGGAATCCATGCGACCAAAGACGTTACGATTCCAAGAATGGATCCGTATTTGACTTCGTTATTTTTGGATGAAAGTACTAACGTGATGATGTGCAAAATGAACATGACGACGAGCGGAGTGTAATAGGTTCCGATAATAATCAAGCCGCCCACGAACGGAATTCCCAAAAAGATCTCAAAAGCTCCCGTCACCCATTTCATTACCTTCGAACTTGTCATAGAAATCCTCCATATCTGTTAGATGTTAGGATCAATATAACAAAAGTACTAGGAAAAATCTACTACTTATTTCACAGGTTTTCCCTTTTATCCTATCAGACGTTGTCGATCCCGGACCGAATATGTCGCAGGCGATTTCGATCCGGAATCCTACGCCAAGCTACTCTCTATTTCTGAACGATGCGCGCTTGCAGCTCCGCTTCGACTTGAGCGAACGTCGTCTGATCGAGATCGCTCACGAGAATATCCGCTTGCACAAAGTCCATCTGCTTCGTAACCGGGTTCGGAACGGCCAGCCCCCACAATCCGGCGGCTTTGGCTGCGCGCAGCCCGTTCACCGAGTCTTCGATCGCAAGCGCTTCGTCCGGCTTAACTCCTAGAGCTTCTACCGCGCGAATATATAGCTCCGGATCGGGCTTGACCCGCTTCACGTCGTCGGAGGAACGGATGACCTCGAAATAATCTCTGATCCCCTGCCGGCGAAGATGCCCCTCTATCCAAGCAAGATCCGAACTGGAGGCAAGACCGATTTTCCAGCCCAAGCTGCGCGCCTCCTCCAACCGTTCCAGCACGCCGAGACGAAGAGATGCTCTCTGCAGCCGTTCAACGTGCCTAGACCGAAACATTTTGTGCAGCCCATCCTTATCCAACGTTTTGCCTGTTCTGGTCTGCAGGTCCGCATGCGGATCGAAGCCGCCGATCGTACCGATGCATACGGCCCAAGTCTCCAACGCAAGCTCCTGCCCATGATCCGCATAGATGCTGTTGATGGACTCGTAAGCGCTAGTCTCGGTATCCATCAACGTCCCGTCAAAATCGAACACGACTGCTTTCAATGCCACTTTGCACCCACACTCCCGTTTCTCTATTTTGCGTTAACGCTTCTATTGTACCGGAAGTTGGAGCTTTGTGCCCCTTTGAAGTTTGCCTAAACGTCGAATGGCCTAAGCCCCTCGCCCGCCAAGCGCTTCAACTGGGAGGTAATTGAGAGCTCAATACACTCCCCGGAGTAGGGGGCTGATTGGTCGACAGCTTGCTCATTTTGTAGGTTCCGTCCAGCGGGCTGCCGTAGACAATGCTTGATCCGTCTAACGTCGTATCCAAAAACGAAATCACATGCTCTCCGTCCACGATCGGGCCGTATTCCGCAATTGTACCTTCGTTATACACGGCCATGGATACGACGGAGTCATTCGAATCGCGCACGAGCTGCACCCATGTCGCGTTGCCGTTCAACGCTTTGTTCTGCCGCGAGGTGGCATTCAGAATATAGGCGTCAGATGCGGTCAGCGACGTATTGTAAGCCGCATTGAAATCCGCCAGCGTCTTGGTGCTGCCAGGCAGACGCAGCCACAGCACTTTCGCCGATTGGGCCGGGATGACGAAGCTGCCCGTCACGTCCAGCTTGTCGTTTTCGTCGGTATAATCGTAACGTATGGCGTAGTCTCCAAGATTGATCGCGTTCTTCGTGTTGTTGTAGACTTCGATGAAGTCAAACTCGTCGACATCCGGACCGGTGCCCCCGGGAGAATTGCCCGCCAGCTCGGTAATGAGCAGTTCGGGAACGATCACGGAATTGGAGATCGTCCGGGATACGCCGTCGATCGTCGCCGCGGCTTGGACTAATATTTTGACTCCCGCGGATGCCGGAACCTGCGCCGTAACCGCCGTCGCCGATCCCGAAGCAGCAATCGACGATAAAGTCGTTACGCCGATCTCGTTCGCCGGATCGAAGCTGTCTTTGAAAAACTTTACTACCACGTTCGTAAGCGCGGAAACTCCGTTATTATGAACGGTCGCTTCGACTTGAACCGGCGCGGCTCCGGTTGTTTGGCGGTTTCCCATCCTTAGCTCCATGGGCATCGGATCGACGATCCAGATTGGGGCCGTCACGGCCCAATCCCCGTCGCTCTGCTCCACCCGGGCAAAATAATAACCGTATTGCGGCGGTAGCGAGGCGGTTAATCGCGCTTTGCGGCTGCTGAACGTCTGGGATGCGACGACTCTTCCGTTATTGGAATACACCGTTATCTTCGAAATATTGTCCGCAGTCGGATTCACCGCCGTAACATCAATGTTAAGCGTCCCCGGGCTAGTGAGCTTGGAGCCCATTTCCGCGCCGTTGATTTTGAAGTTGACGCGAAGATCGGCATCGCCGTAGCTGGAATACACCCTTCGCTTACGCATCGCGTCCAGAATGCTGTCTCGAGTATTGGATTCCGCCAATACGACCGTGCGGCTCTTCGTACTTAGCCAGTTCGCCGCGTGATCGTCTCCGCCGAAGGTGGGGGCGAAATGCCAGCCCTTATCCAATCCCCTCTTAAAGTACTCGAATTGACGGTCGGTCCGCACTTCGATTAACGGGATCAAGTCGTACGTCAAAGGATCACCATCCGGATTAGTAAAATCGTTGAATTCGCCGAAATGATCCTCCGGATGGTTGAATTGCGCCACCGCTTCCGGGGTCGCCCTCAGCTCATCGAACAAACTCGGGAAGCTCTTGTTGTAGCGCTCATAGAACCATTCGGTATTAAACACGTTCAAATGGCCGTAATAACCGGTATTGTGGTTATACGCGATCTCGAAGCCCGGAAAGGAGGAGTAGGAGGACGGAGAATTGTGAAGATCGGCTTGCAGCCGAATATCCCGCCATTCCTCGCTCTGTGGATAGTCGGTCCGGTGATCCAGCTCTTCCCCATGCTCCGAGAGGAAGAAGAAATCCGCGCCCCGATCCTTTGTATCCTTGTACGCCTGCGCAGGCGTTCCCTTCCCAAACGTATCATATTCTGTATGACCGTGAACGTCTCCGTAAAACCAGTTGTACGTCTCCCCTGGCGTTGCGTACTGACTGGAGGCTACCTTGCGCATGTTCGTCGTGTTATCGACAGGGTAGCTGTAGACGATGCTTTTATCCTCGGCGGTATCGACCGTAGCGGTCGTATCGTTCGACGTCCCGTCGTTGTAGGTGACTCGGCTGACTTCCGTTCCCCCGTCCGTGTAGAGTGCCAGAGACTTTTTCCCCGTATTCGCCAATCCCTGGGCTGCCGTCTCGAAGGGGTAAATGACAGAATCTTCGACATATACGTCGTAATGGTTTTTGAAGTCGGCGATCGTCTTCCCCGCGCTTTCCGTGCGCTGCAGCCATACGACGACCCGGCTCTTCGCCGGCACGGTATGGTTTGCCCACAAATCCCAGGTAACATAGGTCGACGGACTGGCCGTATTGTAATACCACTGGAATTTGTATCCTGCCAGATCAATCGAGGAAGAGGAGTTATTATACAGCTCGATATACTCGTAAGCATCGTTCGAGCTGCCGCCACCGGCAGACGAATTCGGCATGAGTTCCGTGATCCAGACGTCCGGGTAGGACGGAAGAGCTCCCGGCGTCGCCTTCTGGTTCGAAGCGATCTTGCGCATAGTGATATTGCCGGGAAACTCGTATTCCGGATATTCGTAGACGATACCTCCGTCGGCAATTGCGGTGTCTTCCCATTTGTCCGTATTGTTGAAGACGGCATCGTTGTATTTCGCGATGCTCGCTTCCTCTCCGGTATCCAGCGCTAGCACGACCTTCTGGACGCCCGTATTCGGAAGCCTCTCCGTCCCGGGAACGGTGAGAATATAACTGTTCGCCGTCGTCAGACTCACACCGTAATGAGCATTAAAATCGGCAAGTGTCAGCCCTGCAGCATAGGAGTTATATACCCATACGACCATTACGCCTCCGGCCGGGATCGTCTTGCTAGCTGTTATATCCCAGGTTTGACTCGTCGTAGGCGTCGTCCAAACCTTCAACCGGTAATCGGCCAGATCAACGCTGCTCGAACCAGTATTGTGAAGCTCGATATACTCGTAGGAGTCCGTAGGATCGGTAGGCGACTTGTTCGGCTGCGGGACCATTTCCGTAATGATGACTTGAGGAACGGCTGAAGCGCTAACGCTATCAGCTCCCCCCATAGGCAAAGACGACAATAAGAGAAGACATCCGAGTACCCGTACCAAGCACTTTTTCATGTCAAATCCTCCATTCGCAGATGTTAGTTCAACTGCCAGCCATTCTTTGCACACAACGCTTCGAAAGCCTGAACGATTCCCGCCCCGCAATCGGCCTCCCCGACAACCCCTCCCATTTCCAGCACTCGCCGCTTCACTTCCGGATGAGCGTTGCCCGGGCAGATCGCATGCGCCGCCACGGCAGGGTCCATCATAGGCAAGTCGGGAAGCTCGTCTCCGGCTACGACGATTTGATCGGGAGTCAGATCGTGAAGCCTCATCGCTTCCCGTATCGGCTTGTCCTTCGTCAGAAACGCCGGATGGGCATGAAACCTCTTCTCATGTGGAAGAAGGCTGATGACAAGCTCCGGCAGCTGCGGCTGACGCTCGCGCAAATAGGCGAACATGGCTTCAAGCTGCCCCTCTACAGGCGTAAGCGCAAACCAAAATCCGTTAAACAGGATAAAACCGGAATCGAAACGCCCGCACATCTCCTTGACGAACGGATGCAGCCCGGATCGGCACACCTCTGCCAGACGCTCCCTGTGCTGTGCGGTGTAGGGCTGAACCTCCGCTAATTCACCTCCTTTCAGCACGCCTAGCTCCATGCCGACGCTACCCGATATATAGAGAGGACGGCTCACCATCGAGCTTGCGGCAATCAGATCGATCTGAGGCCTGGCCTCCCATGCCGTGTTTGTCATCCATTGGCAGCCGCTTCGATCCAGGCGATCAAGCAGCCGGCAGACCGCGTCCGGAATGCGGGAGTAAGGACGGAGCCCGCCTCCAAGCAAGGTTCCGTCCAAATCCGTTACGAATAATCGAGGGAAGGACTCTGTACGGTTCATTCTTTCACGCTCCCGACCGTAATGCCTTTAATGAAATAACGTTGAAGAAACGGATAGACGACCATAATCGGCAGCGCACCGAGGAAAATCTGCGCCGAACGAAGCGTCTTCTCGCTTAATCGGTTCAACGCTCCCAGATCCTCCGTGGAGATCGCCTCGATGTTGATTTTGGTAACAAGCGTGTATAGGTAGCTTTGCAGCGGATAATGGCTTGGGGAATTCATATACAAAATCCCGTCGAACCAAGAATTCCAGTGGCCGACCAGCGTGAACAGCAGGATCGTGGCGATTGCCGGCAGCGATATCGGCAAGTAGATCCTCGCCAGAATCTTGAGCTGGCCCGCTCCGTCCACGATCGCGGCTTCCTCCAAATCCCTGGGCACCGACCGGAAAAAGTTAAGCAGCATGACCATGTGCCATACGCTCAACGCGCCGGGTAAGATCAAAGCCCAGATCGAGTCCATAATTCCGGTCTCTTTCACGACGATATAGGTCGGGATGAGACCTCCGCCGAGAAACATCGTCACAGCAAAAAACCACACGTACATCGTCCGCAGACGAAATCTCTCCACTTCCTTGGACAGCGGATACGCCGCCATGACGACGAGCGCCATATTGATCGCGGTCCCCAGCACGACCCTTTGCAGACTGACGACCAGCGAATCCAGGAATTCCGGCTTCTGGCCGAGGAACCGATAGGCTTCAAGCGTAAAGCCGACTGGCCATAGCTTAACTTCGTTGGACAAGGCGGCGATATTGGAGCTAAGCGATACGGACAGCAGATGGATAAAAGGCAGCAGCCCTAGCACAAACAAGCTGGCGAGCACAATCGAATTGATCACAATGAATAATTGGCGGCTGAACGCCATTCTCCGAAACGGCATGCGTTTTCCCCCAATGCAGTTAGAATATACGGTATTTGCTGAACCGGTAGGCCAGATAGTAGGATAGGCTGACCAGAAATAAGGAAATGACGGATTTGAACAGTCCGATCGCCGCGGCGGGAGAATACTGCTGGTCGAACAAGCCGAGACGGTATACGAAGGTATCGATGACGTCGGCGCTGCTGTATACGGTCGGATTGTAGAGTACAAGCACCTGCTCGAAGCCCGCGTTAAGAATTCCGCCGATGCTGAGCGTGCTGATCAGAATAATCATGGGCGCCATCCCGGGAAGCGTCACATGGATCGCCTGCTTCCATCTGCCCGCCCCGTCTACCTGCGCCGCTTCGTAGAGATTCTGATTAATGCCCGCGATCGATGCGAGGAAAATAATCATGTTGTAGCCCATCCCTTTCCACACATCGGAACCGACAAGGATGGCGCGAAACCACCCGGCATCGCCCATGAACAGCACCGAATCGAGACCCAACCAGGCGAACAGCGCATTGATCGGCCCCTTGAAAGAGAAGAGCTCGAACAGAACTCCCCCCAGAATCGTCCATGATAAGAAAAAAGGCAGAAACACGCTCGTCTGAACGGAACGCACGAACCAGCTTTTCGTCGCTTCGTTGAGCAGCAGCGCCAGAAGGAGCGGCACGGCTAAGCCGAATACAATTTTCAGCACGGCAATCTCCAGGGTGTTCCAGAATACTTGACTGAAATCCGGTAAATTGAAAATGTATTCGAAGTTTTTCATCCCGACCCACTTGGAATGAAAGAAGCCGGCGATAGGCTGAAACTTCTGGAACGCCATCGTAAGTCCGGCAAGCGGCCCGTAATGATAGATAGCTATGAACACGACTCCCGGCAAAAGCAGCAGGTGAAACGGCAACTCTTCCTTGAGACGGAGCATTCTTTTAGACGTACGATTCATGCTTGGCATCCCTCCTTGCAGGCTTTCAATGATCGCATTTGGCTATAAGAAAAGGGAGAGCCGCGCTTCCATCCGCTCTCCCTAATCTGAATCTTGATCTGGCTGAATCTGTTACCCCGTCGCGCTATTTCATTGGATTTTTGACATACCAGTCGTTCACTTCCGCGATAATGTCATTGCCGCCAAGCTTCTTCCAGTCCTCTACGTATTTGTCGAACTCGTCGACCGACGCGGAGCCCATAATGATCTTCGTGAAGGTTTCGTCCGTCAGCTTGAGCAGCGAAGCCCCCTTCTCCACCTGAGTAGGCGTAGGCGGTCCCGCGAAGCCGCTGCGGACGATCTGACCCGAGTCGCGAACCTGGCGCGTGATACCCCAGCCGCCGTCCTCCGAAGCCCGGCTGAAGGTCAGCCCCCAGCTTGCTTGATCGCCGTTCGCATACTTCTTGGCGGTTTCGTACAGCAGAGCTCCCGAGCCGTTCTCGAACTCGTAGCCGTCGTTGTTCGCCTTCAGCGCTTCGTTCACTTGAATATAGTTCGTCTCCATCTCCGTCGGATTGCTGACCCTAGGCTCATACCATTCATACACGTAACCGTTGGCCGGAGTGGCGACATCGTTGTACTCCTTCTTCGTCATTTCCGGATAGAAATTGGCCATCTTGATCGCCGCCTCGGGATGGACGAAGTTTTTGTTTACGACCAAGATTTTGCCAAGCCGGGCGCGGGGAACGAGAGATTTACCCGGATTCCCGTTATAGGAAGGCAGCGGCACGTTAATCCATTCGGCTTTAGGATCGTTATCCTTAACGAGATTAAGCGGCCAATTGGGGTACCACCATTCGCCGAACGACAGGCCGACTTTGCCCGCGATCATGTCCTCAACGACTTTGTTCTCGTCCTTGAACGCCCATTCCTTATCGAGCAGCCCCTTCTTGTACCAGTCGGCCAGCTTGGCGAGCGCATCCTTCGTCTCGGGAAGCGTCTCTCCGGCAACCAGCTTGCCGTCCGCCCCTGGTATAAAGTTATAGGGATAGGCACCCAGAGTATAGAAGAAGCCTCTTGCATCGAATCCCCAGAAGTTAAGCGATTTCATAAGCGCCAATCCGTAAGTGTCCTGCTGGCCGTCCTGATCCGGATCGTTGTGCGCAAAAGCATCCGCCACCTTCTCCAACTCCTCGAACGTTCGAGGAGCCTCAAGACCGACGTTTTTCAGCCAATCGGCGCGAATCCATAAGGTTTGCAGAGATTGGTTGGCGTCGGAGTAGCTCGGCAGACCGAGAAGCTTGCCGTCCTCCGACTTCATCATGTTCATCGTGGCTCCGCCGTCGAATTCCATCCATTTCTTGATCGTGGGCGATGCGTAATCCCGGTACGCTTCGGTAAGATCGCCTAGAATGCCTTGCTCCTTGAACTGCTCGAACGTCACCTGGTCGACCCACATCACGTCCGGCAGATCGCCCGAAGCGATAGACAGTTTGAACTTCTGGGTAAACTGCTCGTAAGGTACGGTCCAGGCATACTTTACTTCGATATTGGTCATTTCTTTGAGCTTTTTCAAATATCCGTTCTGATCCGGCGTCAGCCCGGAAGGAACGTCTTTGGACTCCGGCGTCCTTGCGCCCAGCACCATCGATACGGTAACCGGCTCCGGGTACTTGCCGAGCGGCTCCTTCGGTTGTTCCGCCGCAGAAGGGGAAGCCGACTCCGAAGCCGGCGCGGAAGAGGAGGCTTCCGGGTTGGAGGCGGACGGAGAAGAAGAACCGTTGGAATTGCTGCATGCCGCCAGCATCAGCGCGGCAACCATTAGCACGGTCATCAGACCGGATCCCGTTTTTATTCTCATAGCGTTGACCACTCCCTGATATGAATTTCAAGCGTCTGCGTAAGTCTCGAGCCTTACCTCTTCATGATAGAAGGTCACGCGGGGAGCGGACAATCACAAACGGTTGACATCCTTGAACTTCGTTTACTTCCTGTTCTGAAGCTCCTCCCTGTATTCTTGAGGACTTCTGCCGAACATTTTTCGAAAAAACGTGGTGAAATACGAAGCGGATTCAAAGCCGAGCTTCATCGCGATATCCTGAATTTTCATCTGATGATCCTCCAGCAAGGCGCATGCCGCATCCGCCTTCGAGCCATTGATGTAGTCGAACAGGTTGCGTCCGGTTACCCTCTTGTAATACCGCGACAAATAGGACGGATTAAAATAAACCGCCTCCGCGATCTGAGCCAAAGACAGATGCCGCCCGATATTGTCGTCCACGAACCGGTGAACCCGCTCCACGATTTTCTGCTCGCGATCGTGCGCGCGCGACTGCTGCAAGGCACATAACTCTATGGACAACCGAACCCAGTCCTCCTCGGCTTTGCTCCAGTCCTTCGGAACGGACAATAATGTCAGCAATTGAAGCCGCAGAGGCACCCGCCTCGCGTCCTCGCCTTCCACGTCGCCTAGTCTTGCGAAATAGAGCAGCGCGAATTCGTAATACAGCTCCGTTCCCGTCCAGGGGCTGGCGTGCACCTGCTCCTTTAAGCGGGTTAACAATTCGCGGCATAAATCCGCAGATCGTGCTTCATCGGCTTCTATAAGCGCTTGCTCCAACTGTTTAACCTGCAGCTTGAAAGGTTGGAGGTCGAAGGATACGAGCTTGCCCCCGAGCCACTCCGCGCCCTCCCAATTGGCGCCGATGACGACAAGCGAAGGCTCGCGCGTAAGCGAAGGGCTGATGAAAGGTTGCGCTTGGCGAAACAAATCGGGGATACCCTCTTCATGGAGGGCGGGTCCCGAAATCGCAAACGAGACGTGCAGCCCCAGCGTATCGCGACAGCCGTTCTGGACCGCTTCCAGCACACCTCTCAAGTACGCGGCGACTCCCGGCCAATCGACCGTGCCGTCCGCTGAACCGAATCTGTCATCTCCAGGATAATAACGAACCAGCCATACCAATGTGGAGGCGTCGTATACTGCGGACTCGGCAAGAAGCCACTGGGGGAACAGATCGTCGAATAGCCCCCGAACGATCGTGAGAGCTTTTAGCTTAGCGGCGTAGCCCATCTCGGAAGAGGAATCGATCACGCGTCCGACGAGCAGCAATATCGATCGGTCCGCCCCTTCCCGCTCTTGGCTTACCGAAAACCAATCGTGAATCGAATGAGAGATCCGTTCTCCGGCGAGATAAGCACGGATCGTCTCGGCTTTCAGCAGCTCGTTCATCTCCCGATTGCGCAGCTCCGCCTGCTCCGCCAACATTCGCTGATTCAGCTCGAAATCCAGCTTGCCAACCACCGACTTCACGGCCGTGACCACAACAGAGTCCTCCTCCGTCTTCAGGATGAAGCTCTCTACGTTTTTCTGAAAAGCCGTGTAAATATAATCAAATTCACTGTACCCGGTCAGGAAAATAATCCGGCAATCGGGCCAGTAAAACACGATGTCGTCGATCATTTGAAGTCCGGTTTTGCCGGGCATACGGATATCGCTTAGCACGATGTCGATTTTAGTTCTTTTCGCAAGTTCAATAGCTTCTCCGGGCGAATAGGCTTGACATACGTCCAGCTTCGGCTCGTCCAGCTGTTCGAACAATTGTACAAGGCCTTCGAGGATGATGGGCTCGTCGTCTACGATCAACAGTCTATACATCGTCCGCCCTCCTTGGGTCGTTCGGTAGAATGGTTATCTCCGCTTTCAAGCCTCCCAGCTCGCTTCTCGATACGGTGAGCCCGCTGCCTTCTCCATAATTAAGCACGATCCGTTTGGCAACGTTAATAAGCCCCGACGTTTCCGAGACATTCCAAACGTTGGTCAACCTCGTCTTGAGCTTGTTCAGGGAGTCGTCCGTTAACGTTCGTCCGTCATCCTCTACGGAAATAATCAAGCGGTCCATCGCGCAGCTCGCGAGAATTCGAATATAGCCCCCGCCCGGTTCCGAGTCGAAAGCATGCTCGAAGGCATTCTCGATGACCGGCTGTATGATCAGGCGAGGAACTTGTATCGAACCGCATGCTTCCGGGAGCGCGGCGGCGTCGATGCGGATCCGATTGGAGAAACGGATGCGCTGAATGTCGCAATAGTCCATCGCATGCCGATATTCCGCGCTTAACGGCACCTCGGCCGCGCCGCTGCGCGTAATAAATTGATAATAGCTGGACAGCTTCTGGGACAGGGCGCCGACGCCCTCGATATCCCCGGTCTTGCTCAGCCGGTAGATACTATAAAATCCGTTGTAGAGAAAATGAGGATTGATCTGCGATTGAAGCTGCTTAAGCTCGGACTGACGCAGGGCTAGCTTCTGTTCGTAATTTTGTCGGATCGAATCGTTTAATCTTTCGACCATTTGATCGTAGCTGCGAAATAGATACAGAAATTCGTTGTCCTTGGCGGATCTGTCGGAGAACATCCGATTATCGCCTTTTAACGTTTCAAAGGAGCGAATCAGCTTGCGAAGAGGACGGTGAATAATGGCATGGATCGAAAAGGAAAACAGAAAAATAACGACGACGGAAATGACAGTTAGCGCCGTTAACCATTTTAGGAACAGCTTGAGCGGTCCCGTCGCTTTGTTCTGATCGGTATACGTAAATAAAACCCAGCCGACTGAACGGATCCGTTCCGAGGTGATCTGATAGCGCTTTCCATCAAAGGCGCGAACGTCGCTGTATACGCCCGTCTGCCGTATCGTATCATCCCAATCTCCGGGGTGCGTCAAATTCCGAAACAGCTCGTTATTCTCCTGCGTGGAGATTCCCGGACTCTCCCGATCTATGGAAAGCACCGCTCCTGCATCGTTATCGGGCTTTACAAGACTGGCCAGCGATTCGCCGAATTTGGCCGCCGACAGCTCTACGAACGAGACGACGCTGCCGCTGTTCGACGCTTCTATGAAAAACAGTCTCCCTTGAATATCGATCATGGAGGTGTGATTCGATCGCAAAGAATAATCGGAGATAAGCCCCCATTCGCTGTTCGAGGGTTCCGTCATCCCTTCCCGAATGGAGATCCCCCTGCCCAACGAGCGAATGTATACACCTGCATTGACTACAAAATCATCGGAGCTTTGAAGTGCCGCCAATTGCTCCGTTATTTTTCTAAAGTATTGGAGCAATTCATAGGTGTTAAGCGTTCCGGCAAGAAAGCTTAGGTTTTGCACGTCGGAATGGTTCATGAGCTGCAATTGCTGGTTGCGGATAAAGTTGATTTGCCTGTTGAGCTGTTCAGCGTAGAACTCGGCATTGGATACAACGGAGTCGGAATACTGCTTGCGGATAAAGTTCATGCCCGTCGTATTTAACCACAGGCTGAGGGCGTAGCTTGGAACGACCAATACGCAAAAAACGATCACGATTTTCTGATACACGAATAACTTGGGCCAGATCGAGGGGGTCTTCAAGTGATCGCTCCTTTGGGATGCAGACTGTCCTTCGACAAATTTGATTTTATTTTTATTATAAGGCCCGTTTTCTTAAGATTAATAGCGTGAACAAATCGTACGCAATCGCAATCGAATGACTTTCTTTCGATTTGTTGACTTATCTATCGACCGGGTTGGAATTTTTGGGGAACAAAAATCGGGGGCTCCCAATAAAGGAAGCTCCCCGATATTTTGACGATGGTTATGCTAACAGCTTAGAAGTAGCTACCGCAATCGTTCTGAAGTTGCCGAAGTGAGTGGTTGTATCATCTGGCCGACCTGGCCTGCACGCACAGTAGAAATGATAAAGAATACCCTCATGAAAAATAACCGACGGTTTATGCGCATTGATGCTGTCGAGACTCCCCTCAGGTCCTGACTGAATAATCGGTTCAGAATGCTTAACCCATGTGAGGAGGTCCTCAGAAAACGCTATCCCTTCCTGCGCATGCACACCGTCGTATCCAAAATAAAACATGACCCACTTATCCCCGTATTTCAGCACGCATGGATCGCTGACAAACTTGCTTTGCCACGTTCCCGGTACCACTTGAAGTACGGGATTGCTCTCCAGTCGTGTCCAGTGGACCAGATCCGATGAAGTAGCCGCGCCCGCTTGTTCTACCCATTCGTGGTCAGTGCCCGTCTTATTCTTGGCGTTATAGAATAAATAAAACAATCCGTCGCGTTCAACCAGGCATTCCTTGTATAGACCGCCTTGCTCCCATGGAGCTCCTTCCTCAGGAATTAGAATCGGCTCCGGCATCCTGTTCCAAGAAAGCAACGAAGGGTCCTCCGTCCAAGCCATGCCGATTCGGCCAGGGCCGCTCTCATATCCTTCGCCGGGATAGGCGTGATAGACGAGCCAGTATTTATCGTCCCACTTTTTAAGTACCGGAATACCGTCCATCTCATTCTCGCGCAGAATCCACGTCCCGGCTGCGTTAAGCGAATCCCACCCATTTCCCTCGCCGCGACGAAGGATGGTCCTAATGGGCGCCAATCAAGCAGATTCTCGCTTGTCGCCAGACCTGTTTGATAGCCAATCCCATCGTAACCAACGTACATCATATAAAACAATCCGAGATGTTTAAACACGAACGGACAGTCGACCGCTTCTTTATCAAAGGTGCCTGCACGACCAGAACCGGTAAGGACAGGTTGAGATCGTTTGTGAGGAGTTAAAAAATCGGATACGTTCATTAGCTCATCTTCTCGCTCTCTTGATGATTCGAATTCGGGGCTGTCCCATAAGGGGGATGTGCCTCTCTCCGATGCTATACGCTTTCTGAAATCTGAATGGTAAACCCGTGATAAGGTGATTTCAGAAGCGTATGAGGCAGTCTCCGAGAGGCACATCCCCCTTTCTTTATATCTCGATCATCCCAAGCAACTCTACTTATGGGACGGCCACGTTCGAATTTCACTATTGTTTGATAAACTCTACATGATCGACATAGTACCATTTCGTTGCCGGAGAATTGGAATAAAACCCGATCGTACATTGTCCGTTTGTTACATTAATATTGGCAATGGTAATCTGCGTCCAAGAAGAGGAGGTCGGAATATTTGTCGTTACGCTTGAGCCTCCATAATCTTTGGCCTGCATATAAGCGGTTCCTAGACCGCCATAATCGTTTTTCACCCATGCTTTAAGCGTGTACAATCCATTGCTTAACCCTGTCATCGTTTGATAGGTGTAAGATTCGTAAGGACTGTTTTTCCAATGAACGAGCTTATAGGAACCACTGTAGGCGCCGCCTTCCGTATAATCCGAATCCAGGTTTTTACCCGTGGTATACCAACTGGACGGTGATTGAACGGAGGCCGTATTATCTTCGAAGCCCGGATTAACTACATGATTATATACATAATTAAGGCTCACTTTGCTCAACTGCGGATTATACGATAACGCACCGCCCGTAGGGAATTCGACTTTCAGGTATTCGGTTCCGGCAGGCACGGAGTTGAACGTGTACACCCTTCTCGTCCAATCTCCTCCATTAATTGGTGCATCCGCGTTCGTCCCTCCTGTTTGCTGAGTCCAAGTCGTGCCGTTAGGAGAGGTATAAAACTTGAAGTTATTGATGGCTTCCGCATGAGTCGCATACAGTCCCGTCACGCTAAAGCTTCTAATGCCAGGGTATTTATAGATGACATTCTCGGCTGGAGAGGCGTTCGTATGGTTACGGGACGCACGGCTTGAATCCCCCAGTACCGTAGCGTTAGCCGTGTCGAAAATTAATCCGGAGCTATGGGAATACGTCTTACTCCAATCGTTCAGATCATCGGTCATTGGCGTCGTCGTGACGGTATTGGTTGCATTCGTAATCTCGTAAAATACCACCCCGTGAGTCGTCAGCGTCGGATTTAATACCAGCTTATTTCCCGTTACCGTTGCTGTCGTCGTCGTTGGAGTTATCGTGGCCAACGATTTATACACGGACTCGCGAGAGTACCAATAATTTCTATCCGAGGCGTTCACTAAGTATTTCGGCACTTCCATAGAATATTTCGACCAACTATATGCCGTGTTCTGCATTCCTCTCGCCACGACGTCGGCCACCCAAGTATCCCAGAAGTTCCCATGCGTATCATCTACAATCCACTGTTTTACAGTAACGGTGTTCCCCGATACCGGCGCGATGTTATCGATCGTTAACGTCGGTGTCTCGCTTACGGAAGCATTCATATAGCTATTATGGTTGTAAGCCATGACATGCACGGTATTCGTCCCCCGATTAAAGCTGGCTACCCCGTCGACCTCATTCGTGGAATCCGCGGCCGATCCCGTAACGGCCAATCCGACCCGGTTATCCCCTACCATTTTATAAGCCAAGTTAGCCACATGAGTACTTACCGGAATTACGCCGCCCCAGAAGGCTTCGGTACTGAGCCCCCATGTGGAAAGCCAGTCGATCTGCGCGTCGTTCATCGTCTTGACTAGCTTTGCATCATACGACCCTTGGTAGCTATGCGCTACGATTCTGGAAAATAAGGCTCTGTTGTCATCGCCCGGGCCGTTAAGAATTCTGCCCTCGTCAATGCCGAATTTCAGATTGGTTAATCCAACGGAGTTGGCTTTGTCGCGAAGCAGGTTGATCGTATCCGCGAACGAAAGTCCGGAGCTGCCTTGGCCGGGAGCGCCATCATAGTAGGATGCCGATAAATAGTCGATTTGCGTGCCTTTGGCGCCTGTTTTATAGTTTGTGCCCGTGGCCACATGATCGATAAAATCCCTTTCGTCCCAGAGTGCATTAACGACGGTCATGCTATGCGCGCCGACATTCAGGTTTTCTGCGCCGATTGCGGCTTCCAATGCAGCAACCGTGTAGTCGTAAAGCTTGAAATAAGCGATCTTCGTAGAGTTCGGAGAACCGTCGGCGGCGATAAACCAATCCGCATTTTCGTATTCGGTTAGGACGCCCCATGTCCACGTCTTGACTTCATTAATGCCAAACTCCGCTACGACTGCATCGGCTATGGCTTTAATATAGTTATAGTATAAATTGTAATCGGCCGGCGGTCTGACGTTTACGCCAAACGCGGTAGAAATATGGGGATTCGTCGAATACTTCAGCGGTACGGCCCCGGTCTTAATAAACGGCTTCAAGCCTTGATCCACGACGTTGTGCAATGCGGCAATCAGCTCGTCGAATTTGTAATCCGTCAGGGTTGACGTATTATTCGGATCGACGAATAAATCGCGCGTTGAATTGCCGCCCGTCGCCGTCATGAACTGCACGTTTTTCACAAAAGGGTAATGGCTGGCAAAATAATTAGAGGGCTGGCCCGCAGCTTGAGAGGTCCAATGAATCCTGAAATCCCATACGTTGATCATGGAGTGCTTGTTTTGCATGACAGGTCCTTGCGCCGCTAAGTTAACGTTGATTTTCACGGTTCCCGCCGCATCTGCGCGTTCGGGCAAAATCGTCAACAGCAGCGTCGATAAAAGTCCGAATAAAGCGCTCCATTGCGCAACTCGACCTGCAGTGTTCCCCAAAAAACTCATGCACGTCATCCCCTTAATCGGTTTGTAGGTGCTTCGCATTCTGAACCTTATTACTCTTTTACGCTGCCTAGCACCATCCCTTTGACAAAGTACTTTTGAAGGAACGGATATACCATTAAAATAGGCAATGCTCCAAGCAGCGTTTGAGCCGCCTTGAGCGTTCGATCCGAAACTTCGGCTAGCATCGTGATATCCGTAGAATTAATCAGTGCTAGATCGTGATTGATCACAACGGTTTGCAAATAGCTTTGAAGAGGATATTTGTCCGGCGAATTCATCAGAATGAGACCGTCAAACCAGGCGTTCCAATGGCCTACGATTGTAAATAATCCGATTGTCGCGATGGCCGGCAAGGATAACGGAAGAAATATACGCCATAAGATCTTCCATTGCCCGGCCCCATCCATAAAGGCCGATTCCTCCAGCTCTTTAGGAAGAGAACGAAAAAAATTCAACAACAGCACGACATTAAAAACCGGAACCGCTCCCGGCAATATGAGCGCTCCAAGCGAGTTCAGCAAGCCCGCCTCCTTGATGACGAGATACCAGGGAATAAATCCGCCGTTGACAAAGATCGTAAGCACAAAAAACCATGCATACCACGTTCTTCCCGTAAATACGCGGGACTCCTTAGAGAGCGCATACCCCAGCATAACTGTTAACAACATGTTCACGGCAACGCCCAGAAGCACGCGCTGCAAGCTGATCTCCATAGAATGAAGAAATTCCTTTTTCCGCAGTACGAATTCGTAGGACTTCCATGTGAATTCGATCGGCCACAATTTTACGATTCCGGCGCCCGCAGCTGTGCTTGAACTGAACGATAACGCTCCGACATGAACGAGCGGAAGAATGCATAGCAGACCGAGAGAAATCAAAAACACGTAATTGAAAGCCGTAAACAGCCTCCCGCCGAAGGAAGTGTAATTCATCTGTCTCTCCCTCTCCCATCCATCTAGAAAATACGATAATTCGCTAGTCGATAAGCGAGGTAATAGGAAATGGAAACGAATAATACGGAAACGACGGACTTAAACATGCCCATGGCGGTCGCCACCGCATACTGCGCATCGACAAGTCCGAGCCTGTACACCAGAGTGTCGATAATATCGCCGCTTTCATAGACTTGCGGGCTGTACAAATTGAAAACTTGTTCAAAGCCGGCATTCAATACATTGCCCAAGCTCAGCGTGGACATCAGAATAATAATAGGCAGCATACCCGGGAGCGTCACATGGAGCGTCTGCTTCCATCTCCCCGCCCCGTCGACGACTGCGGCTTCGTACAAGGTCGGATTGATATTCGTGAGTGCAGCCAGATAGACGATCGTGCTGAATCCGAACTCCTTCCATACGTCGGATAAGACAAGCAGATAGGGAAACCATCGATTGTCGCCCAAGAAAAAAATGGGTTGTATTCCGAATCCGCTTAATAGTTGATTTACGATCCCGCTGGATGGGGAGAGGATATCGATCAAAATGCCTCCAAGAATGATCCAGGACAGAAAGTGAGGCAAATAAATCAGCGTTTGGACGCCGCGCTTGACAAACTCGACGCGAATTTCATTAAGTAGAAGCGCGGTAACGATCGGCGCGCTAAGTCCAGCCGCTATTTTCATAAACGCGATAAATACGGTATTCCATAAGACGTCAAGCGTTCCCGGCAAGGCGAATACATAACGGAAATTATCAAGTCCCACCCAGTCCGAGCCGCTTATTCCTTTGACGATCGAATACTTCTGAAACGCGATAACAAGCCCCGCAATCGGGCCGTAACTGAACACAAGAACGAGAAGCAGCGCCGGCAGCACCATGAGATGGAGCGGCAATTGCCGGAACCCGTTTTTTTCGGACATGCGCTGTGCCACCTTTGCGGAGACATCGATGGGGACCCATTACGGCCCCCATCTTTGTTTACCGGTTTATTTCGTTGCGTACCATTCGTTGACTTCGGCAGTAATCTGATCTCCGCCAAGCTTCTTCCAATCCGCCACAAAGGTATCAAAATCGTCTAGGGATGCCCCGAGAATAATTTTCGTAAACGTTTCCAGTTCGAGCTTTTCCAGAGTAGCTCTCCTGTCTCCCATGGTCGGGGTTGGCGCGCCAATAAACTCATTGACCTTCAATTGTCGGTTCTGATCGTAATATTGGCCGATAACGGAGTAAGCGCTCTCGCTTCCGAATACCCGATCCGTTCCCCAACCGGAATTGTCGCCTCCTTGATGTGCGACGATTTTATCGTAATATCCTTTTTCTTCGGCGGTCAGCTTGGAAGCATCTCCCGACTCAAAAGCCGCCTTTATATGTTTCTGAGCGCCGATCAGCCCTTCGCCTGTTCCCGTATTCGTGAGAAGGGCGTACTTGTGGAATTCGATCCCGTCTTTACTGTGGTAGATTTCAGGGTTCTGGCTGTCGCCCCCGAAAATATCCACGGTTAGGTTATACAGCTTGATGACGGCTTCCGGATGCTCATAACCTTTGCGGACGACCCAGAATTGGTTGTAGTCCAGGCTGCTTTGAGCATTAGCTATGTTACCGTCAATCGAAGGGATCGGATAAGCTTTCCAATCCGCTTGCGGTTCCTTGTCCTTATTGCCTTGTAGGGGCCATAGCGGATTCCACATCGCGCCGAAGTGCATGCCCAGCTTCCCGTTGATTTCCAGTTCGGATGCTTTGCTGCCGTCTTTGACGCCAAATTCCTTGTCGATTTGACCGGCATTGAACATCTCCTGCAGCTTGGCGAGAGCTGCCTTTACTTCGGGCTGGATACTGCCGTAGACCAGCTTGCCCGAAGCGTCCTTAATCCATATCTTCGGGTAAGCATGGAAGCCGTTCATAAAGCCGGTCACGTCAGGGTATCCGCTGAACAGCTCCTTGGAAAGCGCCAGGCCCAGCGTATCCGCCTTTCCGTTGCCGTCCGGATCCTGCTTCGTGAAAGCCTCAGCTATCGTAAAAACGTCTTGCATCGTCGAAGGCTCGGGGAGTCCGAGCTTGACGAGCCAATCCGTGCGTACCCACAGCAGCGGTGCGCCGCCAAAGTAATCTTGCGATTGAGGGATGGCCAGCAGCTTGCCTCCTACAGTCGACGCAGCCTTGGCGACTTGTCCGTTCTCGATCAGTTCACGGCCCATTGGGGAAGCGTATTTCTCGTATACTTCGGTCAAATCCTCCAACTGACCGGCGTCGGCAAGCTGTTTGAATTGAACAGCGTTAACCCTGAACACGTCCGGCAGATCTCCCGCAGCGATGGACGCATTCATTTTCTGATCGTATTGATCGCTTTGAACGATCCACTTATTCGCGATCTGAATGCCCAGCCGCTCCGCATAAGCGGTATTCCATGCGTTCTTGTCGAAGGATTCACCTTCTTTGAATTTGTAAGTCGAATCCGTATTTCGGGTAACTGAGACCTTGATCGGAGGATCATATTTGCCGAATGGATCGACCGTTTCCGTCGAAGCGCTTTCAGGAGCGGCGGTGCTTGCTTGCGAGCTGGCCGTCGCTGCCGGCGAGCCGCTTTCTTGGGCGTTGCCGCCCTTGCTTTCATTGCCGCATGCGGCGGTCATGAATATCGTCAGAACCGCCAACGACATGCCGAAATACTTTGCCGTTCTTTTCATGCGAATCCCCCTTGAGTCGATTTTGTAAAGAGCAGCTGTCTTACGCTCTTAATTATAGGAGCGTTGGATTAGGGATAAAATCGCACATTTTTGACATCGCTCATTCTTTTCTTTACTTTCTTTCGCGATATTCCTGAGGCGTCATGCCGGTCTCTTTTTTGAAAAAGCGTCCGAAATAATTGGCCGAGTCGAAGCCGACGCGCCCTGCGATCTCATGAATTTTCAGCATGGACCGACTTAATAAATCCTTGGCTTTTAAGATTCTCATTTCGGTGGTGTATTCCAATACCCCGACGCCCGTTTGCTGCTTAAACAACCGGGATAGATAGGACGGATTCAGATAGACAATATCGGACAGCCGACCGAGCGACAGATCCTGGTCCAGGTGATCGGCAATATACGATTGGAGCTGTCGGATGATCGAATGCGTATTCTCCTCGCGCTTCTCCTCCCGCAAATGGATCCAGCCCTCAAGCCGTTCGTCCAGGTAACGCAGCGCTTGCTCCCAAGAAGCATGCTCTCCAAGACTTGACCACTTGTAATCGCCGGATTCGCGCGCCGTTTGTCCACCGCGATTGCGGTTGGACAAAGAAATAAGCAAATATCCGACCCCGTAGTAGATTTCGGACAATACTTCCACATCGTTGCGACAATGCAGGGAAATCTCCTTTAGCTTCAAATAAGTCTCCGCGAAATCTTCTCGGGCTTCTTGAGAGCCTTCCGGTTCCATGGTCAGAAGCTGTTGCAACTTGCTTCTGGCCTGCAGCTCATAGACGCTTTTGTCCTCTTTGCCGGTCGCTACCAAATACCGGTCGGTCAACAACATCTCTTCGCCTTCTCCAAGCCCGTGAAACAACACGTCATTCAACTCTGCGTATTTGGCGGGAAGAGACGCCCAATCGGTAGCGCCCGACCCGGTCGCGAACGAGATCGCGACTTTCAGATAGGCCTTGCACGCGGATTGAATGGATTCCAGAGTCCCCTGTACGAATAGAGCAAGCGAATCGGATTTCTCCTCGTGCAGAGCCTCCTCCCCTGTCGTTCCCGCATCGGACTGCAGCAGCCACACGAATCGGGAAGTTTCCGTCATGAGGGAAAACAAAGCCGTTCGCTCGAAGAGCTCCTCCGCCATTTTCTGAATCGCATAAGAGAGCAGCGTGCGGTCCCTAGATGACAATCCGTCCCGCCAACGATCGACTCGTCCCACGACCATAAGCACCTTGCGCTCCGTGCTCAGCCCGATCCCGAGCTCGTCCATTCGCAATTGCGATGCCTGGTTATCCCCGCGCAACAGCGACGTCGCATACTCTTTACGCAGCATAGGCAAAGTCTCATTTATTTGTTCGGCGGCGCTCCGGATCCACCGCTCCGTTTCCATCTGCTCGGACAGCATTTCAGCAGCCTTGGCAACGGCGGCTACGATGGCTTCATCGCCGTCGGTTTTAAGAACGTAATCCACTCCTCCTTGACGAAGCGCCGCCTGAACGTAACGAAAATCGTCATAACCGGATAGGAAAACGACGCGGCAGCGCGGCCAGCGCCGGGTAACCTGACGATGCAATTCCAGCCCGTCCATGCCGGGCATCCGGATATCGGACAATAGAATATCGATTTTTATTTTCTCCAAGCACGCCAAGGCTTCCGAAGCGGTGAAAGCCCGGTATACTTCCAATTCGAGAGCAATCTCCTCTTCGAACAATTGCTGCAGCCCTTTGACGATTTTCGGTTCGTTGTCCACGATCAGCAATCTGTACATTTCATTCGCCTCCTTGTTTATCCGTAGGCAAGCGCAACTCAATCCGGAGCCCTCCGCTAAGCGATCTGCCTGCCACCATAACGCCTTCTTCTCCGAAATACAATTGGATTCTCCTTTTGACATTATAGAGCCCCGCATTTTCTCCCGGAGACTGCTTCTTTGCCAACAAGCCGTTAATCTTCGCTAATTGTTCGTCCGTGAGATCCCCGTTATCTTCTACGATAATCGTCAGAAACTGTTCATTCTCGATGAATCCGACGCGGATGAATCCAGGCCCGTCCCGATCCTCCAGGCCGTGCTGGTAGGCGTTCTCAAGCAACGGCTGCACGATTAATTTCGGAATTTGGCGATCTCTCCAACGACTCGGAATTTCTTCGAATTCCACGCGAATCTGATCCTCGAACCGAATTTCCTGAATGTCCGCATAAGCTTTCGCATGCTTGATCTCTTCTTCAAGACGGATATGGTCGCTTCCCCTCGTAATAAAGCGAAAATACTCTCCGAGGCTCTTCGTCACGCGGATGACCTGTTCGATTTCATGCATTTTCGCGATGCGATACAGGTTGAAGAAACAATTGAATAGAAAATGAGGATTAATTTGCGATTGAAGCTGCTTTAATTCCGCAACTTTCGCTTGATATTGCTGAACGTAGACCTCATCGATGAGTTCTTTCAAACGATATACGGTCTTGTTAAATCGTTCGAACAAATATCGGAATTCTCCCGTACCTTTGAATTGCATCGCCGCATCCAGGTCTCCCTTTTCCAGCTTGCGAAAAGAGAAAACAAGCTGCGCCAACGGTCGATGAATAAGCCTATAAATCCAATACGAGAATATCACGACGATAATGAAAGAGGCGATCGACAGCCACCAGACCCTATCTTTGTACTGCTTTAACGGTCCGATGATTTTGCTTTCTTTGACGAAAACCGAGAGCGAAAGCCCCAGCTTATCCGACTTTTTAATAAACAGATAATACGCTTCCCCGCCTACTTTTAAATTTTCGTAATGGCGATTTGGCTCAAAGCTGCTGTTTTCTCGAAGTCGCTCTTTGACAGCCTCCGTAACGGCAGGCAAGGCTTCCCCGCTTTCGACCGACCAATTCGGATTGTCATGGGTAAGCAAGCCGCCCCCGTCTTGAAGGTCGGTGAACTCGTCCAAATACGCCTTCAAGCTCGAATCCGCTATTTCCAGTCCCAAAGTGAATACCGGTTGACGGTTCAAAGTGCCTGGGTAAGGCAACGTAATCCAGAGCTTGCCTTGGTGAACGATAAAAGGAGACTCCAGCCGGTTGGTCGGATTATTCAATGCGGCTCCGTCCCCCGCCGGAATTTCGCTATAGGCATCCGTAGATATTCGTCGGTCTATGAGGCCGATATCTACGAAGCTGTCGCGAACGAAGCTGGCGGCGTGTTTCATAAGTCTAAGCCGGTCCTGCAGCCTGGATACGGCCTCTGTAAACTCTACATAGGACAGGTCTTCCCGCGTACTGAGAATATCGATATCGTCATCGTTGACATACTCCGTTTGCAATCCCATCACGCGGTTGAAATCCAATTCCAGCGTGCTGATGTACGAGACCATCCTCTGTTCGATCGATTGCGTGATTTCTTTGCGAACAAGCTCCTTGCTTTGCTCGTTCATCCGAATGCTCAGCGCAAACAACGGCAGCAATACAATTAAAAAAGCGAGGATTAGTTTTGGAAATATGGACATTTGGTCTCCCCAGCGCGTCTTCATCTGCAGCTCACCATTTTCCTCATAGGATATGAGCCCATTATAGGGAGTACAAGTAAGAATAAAAAGCAAAATCCGTAATGCTCAGTGAAAAGCATTTTATTGATAACAAGCGAAAGAGGCGCTCCGTATGTCGGAAGCGCCTCTCGGTATAAGAGATGGTGTTTACTGTTCTACTTGGCTAGCGCCCCTTCACCGGTTGTCGGATTTTTGGGCTTGCGATGAAAGATGCGGTCGGTTCCCTTATGAATCAGCGGAAGCACGTAGCGGTCAAGTCCGAAGCGTCCGGCGTTCGTTCCGGCGACGACGACCAACATTCCGAGGAGCAGCAGCCAAGGGTTCGTGCTTACGGTTCCGGTGAACAGGAACATGAAGTTCATTAAGATTCCGAAGAAGGCGGCGGTCAGCGTTAACGTTCCGAGTATGAGTCCAAGTCCGACTAAGAATTCGCCCCAAGGGATCAAGATATTAAAGATCTTCACGTTCGGCAGGGCAAAGTGTTCCAGGAATGCTTGGTAAGTCGGGTAGACCGCCTCCCCTGTCGCCTTGTCGACGATCGGGTTGTTCACGGCGTTGTTCAGGAAACCTCCTGCGTTAAACGGCGTTGCTCCGGTAATTTTATGCCAGCCTGCCGTTAACCAAGCATATCCGACTACGAATCTGACGATCGTTACGATGATAGCCGCAATGCGGTTTTCTCTCCAAAGCTTCATCATGTCACTCACTCCTCAATTGGGTAAAGGTTTATTTGAACTGAAGCGATTATGCGTCCGTTAGCTGCTGCTTGTTCGCCGATGTTCGAGATCGTTGGGGAGACATCGGGATCACCTTCCTCGCTGGCTTTGTGTTTGTCTTTCATGGCTTTATTGTACATCCGGTTGCTCATTGAGTTTGTGATTAAAATCACAAATTAAGTCGTGTTCAGGATTTAGACATTTTTGTCTTCACGGAATGACGCCTTTTAGGGGGAATTACCCATTCGAAAGTCTGGAGCGATGTGCGGATTTTTCGCTTGCGATTCGACCTCACGGGTAGAAAATCGTCGATTAGGCATTAGGCCCACGGTCTTAAGTGTCGAATTATGTACCGTACTTTATCATCATTTACATGAAATTACAAATGGTGTCATACTGGTAGCAGAAGGGTTGCAGTTCCCGAAGAACGCTGGCCAGCATTCTGCTCCTGAAACTCCTTCTGCCAATTCCCAAATTGAAAGGATGGATATTCGTGAAAATGAGCAAGTTAACGGTACTAATGCTGTCCGTCGTGATGCTCTTTGCTTTCTCGACCGCCTCAAGCGCCAGCACCCCGTTGAATCACACGGATACCGTTACAGGGCAAGGGGATATTCTGATTACCGGGACTGCGTATTTCAGCAACAGCCCGCCAGCCGGAGTCATCTTCGCGGACGTATACCGCATCGTGAACGGCGTAGAAGAATATGTAACCAGCTCGCGCTCGAATATTTACAGCAATCCTAGCGTCGTGAACTACTCGATTACGTTTAATACTTCGTTTACGCAAGGCACGTACAAAATCAAGTATTCTTACGCCGGCTCGCTCGTCGACATGACCACTTATGCTCGGTTTGTCTAAGCGGTAGGTTGTCTATTAGGAGCCGAAAGAGGCTGTCCCACAAGCCAAACCAGTTGCTCTAAAAGATAATCGAGGAACAGGTCAAAAGGGGTATGTATCTCCTTCCGATGCTATACGCTCCTGAAATCTGAATGGGTAAACCCGTAATAGGGTAATTTCACGAGCGTATGAGGCGTCTACAGGAGATACATACCCCTTCTTTGTCTATCGATCATCTCAAGCAACTCTGCTTATGGAACAGCCTCTGAATTAGGGCTAAGCAGCGGTAAGACAGGGGCTTCCCCTCATTGCATTTTCTTAACGAGAATCGGAGTCAAGCTGTCCTTAAAGCTCGCATCTCCTAGCTGTCCGGCATTATTTTTTCCCCACGCCCACAGTTCTCCATCTTACGAGATATCTACGGTTGACGCCAAGTGTAACAAGTTAATCCTCCCTATTCCGTTGGTGGATGTATTCCTAAAAATCATTCTATCCAACGTAATTCCATCCCGATCCCCAATATGCATTACATTTATTAAGTAACTACCAGTTTTGTATGATCAAGCAGAAGAGACTAGTGCGCGACTGTTAATTACTTTTGTCCCTTCCGTTAGTAGAGTTGAATCTCTGGTTGTACAAAGTACACAGGGACTGTCGCTCCAGAGCCAGCAATATACGGTATAATAACTATCATGCCGTTGGAACCACGTTGTATTGAACTGTTGTAATTAATAAAGGAACTTATAGAAGTATTCAAGTAGAAGGGGTAGAAATTAAATGATGTACTACTGAATACATTAACAAGAACCGAACCAGCCCCCGACCCATATCGGCTTATGGTTAATGAGTCTTTTAATTGATCATGCATTTCAAAACCAGTATTTGGCTGTTGCAGTTCATGAATCAAAGAAAGCGAAGAAGATGAATATATGCTCATAAAATAATATTGAGTGCCAGAAACATTCCTTCGCTGATAAATATAGAGAGAGTTTGTATCGACGTATACAATCGAATATATCCTAGAACTAGCGATATATATTTGTGCTATCTGTGTACCGCTTGAATTATATTTAGTAATTCTCCCGTTCCCTTCAGTAACATATACATTTCCTGCTTGATCCGCATTGGAAGCTATGGGTAGACCATCGTCGTAACTACGACTTGTTATATAAGTAGCAGCTCCATTTGAATTGTTATACCGTTCTATCCGATACGAAGAATTCGAACCCCCACCTTGCCAAACTGGATAAATATTACCATCAACACCTAAAATAACAGAGTCCGGAAAGGAGCTACCACCATGCGATACTGACCACATCAGGGTCATATCAGATATGCGTACTTTTGCAATAACACCACAAAGAATATACGCATTTTCACACACTGGATCTGTTGTAACATAAGTAATTGTGCCCGGTAGCGTACATGTGCCTATAACAGTTCCTGTAGTTATATTTATTTTATTTAGGATGTTTGTGTTTGTGACAGCACTACTGCAAAGCAAAAAACCAGGTATTGCAGCAGTTCTTTGATAATATATTAAGTCCGAGCTCAGATTCAGTACTTGCTTGGTAGTGGCTGAGAACCCGCCTACTTTGTTTATTGGTATCTTTCCACCCACACTGTACGCCGGCCCAGTCCCAACTATACCGCCAACATTCACACCATTTGCAATATTAGTTGCAGTTAAATTCGAAATACTTACAGTAACTTTACCACTACCATTATGATAGCCTGCAGGAATAGCAACTTGTTGGTTTTGTAAGGTTGCAGTTGTGTTCATAGCACCTTGATTAGCCATATTACCCGCAACCCTTGCACCATTGACAAAGCCTGCGCGTCCTGTAAGTATATGCGCTGGCATTGCCGCAGAACCAGTTATCTCTGTAGTGTCAATGACTTCCGCTTTTCCATTCACTCCAAAGATATTGACCCCCGCCTTGACGTTGGATGGTATCAAATCGGGATCACCAATTACCTTACCCGTGCCGTCATGGTACCCCACTGGAATTTCCACGTCCTCCATTCTTGGCGTAAGGCTCATCCCCCCACGATTTGGCATTGTTCCCGTCAACCTTGTCCCCGTCGCTCCATAAGCCGTCTTTGAAGTAAGAATATCGACAACTGTCGCCGTCGCATCGCTCGTATCAGGACCGACCGGAATCGCCCCGATGTGATCGGCCATCACTGCAAATGTATCGCTTGCCACCGTTGGTACACCTTTGTCAGTGATCGCGGCGGCGACTACGGTTTTACCGTCACTGACATTTGTAAAAAGCTCCGCGATCGCTCCGGCTGCCGTCTTGGCCGTGGTAGGAACGGTGGACATGTTGCCAACGTCTCCAACCAAGCCGTTAATCTCTTGCCCAATCTGATTCAAATCTGCAGGTTGCACGACTTCATTCATCTGCCAATCTATTTTAGCCATTAAGCTACTACCTCCTTAGCCTCAACTGTTTGTAGCATCTTTGTATCAGATGTAATCGGAACATTCACGACGTCCGTAGTAACCAGCCTATTAACCGAATCCTTCAACTCGATCAACGTGATAAGAGATACATCAGCTACCGGTACAATATAGTTAAGGGCAACCATTCCATCTTCAACCACTCTTGCGGTAAACGAATTGATTTCATAGTTTCCATTAAGCACGACCTTCGCGATTCGAGTATTCACATACTCGGCAACGTCATGCAGAAACTGTGTGTCGATCATACGATAACCTCCTCAGGTCCCATCGTAGCGAACGGCCCCGCTCCGAGCTGCCACGATCCCAACTTGTAATTCCACGAAATCTTCTGCATGGAGATGTGATCCTCCACCCCTATTGTCGCGGCGGTTGATGTCTCCTGCTGATAGATTAAGTTCGCCGGTTTGATTGTCTGGATCGTATGCTGTACCTCACGGAAAATGTTCGCATTCTGGATGTTTGTCGTTACGTACAAAATAAACTGCTCTAGGTCCACAGAAACGATTGTCAGCCCCGACCCAACGAGTTGATCCAACCTTTGCTGCAAATAACGCAGAGTGAAAGGCGGCTTGGTTGAATAGCGGTTGACGATGCGACGACGGCGAAAGTCGAGTGATTCAACGGACGGATTGGCCTGGATGCCGAGCATTCTTTCCCGTCGTTTGACCGCCTCTATCCCGGAGGTCAAGACAAATTGATTGCTGAATAACTGGTCGACCGAGCCGGCGGCAAGCTGCAGCTCCTTATCTTCCGCTTTGGCCAACTCCACAAAATCTTCGATGTCCGAATAGAATGTTGGCCAATACTCTTGAATCGGCTTACTCATGGATTACCACCGCCCCCAGCACTGGGATTTCGTCCGCCGCAAGCGTTAGATTCGAAGCAGCGCTGTTGATTTTGGTGTCGGTCACATCCTCCACTCCCTGCACAGTGAGCATGCGCGCGTCTATCTGTGCCGTTCGGACGATGAGTTGCTGCTCGTTAGACCAATTCTGCCGCAATGCAAGCAGATAAGCTTCAATCATTGCCTGTATGTCTGCTTGCACCTGAGCAGGCGTCACGCCGCTGGCCAGCGTCAATGTCGTCTCCACGTTGACCAATACTTCGGTTACACCCGAAATCGTCACCTCATGTCCAATCGGGGCCTGCCCAAAACCTTGTCCGCCATTAACTATCGGATCCATGATCGACTGCACCTCGTCGATCAACGTCGACGACGGAGGCGTCCAGTCTGCCGCGATGATAGCACATTTGACGGTGCCTCCTCCCTGCCAGACGGGGTAAACCTTGGTCGCGCCGACGCCCGGAATAGCGTTGATCCGCTGCTTGTAATCCGCGACGTTGCCGCCAAAAGCCGGTTCATTAACGGCAGCGTAAAACCGTTTCCGTAGCGCATCGTCCGCTTCCTCGTCCTCGCCTGGCACCAATACCTCAGCCAACACCGCACGGGTCAGGCCGGGTACGTAATCAATAGGCAAAAGTGCGCCAAACTGTTCGTTACCGACGGCCCCCAGCGTTTCGCAGACCATTTTATAAACACCGACGCCGAGACGTCCCTCGATCACATAGGTTAGATTCCCGATGGAATACCGACCAGTAAGAGGAACGTCCATAAGCGCATTGCTCGAATTATAAAACATTCCCTTCCTTTCGGCGGGCGTTGCCATGGCTCGGCTAACTCCGAATTCGGCCGTCTTGCGACTCAAATATTCCCCGCTGGCCGTATCTACGAATGAGAGATTGTAGTTAACATCCAGCTCGATATACATTTGCGCCAACTCGGCCGCTGCCGGTGCGCAAGCATCGTAAATCACGCTGCCCTCACGCTTATCGAGGGTATCCGAAACTCGGGAGAGCATCCGCTGCAAAATAAAATCAAAGGTCATATGCTCATGCATTTAAGCTCACCTCCTGCTCAAAACTGCCGTACATCGTCGCCACAGTAAACCGGATCAAAATCTGATCGCTATCGACTAAGGCCTCCACATTTTCAACCGAGTCTATTCGATCATCCGGCAAGAGCGCCTCCTCAATCATCCGAACAGCCTCGGATCGGACAAACAAAGGACTGCTGCCGAGTAGTAACGTCAGCTCATGGCCATAATTCGGACTGTAGATGTCATGCCAGAATCGATTCGTCTGAAAAACCTTGTAAACAGCCTGCTTTATCGCTTCCAGTCCATCCGTTTTCCCGACAACTTTCCCTTTATCAAAATCCAGTCGCCAGGTTAAAGATGGTCGTGGCCCGCTATCCAACGGCTCGTCCAGTAAAGCGGGATCAAACTCCGGGATCATTCGCGCTCACCACCCTATCCAAAATCACATATTGTTGGCCGCCCTGCACGCGCAGCAGCAACACCTTGTCTCCGATTTCAAGCCCGCGACGAATGACGAGCGGCTCCTCTGGCAGCGCCGACTCGGTTGTCTTCGTTGATGATCCGCTCGTACTGTCGTCCACATACCGGTGAGTATGCCGCAGTTGAACCTCGTAGTGCATCAAAGTTTCCGGCACGATTAGGAACTCCGCAGGAAGAGTGAATCGCTGATCGACCTGTATCTGCAACGGTGCTTCTCCTGTTACGCTACCAAACAGAACTGCGGCAGGGTTGCTCGCTGCCATAGCGGCCGTAGATGCCTGTTTGATCGTGCTCAATAAGCCTGCCATCTCTTCTACACCACCCTTAAATCCAGTGACATCGTGTGATCGGCACCGTCAAAGCTATGCGTGCATTCATCCACCAGCAGCGCCTGATCAACCTCGTATTCGGCTATAACGATTCGGACTCGCATGCCAGCCCGTACCCGGACGTCACCTATAGCGCTTATCTTCAGCGACTTTGTTTCGCGATTTTTGATCTTGGCCAAGTTGAGCAGTAGCTCCTCTATCTGCGCCTCGTTCATATCCTCTTTCACGCTTTGATAGTGCTGTAGCAGCCCCCAGCGCTTAATGTTTACACTATCCTTAGCCACGTACAATTCCCGATTGCCGGTCTGGTTATTGTCTTTATACAGCTTGATCTGATTGTATGTGTCGCTGTCGATTGACTTCGTGACCTGATAGTCTGTCATCAGGCTGCCGTCGCCGATAATCAGATCAAGCTGCCCGTTGTCGACATCCCGCAGACAGAGAGCTCCGAAATCGTCATACAGGCAGTAGTCGCGTCCAGTGTTAGCGAAAGTGAGCGTAATCGCCTTACTGATAATATCGATCAGCTTTTGACTGTCCTCAGACATCGTCGGGATGCGATAACCGGTCTCGGCGACAGTTCCAAGCTTTAGCTCAAAATCCTTCGCAATCCGCTGCAGTATTTCGGTTGCCGTTGCACCGACAAATACATAGGTGTCGGTATTCATCAAATATCGGATTTGATCGTAAGCCGTAATTTTGACAGCCTCATCGCGCCCGCCTTCCATACTGAAAATGTATCCATGAAACAACTCGGTTTGACCTACGCGAACACGAACAACATCCCCATTGCTATAGGAAAAATCCCGCAGCTGGTAGAGGGGAGCTCCCATAATCAAAGTGAAGGATAGACTGCCCGCCTTTCCGATACGCGACGTTTTCCAGGTCAGCCCTTCGGAGATTTCGCTGACATCCCATTCGCTTCCCTGTTTGTTTATGATTTTGACACGGATCATGGCAGCTTCAGCACCTTTCCAATAGGCAGTCGCTTGATCTCTGCGTCAGTAATGCCGTTCAGCTTCTGAATCTCCTTCCAGCGAGCGCCGTTGCCAAGTTGCGTCTGCGCCACCTTCCACAAGCTGTCTCCCGCCGCCATTTTATAGGTTTTCGGATTCTGCTTCTCATTGGGACGTGCGGAGCCGCCTTCTTGCCCCTGACCTGACTGTTCGTCAGTGCCCCGTTGAATCTTGCGAGCAGCATAAAAAACATATTTGCGCAGCTTAAGCGTATATTCGATATCTCCGGTTCCCCCTGGCGTTTCGTTCCAGGTAAACGATTCTATGCTTGCCGGGGTATTAATGTCGTACGTATCGCTAGCAATAATAAACCGAATCGGCCGTTTGGCTCTCAGCCATTTTTCGATCTTGTGAATGTATTCGTCGGGACGCAACAGCTCTTTAGATGTTACAAACGGGTACCTCTGCGTAGGAAAAAGACCGCTGAAACTGTATTCGGCCAGTTTGCGGTCTTTAATCACGTTGATTTCTCCTAGCCCTGCCACTTCGTAGGTTTTGCCTTGACCGGATTCGCTTACTTCAAAAGAGGTCGGATTGATCGGCAGCTCAAGCACTTCAGCTTTGTTGTTGAAACTCAGCTCAACGCCGTATACTTTCATATTGTCGTCCTCCTTTAACCATAAGCAGCGTCTGCAGAAGCAGCAATATCCTGGTTAAGTCTGTCCGTAATCTTCATAATGATCGTATCCATATCGCTCTCATTTCTGATGTGGGTATCCCCGAAAGAAATGCTAGGCGTAAGCGACACGAAGTTCTGAATGTTCTTCATTTCAGCCAACTCGCGCATCATCTTAAGGTCTTCGCTGCTGATATCTACGGTATTGTTGATTCTGCCGACTTCGCCAACTTTGCCGATATTCGGCGTCTCGTAGGGGTTCTTACTGTCCCCAAAGCCCTTGAAGGCTTCTGCATCAGTACCTGTCAGATTATCCAGATTAAAATTTTTCAACTTATCGGATATCCCATTTGCCCAGCGCGAACCGGCATCGTAGCCTTCTTTGGCCTCATCAAGTATGGACTTTTTCTCCATCCGCTGGATAACCTTATACCCCTCGGGCATCTCGCCGACCCAATCCGTCATTTTTTCTTGCAGAGAGGTGATGCCTCCGGCAAGATTGGAGCCGAAAACCCAATCGATCGCTTCTGCAACTTTCTTGAGCATATCCAGCGTAGAATTGACGAATTCTGCAAACAATTTCTTCGCGGAATAAACGGGATGATTAAACACGTTAAGAAAAAACTCGGCAAACGCCGCGAATCCGTTATAGATATCCGCAATGATATTATAGATGGCAGCATACAGCCCTCTGAAAAACCCGACGACGGCTCCGACGATTTGTTCGGCGGTCACGCCCATCTGGGTAAGCACATAAATGATCGCAACGATGGCCAGGACAATCAGGACAACCGGCCAGTATACCGCCAACCAAGCCGCAGCCTGCGCAAAAAGCGCCGCGACCTGCGCATAGAGCGCTGCGGTCGTCAGCCAGATTTGAACGATAATATACGCCAGAAGCACGGAACCTAGTAAGACTAAAATAGGCTCTATTACCGGCCAATACGTAACGAAGGCGTTCGCAATCGCTTCAATGCCGGTTACCAAATCCCCAAGGAGAATAGCGGCCGTTTGAATGGCAAGACCGATATTGTTGATAAAAGCAGTACCGACGTCACTGTTCAAGAAATCGTTAATTTGCTCAATAATGGGACCAAAAGCCTGAAGAGCATTGTTTTGCAACTGATTCCGGACGTCAGCGAAGGTGCGGGGCACATCTTCGAATTTCCGGGTAATCTCTTCCGATGCCGCAAACATGGCATTTTTCATGATATCGGCCGTAATCTTGCCTTCCTCAGACAATTCCAGAAGCTCAGCTTGAGAAGTGCCCGTATAATTCGCAATTGCTTGGGCTAGCATTGGAGCATTCTGCATTATGCTTCTAAATTCGTCTCCTTGCAGCTTTCCCGCGACCATCGCTTGGGACATCTGCTGCATGCCTCCCTGCTGATCTTCGGCTGTTGCACCGCTAACCCGGAACGACTTTTGCAGCAGCTCGGTGAAGGTGATGACCTCATCGTTGTTGCCGAAAGTGTCCGAAGCCGTCCCCATTCGGCCAACGGCCTCTGCCATCTCCGTATAGCTGCTCCTGGCTCTCCCGGCCGACGCAAACACTTTCTGTTGAAGCTGGTTTGTTGTCTGCATCCCATCATTGACGAAGTCTAGCTTGGCTCGAATATTCATATACTCATCACTAATTCGCATCGCCGATTCCCAGTCAATGGACGAGAATACCCGCTTAAGCATTCCGTTCCCGCCGCCTTCTTCGCTTGCACCACCTGAGCCACCGCCACCCCCCTCTCCCCCTGGAGGCGGGATATTGCGCACGGCCTCCGACAATTGTCTGACTAAATCGATAAGCTGACTAAACAGCGATGTCAGATTACTGTTCAGATGAATCGTGGCGGTAATCGTTCCAATTCGCGATAAAATCTGTAGTCGCAGGGCCGCCGCTCTAACCAAGGCTTGCCTGGTATCCAGATGAACGCTTACACGAATCGGCCGTATAGCAGACGCATTGAGGCTTATGCGGAGGACCGCAGGTTTTTCGATAAGCCTTCTCATACGCTCCAAAGCAACGTTTAAGACGTAGACGCGGCTTGTAACCCGATCCAGTGCTCGAGACAATTGATTCATCATACCAAGCGCTGACGATACGGTTGCCATCATTCTCACCTCCTCTGAAAATACGAATCGTGCTACCTTTTTTTCATTTTCGCCCTTTCGCGACTTTCCTTCTCGATCCGCACCTTGATCATCGCCGTTAGTGCTGCCTTCTTCCTACCATCCAAGGCGGTAAAATCCCACGGCATAAGATGAAACTCATGGAGGGCGTAGTAGGCGATATTCGCCTCCCCATCGCCCTCCTCGATTAGTTTTTTACCTCTTCCACTAACTCTTCCATATCGCGGTCGAAGCCGTTAAGCTCTTGCACCTTGCTGAGAAGAGCCGCGTACTCTCCAGCAAGTAGCATCTTCTTGAGCAGAGTTTCGGCTCCGTGTACGTTATAGGAATTTTGCAGTTCGGCATTCTTCAGATCGGGGTATACCACGCAGGCTGCGGCAATTTTCGCCATATAAACCTCCGGCTTGGTCTCCGGAAGACGCTGGCCGCCTCTTCCTTTTACGTACTGGGTGGAGGCTTTGCGGATCTCCTCATTTTCTTCCTCCGAAAGCGTGCGAAGCTTCCAAGAGATCGGGGCTCCATTGTCATCTTTGAATCGGTCGGAGACGGTAAATTCCTCAATCGTTTCCAGTTGCACGTTTTGTGCGAAAAAAGCCTGCAGACTCATCTTGGTTCTCCTCCTAATTAAGCTCGCTAAATAAATCCGGTAGCTCGTAATCGCTGAAAGTAAACGGAAGCTCCTCTTCCAACATATCATCCGAGGAAGCATCGAACTTGGCGGCGATAATGCTATCAAGGTTGCAGTGAAGCAGTCTAGCCGTCTGTTTACCGGCTCCCGATGTCGGATCCTCGTTGGTGATCTGCAGCTCGAACCAGAAGTCTTTGCCCGTTTTAATATATTCCCACATCAGTTGGCGGAAAATAGAAGTGACGTAATAGACCGTGAGCGTCCCGCTCCCTTTCCAGCCGGCAGAGCGCTGCGGCGTATTCGTACGCCCGAGAATGGGGACATCTACCTTATTCTTTTCGATAGTTGCCTCGATATTTTTGGCGTAGAACAATTCTTCCCTGCGTTCACCGAACGAAACAAAGGCCCTGGCCTGTTTACCGCTGATCGCATCGCTTTCTCTGAAAAATGCCATTGGAATCTCTCCTTACTGAACCGTAATGGTCGTGTAGATTTTTTCAATGCTATCCACTGGCTGAACAGCCAGATCGATTACTGTTACATCTGCCTCTGCGCCTGCCGAAACGGCAATGTCAGTTTGGCTGTTGAAGTTCTGGATCGCGTTGATGTTTTGAAGCGTAGCCAAGTAGTTGACGCATTCGCCTTTGAGCAAATTGCGTCCGTCGGCGTTATTCGGCACCTTGCCGAGATAGAAATTGGAGAAAATGCGAACAAGATCATTGCTCGCAGAATCCAATACGCGAATCACGCGGTTTTTGGAAAACGCCTTACCCTTCTCAGGAGCAAATGAGGTGAGGGAGTTAATATCCTGTTCGACGACCGCCCGTCCGTTGTCCACCGTAAACAAGAACTCTCCAGCTTGTAAAGCCGCAATAATCTGGCTGTTCGTGTATCTGGGGGAAGCATCCACAGCTCCATCATAGGCTGTGTAGGTTAGCGACTCATTGACATCGGCTCCTGCCGTTGCGGCGGCTACCCAACCCGTAACCTGCGCAGCGGAAAGCACAGTACCGTCATCCAGAATGACTCCGTTTTTGACGCTGATAACCCCTTCGTAATCAGCGGACGGATAGTTCTCCAACACGACCTGAATTTTCTTGCCATCTTCGTCTCTCAACCGCTTAACAAAGGAAGCAAAAGCCGCTTTAAGCGCAGTGTCCGTCGAAGGCAGTGCAATCGTGTTGAAATCCTGCAGTTCAATCGCCTCAAGATAATCGAGATAATCCTGAAGAACCGCCGTGCCATTCGAACCTCCGGCAAGGGGGACGCCAGCCGCGGCGGCTAGTTCGCCCGTGCCTCCGAACGTAACCCATTCGTTGGGAACCAGTCCGGAGATCGTTGAGACCGTCTGAGAATCTACCAGAACTCCTTTCAACAGCGTTTTTACGTCAAACAGGTTTTCGTCATCGACATTCTCCGCGACGGCCACCGCCAGATCGTTCCCGCGAATCCCCCCCCATCTGGCCGTCACCGTTAGGCTGCCGCTGGTTGCTGCTGCTTTCGTGCCCGTATTGACGCGATATACCAGCAACTTGCCGGCACGTTTCAGCGCTTCGCCGATCAGCAATAGCGATTCATCCGTGATTGGGTATCCGAGCTTGTGCAGCGTGTTCTCTCCGGCCTCGATTGTAATCACGCTCTTAGGCTCTCCCCAAGAAAGCACGAGAGGAATCGACACCACACCTCTTTCTCCTACCGCCCCTAGAGCTTTCGGAGCGCTTTTGATATTGACGTACACGCCCGGTCTTACTTTGTTTTGAGTGGTCCATGTTCCACTTGCCATAGTTTATTGTGCCTCCCGTTTTAGGTTTTTTTCGAAGATATTGACCGCTTCTTTGACGGTATAAGTCTCATCGTCGCGAAGCAAACCTCTCATCATATCCTTCTCTACTGCCGTAAAATGCTTCGATGCAAGAAGGGCTTCCTTGCTGTGCTTGACCGGCTGAGCACCGGACATTGCTGCCTGCTTATTAATGGGTGAACTCCTCCATTCTGTTCTAGCTTCTGCATCATAGGTGCTTCTGCAGGAGGCATCCAGACGAAAAGCTGATAAGTAACGTAGAAAAGAAGAGCCTCGCCTTCTGCCTTGAACTTCATTCCAATTCCTCGTACCGGACGGCCTCCCGCATGAATTTGATTCAAAGACGTCATCAGCCGCTCGGCGATCGTATGCATTTCGTTGAGTCTTCGCTCAGGGTCAGAGTACTGAATGACGAATGGAAGCGTCCAGCGATAACGCCGATCGAGCTCCTGCGTATGTGACGATTCAGCCAGCTTGACCAGAAAATAGGGAAGGCTCGGCTGGTTTATCTCCTCGCTCTCGATTGCAACCTCCGGAAACGCCTCCTCCAGCGCCCCATCGACTGCTCGCCTAAAATCGTTAACGGTTACCTGCAGCTTCATCACCTCCGTGATCTGCGACATCAATTGGCCATGAGTTCGGTCTTTGTAGGAAATGCTCACATTTTTTTCTCCCCCTCGCCTGGCAACGACCGACCATAGTAAGGGCAGTCGGAATAACCTTTCTATTTATAGGTGGCATTCGTACGACAAACAGAATTTTATTTAGAAGGACAACGCAAAAAGCGCTCCGGGTATCGGAAGCGCCTTTGGGTATATGAATCTATCGGAAAGGGAACCTTCTAACCTCCTGTCGTCGGTTATCCTTTCTACGCTAGAAAGCTATCCCCCTCATTGCAGTTTCTTAACGAGAATCGGAGTCAAGCTGTCCTTAAAGCTCGCATCTCCTAGTTGTCCGGCATTATTTTTTCCCCACGCCCATAGATTACCGTCTTCCGTAATCGCTACGGCATGCTGATCTCCCAAGGCGACTGAGATAACCTTCTCTATTCCCACAATACGTCTTATTTCATGCCCCTTCTTAAACTCTACAGGATAGTCGCCTATATTGTTTCCCAAGACCATGAGAGAGCCATCCTTTTTCAGAATTAGCGTGGATAACCCATTTGTAGCAATCGAAGAAACATCGGATAACCCGGTAATCTTTACAGGTTGATCTATGATTTCCGTTTCTTCCGGCAGTCCCAAATTACCTCTGAAGTTCTTTCCCCAGCCCCAGACTGTTCCGTCTTTCGCAATAGCAAAATTTTGCTTCCCCTGACCTTTCGATAAGGCCACGATATCTTTCAAGCCCTCAATCTTAACGGCGGAATAACTCGGATTCATCTCAATATTACGAACGGCATAGCTATTATTTTCGGTAAACTTATGAGTTCTGAACTGCTTATCCGCTAAGACAAACTTGATATCTTCGCCATAAGCCGTCCATTTCCATACCGTTCCGTCTTCCCTCAAGATATTGACTCCGGCTTTGCCGTCCCATGAAATATCTGTAGCGTCATTAATATTTTCAAGTTTGTGGTACCCGTTGTAATTCACCAATGGATGCCACACCCATACAGCTCCGTCTTTGTCGATGGCGGAATAAACTTCGCCGCCCGCGATTTTTACAATATTGGACAATTCCTCGATCCGTTTAGGTTCTGGAAATTCGGTAGTACCCTCAAAAATTTGCACCGAGTTTACCTTCCAGCTTGGGCCCCACTCCCACACCGTACCATCTTTTTTCAAAATGATATGATTATTTCGGAATGCTTGTATATCAGCTACATCCTTCAGGCCGGGCATAATTTGAGGGGTATTGTCTCGGAGCGTGTACTTGTCTTTAATGACATCTGCTACTCCTCCCCAATAGAAGATCGATCCATCCGAGGTTTGAGCAACGCTGTGATAATCGTAAGCGATAACGGTAGGCGGCTTCACATCAGGCTTTGGCGCGGCAAGTGCCGGCACGGATAAGGCTAGGGCTAGTCCGGCAGCGAATAGAGCCGACCAGCGAAACTTCGCCAATGTGCCCTTTGGAGCATTAACTTTCAACAAATCCACTCTCCAATCCTTTTTAGTACTTCCAGTAATTAGACAGAATTACCAAGAAAAAAGTTCCTTACTTTGGAAATTCTCATAATTCTAATGATAAGAGTTACGATAGAAACGCAAAATGGCGGCAAGGGATAGCCTCCCTAGTGCCGCCATTCCAGTATAACGCATGGAGGTAAGCTTCCCTAGGGGCGCGTTTACCATGGGCTTCCTCATTGATTATATGCTAATCCGGTCGGATATTCGCTTCGCCGCTTCCTTGGCCTGCTCCCCGATCGTCTGGAACTTCACCGCCGGTAAATCCCTACTTAACGCCGTAATGCTGATGGAAGCGATGACGCGGCCTTCGTTGCCGTAGATCGGCGCTCCGACACAGCGGATCCCTTGCTCCATCTGCTCATCTTCAATAATATAGCCATGCTCGCGGATAAAATGGATTTCCTCCAGCAACTCGTCAACACTGTTAAGGCTTTTTTCAGTCAGCTTAACCGGCGGTTCGTCTGCAAACATGCGGACGATGTCATCGTCGCCGAACCCCGACAACAACGACTTGCCAACGCCGGACAGGTGAAGCGGGACGCTTTGCCCGATCGATGTCGCAAACCGGACGAAGCCTCCCCCCTCTTCCTTGTGAATATACACCGCCTGCCGATCGTGCAGAACGGCCAAATGTCCAGTGTACGGCGTTCCCTGAACGAGCTCCCGCAAAAACGGCTGAGCCATCGTGCGCAAATCGATGTTGTTGCCGAAGCTCATGCCGAGCCGGAACAAACCGTATCCGAGCCGATACTTTCCATCCTCCGACCTCGCCACGAAATTATGCCGCTCCAACGTGTTCATAATGACGAAAGTCGAAGATTTCGGTATTTGCAGCCTGCTATGAATTTCCGTAATGTTCATACTATCGGCTTCGGCCAATGCATTCAAAATGGTAATCGCTTTATCGAGCGCCGGCACTGCATAGTCTTTGGACATCTTTGCCAACAAGCGCCCTCCTTTGCATCAAGTTTTCAATGAATGTTGGTCATACCTAAAATCTGGAAACTTTACCGGAGCACCTTGTCCGTTCACCGATTGGATCGACAACGGGAACACCGAGCTCCACGTTACGGCGTCGTATACGTCAATTTCCGGCTTGCGCCGTTCTATAATGGCCGCGACGAACTCGCGTAGAACGAAGAAATCGCCTCCTCCATGCCCCGCCTTCTCTGCTTCGGGTAACCAATGTCGCCATAGCGGGTGCTCCCATTCGCCAGCCCTATTCCAGAGCGGCTCCCATTGCGGATGCCCGACACCGTCTCCAGACATCTTCTCGGTCCATACGAGCGAATTTTCTCCTTCGGCGCGCTCCGACAAGTAGGCACCGGAAGTTCCTTGCAAGGCGTAATGCGTCATGTTATGCGGTCGCGACGACTGGACGTCGTAACGCAGCGTAATGATGGCGCCCTTCTTCGTTCGGATCAGCGTTACTGCCGAATCGCCCTGTTTCCAATAGGCTGGAGACGCTCCCGGATGATCTGACGACACATGTTCGGCAAAATATTTCGCTGTCGCCTCACTCTTCGATACGAAAGTCGTCAAACTGTCGAGCGAGTCGCCGCCTTCGCGGTTGATTCTTAGCCATTGTGCGACGGGGCCTAGCGAATGGGTTGGATATGTATTCCCATTATAACCGCGCATCATCTCTCCCCGCCACGTCAATTGCCCGTCCGAATGATGGAACAGCGAACGACAATCATGAATATACCCGCCTTCCGCATGGATGATATCGCCGAACAGTCCATGTTCGACCATATTGCGGACCAGCATATTCGATCGCATATAGCAATAATTTTCGGCCAGCATGTAGGTCAGCCCGGTTGCTTCGACTGTTTCAATCAATTCCCAGCCGTCCTCAAGCGTATGTGCGGCGATTACTTCGCATAGCACATGCTTTCCCGCTCGTAGTGCGGCAATAGCCTGCTGCGCGTGAAGAAAGAGCGGTGTCGCGATATATACCGCGTCAATATTCGCGTCTTCAAGTAGCCGATCGAACTCGCTGTACGCGCGAACCCCCGGGTATTCCTCACGCCAGCGTCGCAACGCCTCCGGATTGCTGTCGCAGACGGCTTCCAGCCTCGCCTTTCCTTCCATGCTGGACAGCGTTGGTCCGAGAGAGGCGCCTCGGCTTCCGCCTACGATCGCCAATCGAATACAATTGGTCATGGTTGCTCCCCCATTCAGAAAATCAATCTCATTATTCAATATACTGAACCAAATTCAAGATTATTATAGTAAGGGTCATAACAACTGTCAACACAATATATAGAAGTGAATTACCGTCAAAAATCTTAAATTTATTATGGAATTGACGACATAAATTTATCTGTATATAATCAAAATATTGAATTAGTTTCAGTATATTGATTTCAGAAAGGAGAACTTATGTTGAATCACACAATTAGCAGCGCCCTCTACGACAAAGCGAATCTGTTTTCGCCGGGCGGCGTCCATACCTCAGTTCGCAATGTGGAACCTCATCTCATCTTCGCGAAAGCAGAGGGCCCTTACATTTACGATGTGGATGGCAACCGGTATCTGGACTATCAGGCCGCATTCGGCCCACTCATTCTCGGTCACAATCATCCGTTCGTGAACGGAAAGGTCATCGAAGCGATCGGACAAACCGACTTGTTCGGCGTCGGCACGACCGACCTGGAAATCAAGCTGGCCGAAGCGATTAGTCGTCATGTTCCATCCGCAGAGCAGGTGCTGTTCTGCAATTCCGGATCGGAGGCGACTTACCATGCGATACGGCTGTCCCGTGCAATAACGGGGCGGACGAAGTTGATCAAGTTCCAGGGCTGCTATCACGGTTGGCATGACTATGTCGCTCGTAATATGCTGAGCAGTTGGGACAAAATCGGCAAGCGAGATCCGGGTTCGGCCGGTATGATGGACGAAGCGATCGACAATACGCTCATCTGCACGTTTAACGATCTTGACGATGTCGAACGAACGTTCCTCGCCAACGAAGGACAAGTGGCAGTGCTCATTGTCGAGCCGATCCCCCACAACATCGGCTGCATCTTGCCGCAGGAAGGCTTCTTGCAAGGATTGAAGGAGCTTTGCGAGAAATATGGAGCCTTGCTTATTTTCGACGAGGTTATTACCGGATTTCGCCATCACATCGGGGGCTACCAGGCAATCGCCGGGGTAACGCCCGATCTGACGACGATGGGCAAAGCGATGGCCAACGGCTATCCGATTGCCGCCGTCGCGGGACGCAAATCGTTTATGGAACGGTTTAACACACGGCCAGGCGGCGACGTCTGGTTTGCCGGCACTTACAACGGCCATGCCGTTGGAACGTCCGCATCACTCGCTACAATTGCGTTGCTGGAAGACGAACCGGTCCACGAACATATTAGCCGGCTTGGAGACAGGATGCGCGACGGTTTGCGCGACATTCACAATCGGCTTGGGATCAAAGCGGTCGTGGCTGGCATCGGATCGGTATGGACAACCTATTTTATGGATTTCATGCCACAGAACTATACGGATCTGCAATATAATGACGCGGATTTATACGTGCGTTATAGAAGGAAACTGCTGGAAAAGGGCATCTTCAAAATGCCGATGAATTTGAAGCGTAATCATATCAGTTATAGCCACACGGACTCGATGATCGACTTCACGCTGGAGGCATCTGAAGCGGTGCTGAAGGAAATCGTTTGAGTGGACGGCCTCTGAAAATTACTCAGCAGCCAGTTGTGATTTGCCGACACTGTAATTGAGTCATCGCTGCATCACTCCATTTTTTGCTTCGACAAACCAAAACACCCCGCAAAGAAACACTTGGCTGTGTTCGACTTTGCGGGGTGTTTCCCTGCCGTGAGAAGAATCGATTAGAGCAAATCGTTCCGCCATCATCCAAATACTGGATTCCGTAAATGTTTCTAGTTGCGAAATATTGTTCTTCATGCCATCTTTGTCTAACTTCAGTTGCGTGATTACCGATCTTGCTTCGACAAACGGTCTATCCTTGTTTCGTCCACAGCCCTCTGTAATTGTCGGCGAACTGTTGAAAGTAAACGACAGCACGCGGTGAAAGTCCGTCAAGATAGCCAACTTCGTCAAACCAGGGCTGGTTCGCAAAATGATCATGGATCGGATGGTGTAACGGTGTATACGTAAGCATCAGCGTGCGCCTTGGGATATCTCGGTGATAGCGTCCGCGATGCAAGCCGTACGGGTTGAACACGACCGCATCCCCTGCCTTCAACGCGATACGAATCGCATTGGGCATCCCCTCCTCGCGGCAGTGGCTCTTGTTGTCGGCTAGGCGAATGTAGGCTTCCTCCGGCGAATCGTAACGGTTTACGGAGTACGGAACATACTCGATGTCATCGTTGTCCACAAGCGCGATCTGGAACTGCAAGCCAAAGCCCTGCTCATACTCCCCTTTCCACGCCTTCTCAAGCCGCCTTCGTTCCTCCTGTTCGTCTTGACCTTGATTATCGCGATGCCAATCTCCATTCATGCTCTCATAACGGGGGTTGACAAAATAACTGGTGCAGCGAAACAACGACGGCCCGTCGAAAATCTGCTCCACCGGACCGAGGCAGCGAGGGTCGGCAATCGCCTCCAAAATCGGGACCAGGTGCTCTCTCGCCTCCCGATGCCAGCGAGAATCGTTCAGATGGCGCATGTTCGTAAAATCGGTATTGGCATGCTGTCTATCGTAATCTTTCGTAAATTGATCCAAAACGTAATTGCATGCCGTTCGCAATTTCTCCAATTCTTGTCCTCTGAAGATTCGAGGGAAGATAAGATATCCTTCTTCACGAAACTGTTCATACGCGGATTTTAATTGATACACTTTGCACTCCTCCATTCATTCATATCTCGCCTTTTAAAGACTTTGCGCACAAAGCACCGACTTCGACATCACCTATCCGATTCGACTTTCCCATAACGACGAATACGCAAATCCGCTTGCTCCTTATGCGCCATGAATCGTTCAATTTCGCACAGGCGGGATGCGTATTCTCCGATCATTGCACTGGCTTCCGGCGTGCAACGTTGATAGGTGCAAGTCTTCAAGAATTTGCCGACCCATAGACCACCCGTATAACGGGCCGCGCCTCTGGTCGGAAGTGTATGGTTCGTGCCGATGGTCTTGTCTCCGTAAGCCACATTCGTTTCGGGTCCAAGAAACAGTGCGCCATAATTTCGCAGGCGCTCCAAGTAAAACTGCGGATCCTCGGTCAGAACCTCGACGTGTTCGCAGGCCAGCATATCCGCTTCCCGGATTGCTTCCTCGTGACTGTTCACCACAAGAATCGTTCCGTAGTCCCGCCAAGCGGACCCTGCGATATCTGCAGTGGGCAGCTTGGCGAGTTGACGCTCCACCTCGGCTGGAATCGCTTGCGCAAGCTCCATGGATGTCGTTATGAGCGTCGCAGGAGAAGTCGGTCCGTGCTCCGCTTGTCCAAGGAGATCGACAACAACGATTTCCGGGTCGGCGGTATGATCCGCGATGACCAGCACCTCCGTCGGCCCGGCAAACAGATCGATCCCAACCCGACCATATAGCTGACGCTTAGCCTCCGCGACATAAGCGTTGCCCGGCCCGACCAGCATATCTACCGCGGCGATTGTCTCGGTCCCGAGAGCCATTGCCGCCATCGCTTGAATTCCGCCTAGCAAAGGTTCGCTGATACTCAGCGAACTGCCGAACCTGCGCTTGTGAGAACCGAATGTCCTGTTTGACACGCTCGGGTACGGATTCGATAATTTCAGATATTTCTTCCTCAGACAATCGGAAGCTGACAGGAGACCAGTTATCGAACTGCTCCGACAATCTGCGTATGCCGATGTCGCCCTCCAGGGCTACCTTCCTGATAGATTCACGCACGGTGTCATGAATTTCCGAATCACCGGCATATGAATCTAGGGACATGGACCTTTGCCTTGCTTGTAGTAAATAGCCATTTTGATACTCCTTTTATCAATGTCTGTCTGACGATCAGCTCCGCCAGCCACACAATCTGAATAGGCACTTGCGAATCCGCTCCTGGTTATCAGGCTCCGCGCTTACGGTTCCATGCTGACAACAGGCGAGTTGGACTCAAACCGAAAATGATCGAAGTATAACGTGACAGGTTCAGACTGTTCCCACATCCAGATTTCAATGCCTTTCATTTTCGTGGTGTCGACCCCGATCTGACTTATTGGAATTTGAACCAGAGAGCTAGCATTTGGTCCCAGTATAATGGTATGGTTGTCGTCCATAGCCCCATCTGTATCATGAAACTTTACGTTAATTTGTCGACTGACGGACGACGGATTGATCACATCGAATTTCAGTGTATCCAGGCCGGACCAGTTGGCAGTTCGAAATCCGGTACCCTCATGAAACAATTTGAGATTCGGAAAATCAACATTAGCTGCGAATACGGCCTGCATCGATCCGGTTCCTTGCGTTTTATGATCGGTATCCAACCCGGTGGTTACGCCTTGCGTACTCCACCTTGCAATTTCCGGAGATGTATCGACTTTGTTTAACGTCGCTTCGTACATCGACATAGACATATTGTCCTGCGGTTCGTCGGAAATGAGGCGAAAATTATCAAAGATCAGTATGACCGGCGAAGACTGCTGGAACATCCAAATCTCGAATCCGATCATATTTTTCAGATCGATCCCGTAATGTTCTAATTGGGAGAGAGGAATACGCACCTTTCTCCACATGTCCGGCCGCAATTGAAACAGATGGTTATCGTCTACGGCGGATTGCGATGTAAACTTGACGTTAAAATTGACAATTTGGTTATTAGCCTCGGGGTTGTAAACGTCGAATTCAATCGCATTGAAATCGGACCAGTCGGCAGACCGGAATCCGCTTCCCGCGTTCTTCAGGCTAATGGAGGGAAAAGCAGATGCCGTGCCGTATTCTGCCTTCATCGACTTATTCCCTTGGGTACGCGGTTCCTCCGTCAACGATAGCTGGACGTCCTGCGTTAGGAACCTTGAAACTTGATCGGTTGTTTCGGCGAAGTTCAATTCTGCCTCGAACCTCGTTACTTCCAGGTTGATAACGATGGTTTTCGAAGTTCCTTCGTTCACCATATCAACAATGCATTCGTTGCTTCCTTGGACAACCGGAACGATAACCGAAAACTTGTCATGGACTGTAGTGCTTTCGCTTGGCGTAACCGCTGTGCCGTTCACCGTAACCAAAGCATTAGGTTTTGTGAAAATCGAGATTTCCCTTGAAGTTTGATCAGAAGCTCCTACCGTAATAAGGGACATGGGATTACGACCGTACGCTTCGATCAAATCTCCGGTTTCCCGGCGGACTTGCAAGAGAGTATCCGGATCGCGCGTAAATTCATTGATCGAAGAGAATAGACGATCGTAGTATGGCTGCATTTGTTTAGCGGGATCGAAGTTCTCGACTCCTAGCTCTATCGCAGCTTGCCTCATCTGCTCCTCAAGCATCCACAAATACTCGTAATCTTCCATGCCTTCGCGGATTGCATCCAACCGAATAGTAGGAATCGGGCCATCTATCCCGACATCTGTGCCGGGATAGAACAGGAAGCCTTCCCCGTTCCCGCCCCCTTCGACCGGGAATGTCACGGGATCGGTCCAAACATCCCGATATTCGTAGACTTCATCGGTCTTGTTGTACTTTTGGAATACGGTCGTGGACCAATATAGATTTCCTTCAATCTTTAATTTCCTCTGCATCCAGGAAAAAATCCTCGGGCTAATCAAATCGTCATCGATATGATAAGTGGGATATTGCGGATGGACGCAGCACGAGTACCACCAAACGTGATCTCCCTTATTTTGGCGATCTAGGACGTATTGTTCGTCAAATTCGTTCAGGATCGGCGCCCAGGTATCCACATAACCTTCCAATGCTTCAACAGGAGCTTCAGTGACGATATGCCGCGGATCTTCAGACGCTCCCATAGCTTTTAAGTCATTGGAGTATTGCATTACGAGCGGATACTTCGCTACTGTCGGTTCGTCGATCAGATCCCCGAGATAGAAGTAGCCTTTGTCGAACCAGCCTTGTGCTTTTACGGCATCATACATCTGGTCTGTCTTGTTAACATTCAGTTCGTACTTGATTTTGTTAGGCGGAGTGTTCGGATCCTGACCAGGGATCGGCTGGGTATAGTGCGGAATTCGGAAACCGCTCACTCTGGGATCTATGACGTAAGGCTGGGCTTCGGTGATGAATTGCGAGATACTCTCGGTTTGAATAGGAAGATCAGTCGGGGTAATGCGGTAATCAAGCAGCATCTCATAATATTTTTTCATTAATGCCCAATATTTCGTATCGTAGTCCGGATCGCTTTGGACTAAGCCGTGCGCTTCCGCCATCTGATTCCCCCAAATGGCGAATGCCGTCCGGGAATGACTGACGTCGCTCAGTTCGAAGTCCCACACCTTAAGAACGATCGGAATAACGGAACGGACAGCGCCGGATTTGAGGGTCACCGTTCCGGTGTATGTCCCCGCATCCTGGCCTTTCGGAACTTTTACGGTCAGCCAGATCCCCTGGTTTTGACCCGGTTGAACGTCAAAGGTGCCCGCAATCGGAATCAAAGCGTCCGGATACCATCCAGGAGGGAGATTGCCCCACTCGATCGTCGTTTGGATATAGTGCTGTTTGAACTTTTGAATTTGTGACTGGGGAATGGTCCCGGTACCATCCGACTGTTTCAAATCGGATACCGAAACTTGAACATTTTTTATTGCGGTATTGCCGGCCTTGATGATGACCTGGCCGCTTTCGTATTCATTTTGTGCCGATTCCATCCACAATACCTGGTCTGCCAATGCGGTTGGGAACGCCTGATCTCTCGCTACCTTCTCCGTATTCGTCGGTACCCAAACCGGAATTCTTTGAGGCGACTTCGCTTGAGCTATAAACGCACCGTTCGGAATTACTAAGACGAGCAAAAGCAGGGCAAATATCCATCTCTTGGTCATAGGATCCTACCTCCTAATCAATAATGAGCAGAATAATCTCCGTTTTCATTCCTCACTAGCATTAGCGAGGTGTCCACCATCCACAACAAGCGTCGTTCCCGTAACATAGGAAGATTCGCCCGATGCCAAAAACAGAAACACGTTGGCTACCTCTTCAATCGTACCAAGACGTTTCATTGGAGTACGATCTAAAGAGGCCGGCAGATTTTCCTGTTCTCGAATGGAGCGGTCTAGCGGCGTAGCGATAAAACCGGGAGCCACCGCATTGACGCGGATCCCGTACTGCGCCAGCTCGATCGCCATCGTTTGCGACAAAAGACAGATACCCGCTTTGGATGCATTATATTGCGCTAACATAGAACTAGCGGCTAGCCCGTTCTTCGAGCTCATGTTCACGATACTGCCACCTGTCCCTTGAGCGATCATTCGCTTGGCGGCAAGCTGGCTTAAAGAAAATACTGCATTCAAGTTTACATTCATCGTCGCATGCCAATGCTCAAGCTTGATATCTACGAAAGGTTCACGAATGGCAATTCCAGCATTGTTGACGAGAATATCTATTCCTTGCCAATCCTCCAACGCTGGAGTAACTGCCTGTTCAAGAAGTTCCAATTGACCCAAATCGCACACCACAAATCGAGTCATGTCTTTGTATCCAGTGGAAGATAACTCCGCCTGCATCTCCTTCAGATCCTCTTCGTTGCGGTCAAGCACAACAACCTTGGCGCCTTCGGACAAAAATCGCATCACGATTCCTCTCCCGATTCCCCGTGCACCGCCTGTCACCAGCGCCCGTTTCCCGAATAATCTCAGTCTATGTCACCTGCCGCAGTTAATAGAGTTTGGAAGTACTCCTGACATTTAAGTAAGGATAAGGCTGCCATGGCATTGCAGCCGTACCAATCCGCAAATGACGGATCTAGCGGCGTGCCAAATCGCCAATCCACTCCGGAAGTCGAATATCTACCCTCGGCATGCTGCATACGCGTAATGGCATTAGCCGCACGCAGCGCCTTGATTTTATAAATTTCTTTCTTGGTCGCTTGATGCAAGGAAATAAGCGACACGAGCCAATTTGCGGTATGAACCTCCATAGGGTAATAAAAGATATACTGTTCCATGACAGTTGGAAACACCGTTTGGCAAGCCAGATGATTCACATGCGGGCCGAAAATCACAAACTGATCTTCGATAAAACGATTGATACTTTCCGCTGCGTCGATGGCAGAAGGAATTTCCTCAGCATGCTTGCAAAGAAAGTTAATCGTTTCGCATGCATCCCAATTTTCCAAATTGCTATAAGGCGGCAGTTCTTTCACGTCTTCGTACATGCCTTGCCAGCGGTTTGTTTGGACGGGCTGATCCAGCGTCCATCGAACCACTTTGTCGATGGACGATTTGTAACGATCGATGTGTTCGATATTTAGCATCTCATCCAGAAACTTAGCAATAAATATCCCGCCGGATGTATATTCTTCCACAACGGCTCCTGTCACCGGACTGACCCGATAAGGCCAACTTCCATCGCTATTTTGCAAATCAACCAGAGCATCAGCTAGGTGCTTTGCATAGTTCAGGTATTGAACATCGCCACTACTGCGGTATAGCAACAGCATTACTTCCCCTACCCTGGCAGCTCTGATTAACGTAATGCCGTCGCTCTCAGGTATATTTCCTTCCGGAGCATCGCCTGTAACCCAGGCTGTGATTGGAAATCTCGAGCATTTCCAGTCAGGGGGTAGGGAGTGGTTAACCAACCAATCCCCAATGAAGTGTGCGACCTGGTTCGCCTTAGCCCCCAACTCTGTGCCGGGAAGACGATTGGATATTTCCAGAAACAAAAAGATATAACTCGGGTAATGAAGTGCCGGATATACAATCTCAAGCTGACTTCCTTCGGACTTATAATCAATCGTGCTTTCATATAGGGTAACTCCGCTGCTTCGCATTAGAAGGGGCAGGTCATCGTTCGACTTGGAGAACGCAAGAAGCCACTCCACATTGCGAATCGCGCTTTCTTCCCAGTTCTCTGGCATTTCAGTTTTTCCATCAAAATCGGGAACTTTAGTGAATCTGCGCATCTTGCTCTGTTCAAATACATTTCCATTCGCGTCTTTGGCCACGACGACCCAATAGACTTCGCCTAAGGGAAATTGCTCCCAATGAGTCGAAAAATCAAAATAGGGTTCCTTCGCGACGTGCCTGACGACGTGATTATCGGCAGCAGCACACTGAATTTCATATGTTGCCCCCCCTTTAACCGGCTTCCACGTAAATCTTGGCGGATCAATGAACCTTATCGCGCTTTGATTCCAACTGGTCATTTCGATCATACGAGTACATCCCCCACATATTCCTTGATAAACTGCAAATATACTTTCACGGTAAGCTCCAATTCGCCGATCTCGACATATTCCACGTCAGCATGCGCCGATTGTTGATTAGGCCCATGACAGAGTGCTGGAATACCGAGCTTGTTCGCGATAATGCCGGCGTCGGTAACCACCTTTTTGCCGACAAGCGGCAGATCGTGATTCCGCACGATACGAACGGCTTTAGTGAGCGCAGCTACAGCAAGATCATGCTTGTCGATCCGGTAGCCGTCCCTTACCTTCTTGATGTTGGCATCGATTCGCACGCGATGTCGGTCGGCCATTCGTTCCAGCATATCCCGCAGTTCGGCTTCCACGTCAGCATACGAGTCATCGTTCGCATATCGTCTGATGCCCGCGAGCTCCGCTCTAGCCGGAAACTGATTGTAAAACTGCCCGCTATGAAGCGAACCGATAAAATAGGAAGCGTGCCCGATATCCTCAATGTACCGTTGCTTCAACCCCTCATTCATTTCCTCGAGCGTTCGAACGATCTCTGCGGCAACGGTAATCGGATGCGGCGTTTCTTCCGGGGTGTACAATTGGTGGCTCGGGTTCCCGTCGCGGCTGATCCCGATCTCGAACGTCGCAGCTCCCAGCTGGGACACCGTGCAATCGAACGTTGCGCCTTCCATGACCATCGCCGCATCCGCCCGGATTTCGACCTGCTCCAGAAGCGCTATGAGATCTTCTCCCCGCCCCCCGGGACCTTCATGCAAGCTGTTGGCGACGACCACCAGTCTGAATGGAAGCCTGCTGCCGATTTCACGCAATACACGCATCACCTCGATGATCGAGGCAAGCGATCCCTTCATATCGCATGCCCCCCTGCCGTACAGGCGACCGTTCTCGACACGGGGCGGATCGTGAGGGAGCGTAATAACGTCCATATGACCGTTAAACAAAATCGTTTTGCCCTGGTGCGAATCACCCGGCTCATTCTCCGGATCGAATACGGCCACGATTGTCGGATTGTTCGTTATCCATTCGTACTTCGTTACCTTGCATCCGACTTCAAGCAGCATCTCCTCGTATCGCTCAGCCAACGCTCGCGTATCGCCAGTCTCACTCTTGATGTTGACCAGATCCAACGTATCGCGAACGATACGATCTACATTGACTTTCGTTCCCCAATCCGGCATTCTTGTGCATCTCCTTCGATTACCAGTCTGCAACTGCCCCATCCTTGTGCCAATAGCGGACGAGCTGCTCCTGACGAAACGGATATTTCGCGGCCTCCCGCTCGTTGACTTCGATGCCAAGCCCGGGACGGTCGCTAGGTATAACGAATCCGTCCCGAACGATAACCGGGTCGTTCACAACATCGTTGCGCCATGGCACATCGCTGCGGAATGATTCCTGAATGAGCCAATTCGGCGTACAGGCGGCAAATTGGATGGCAGCGGCGGTGGCGATCGGGCCAAGCGGGTTATGAGGCGCTACGCCGACATAATACGTCTCCGCCATTGCTGCGATCTTGCGTGCTTCCCAAAGGCCGCCGCAGTGGCACAGATCGGGCTGGATAACTGCGCATGCCCCCTTCTCCAGCAGCTCGCGAAATTGATAGCGTGTGCTTAGCCGCTCGCCGGTGGCAATGGGAATGTCGGTCATATTTGCAACCTTGACCATGCCAAGCACATTTTCCGGCAAACACGGTTCTTCGATGAAATACGGACGATACGGCGCCAGCACTTTGGCATATTGAACCGCCATATCCGGCGTCGTTCGCCCGTGAAAATCGACCATGATGTCGACCTCTTCTCCGACAGCGAGCCGAATCGCTTCCATCAGCGCGGCAGCGTGTTGCAGCACTCGCTGCCCTTCCACTGGCTCTGTGCGTGGCACAACCAGCACCTTTATCGCATCGTAACCGGCCTCTATCGATAGACGAGCTTTGTTCGCCATCGCCTCAGCATCCCCGATCGAATGGTACAAGCTATCCGTTTCGCCGCCGCCCAGATGGTCGTACATGCGAATCTTCTCGCGTACTTTGCCGCCAAGCAGTTTGTAGACAGGCAGTCCCGTTGCTTTACCGTAAATATCCCAACAAGCCATCTCAATTCCACTGATCGCGCTCATTCCGACGACCCCAGAACGGAAAAAAGGTTGTCGCGTCATGACTTGATATAGATGCTCAATGTTTGTCGGGTCAAGGCCGACGATAAATGGGGCGATATCCTCGATGCAACCTGCGACTCCGCGCGTTTTCCATTCAAGCGACGCTTCACCCCAGCCGATGATACCTTCATCGGTTTCGACTTTGACAAACAACCAATTTCTTAGGTTTGCATTGACGATAACCGTCTTAATATCTATGATTTTCATTTAGAATCCGGTCCCTTTCGAATTATCGCTGCGCTACCCTTTGATGGAACCAATCAATAACCCCTTAATAAAGTACTTTTGCAAAAAGGGATATACACAAGCAATTGGCAGGATGGTGATCACCGTGATCGCCATCTTGAACGTTTGTGGCGTGATCGCCCCCATCTGTCGTTCCCCTGCTCCTTTCAATTGCTCAACTGTTGAAAATTGATTCAGCATGTTGTATAACACATATTGCAAAGAGTGCAGTTCCGGATACATCGTATTGTAGATTTGCACGTCCATGAACGAGTTCCATTGATTCACGACATCAAAAAGAACAACTGCAGCAAATACAGGCGTGCAAATCGGAAAGATGACGCTGAAAAACAGCTTGATATCGTTTGCTCCGTCCACCACTGCAGCCTCGGAAAGTTCCTTCGGCAACGCCTCGATATAGGTTTTGATAAGCACCATGTTAAATACCGATAGGGCGCCTGGAATAATATAGATCAGAAACGTCCCTTTCAATTGGAGGTAGCCCATCAATAAATACATGGGAATGATCCCGCTCGAGAAATACAAAGTAAAAATAAAATACTTGCGAAAAAATTTAACGCCGAGCAAATCGGTTCGAGACACGACGTATGCGGCCATTGAAGTAATGAATAGCATAATGGCAGGGCCCAGGACGCTGCGTGCGATCGAAACGAATGCTCCGGTTAACACCGCGGGGTGCTCGAATGCCCATTTGAATGAGTCCATTGTGAACCCGCTCGGCATTAAAACGAGCCCTCCCTTCAGCATATTGGGACTGCTTAACGAGTAGCTGACGATGTATACGAACGGGATAACCATAACCGCAAGGATAAGCATCATAAACAACTGATTGGAGATATCGAAAACAATACCGCTTACCGATCGTTCTTTCATCTCTTTTGCCTGCCTTGTTAGAAGATTGCCCTACCAGTCGCCTTTTTCGAAATGGAGTTCACCGCGATAATGAGGATGAGACTGACGAACGTCTTCATGATCCCAACCGCTGTCGCATACGGAAAATTAAGCAACTGGAGACCGTACTTATAAATATAAATATCGAGAACCTCCATCCTCTCCCAATTGGTTGGATTCGTGAACAAATAGAACTGCTCGAAGTTCGAATTCAAAATCCAGCCACTGTTTAGAATGAGTAATACGATCAAGGTCGGGATCATACTCGGAATCGTAATGTACCATGCCCGTTGAAACCGGTTTGCCCCGTCTATTTCTGCCGCTTCGTAGTACTCATTCGATATAGATGCGATTGAGGAAATAAAGATCACGCTGTTATACCCAAGATATTTCCATGCACCCAGTGCGATCATGAACACCCAGGCGTACTTCGGATCCCCCAGAAAATTAAACCCCTCTTCAACGATCCCCCATCCGACAAGCGTCTCGTTAATGGCGCCAGCCGAAGTGGCGAACAACGAACTGGAGAACGAGTAGATAATGACCCATGAAATAAAGAAGGGAAAGAAAGTAACGGTCTGAATCAGCTTCCCAAAAATCCTCACCCGAATTTCATTTATTAGCAATGCGAATATAAATGCTGTCACTAAGTTCGTAATGAGCGATCCGATATTCATGGCCAGCGTGTTTCGCAGTAGATAAATATAATCATTGCTTTTCGCGAAGAAGTTCGTAAACTGCTGCAGCCCTGTCCATTGTAGCGAAGAGAAGCCGATTCCCGGCCTGTAGTTGACAAAGGCAATGATCCATCCGGCCAACGGAATATAGGAGAATAGAAAAACCAACACAATAGCCGGCAACAGCATCAGGAACAGGTACCGTTGCTTAACTAACGTTGTCACCAGTTTACTTTTCCGTACCTGTACAATCGTATTTCCCATGAAACGTTCCTCTCTTTACGTTGTGCGGAAATAAAGGACCGAATAGCACCTCCGATCCTTTATTCCCCCTGACAACGGCTTCCTTATTTAAGCTGCTCTACTTGTTCGAGCTTCTCTTGATAAAGCCGATTGTATTCATCTACGACTTCTTCCGGCTCAAGCTTCGCATATTCAGAAATGATGGATTGGTACAACGATTCAAATTGCTCGTCCGTTTTCGGCTCGACAATCAATTTGGCGGAGTTTTTCACACGGAAATCGACCATTTTCTGCTGCAAGGCGCCGACCTCCGAAGTGGCGTCAAGGGAGATCGCTCCAACTATGCCGGTATGGGCTGACTCTCCCGTTTTTAGAAAGTAGTCTTTCGAATTGGCCCAACCTAACTGATGATAAGCATCCTTTGTCTCGGGTGTCAGAGACAGATCGTCCCGAATAGTCGGATCCAGACTCAGGCTGTAAGGAAGACCATCCGAAGCATTCGTCAACACATTCCCGAGGAAAGTAAACATGCCGAAACCAATTTGTTGATACAATTCCGTATCTTTCAACGCACTGAGGTAAGTCTCCGTAGGGACGCGCTTGCCGTCCTGAATCGTATAATGCTTGCCTTCGATACCCGATTGCAGCAGCAGCCGGCCTTCCTCCGAAGCCGCCCAGGCAAGCAATTCCTGGATGCGCTCCGGATGTTTGGCGTTCTTCGTGATGGCGAAAGTGGCGTGCGACCTGCTGTCTTCCACGCGGATTAACCGTTTTTCATTCCGCTCGACCTGTTTCATACTACGGATCGGCATATTGATGTATTGCATTTCCGGGTTACCGGCTTTTATAAGGCCTTGATTCGTTTCGCTTAACCCCCACACTAAGTACCAAACGGATAACGCTCTTCCGCTGTTCAGCTTTTCCATTACTTGATCTGCCTTGTCTGTAAATGAATCTTTATCCAGAATACCCTCGCGGTACAACCTGTTGAAGAACTCCAAGCCTTCTTTCACATACTCGTTCCTCATATAATCCTCAAACTTCCGATCCGTATCGTTCCACAACACCCCCAAGTTACCCGCGGCTGGAGAATATCTTCCACCCTTCTCGTACATAGCACCGGAAACGCCTTGCATCCCCCAAGGCTCGGCGAACGGTACGACCATACCGATTGTTTTCTGGCCGTTCGTCGTCGGATTATCTTTCAGCGCTTGTTTCAAAAATTGGATGTAATCGTCCGTTGAAACTAAATTCGGCCAACCCTGTTGTTGAAGCGCGTCGATTCGCACACCGATATCATTGACTTCAACATTGTTTTGAAAATCTACAGGTACATCGCCTTCCCATTTGAACAGCTTCCCGTCGGGTCCAGCTAATTTCCACAACGGTATCTGTTCCTTGTATCTTTCCGCAAATTCCGGCGCGTTCTTCAGGAAATCGTCCAAGGCTACCAAAGCGCCTGCTCTTGCATACTTATCGAATGTGACGTTGTCCGATATGCTGACGATTTCCGGATAATCTCCGCCAGCCAGCATTAAATTCAGCTTATCCGCCTTGTTCCCTGGCGTTTGGACATATTCGAACACCATATTGAACTTCTCTTTAATGATTTTGCCGATTTCCGTTTCATCGCTTCTTTTCTGCTTCATTGTTGCCTCAGTCAACAGCTTGATCACATACTCTTCTTTCGTCCCCGCATTCCCCGAATCACCCTGTCCGTCATTTTGCGTCGCGGCGGACGGAGCGGAATCGGAACCCGAGCCGGATTCGGAGCTGCATGCGACGAGTGTGACAAGGCTAAGCACAACAACGACTGGCAGCATCATTTTCCATAACTCTTTCAACAGAATCCCCCCAGCAAGTTTTAAGTATAGCGCTTACAATTAAAAGCTTATCGAATCCGTGCTAGCTTTCATATCGCTATACATTAGCTGTTTTATATCATTTTTTTAGATGATCCTCGCGATATTCCGTAGCAGAGAAACCTGTTATTTTCTTGAATACTCGAGCAAAATGGAAATAATTGATGTACCCCGCTTCGTACGCAACCTCCTGTACCGAAAGCGACGTATCTCGAAGAAGCCCGCACGCATACGCGATTCGCTTACTGGTCAAGTATTGCAGGAACGTATCGTTGCCCGCCTTGCGGAACAGTTGACTCACATAGCTTATATTCAGGTTAAGCTCGTCGGCAACGCTCTGAAGCGACAAGTCCTCATGGAAATGTTCGTCAATATACGCAATCATTTTGCCATATGTCGTATCGTTAGATTTCGGTTCCCGGGCGGAATGCAGGAGCGTAGGGAAATCCGCAGCCTCCGTTCGTTGGATCGCCTTTTTAGCCAACTGTCTCTCGCTGAACTTGTCCAGCGCCTCTTTGATCTCCGCCTTTTCGAACGGCTTCAGGCAATAGTTGATTGCCCCATATTGAATCGCCTTTTTCGCGTAATCAAAATCCTTGTAGCCCGTCGCTATGATAAAATCCGCACGATCTCCCCGTTCTACGCACCTTCTTATCAGTTCCAATCCATCCATGCCTGGCATGCGGATGTCGGTAAATACAAGATCCGGCGAATGCTGCGCAATTTTCTCGTATCCCTCGATACCGTTAAAGGCTGTGTCCACGATATGAAAACCGTGCGCTTGCCAATTGATCATATTATTCAGGCTTTTGACCACCCATTTCTCGTCATCGATCAACATCACCTTATACATGAGGAACACCTCTTCGTCCTGGAATCTGTATGCTGACTTCCGTTCCTAAACCCGAGGCACTATTAATGCCGAGCCCGTACTCGTCTCCGTACATCGTCCGCAGTCTGTTGTGCACGTTGACAATTCCGAGATGCTCCTTATTCCGGTCCCTCTCAAGAAACTCGTCTCCCGCGGCAAGGTCCATGCGGATGGATGCAAGCTTCTCCTCGCTCATGCCGACTCCGTCGTCCCTCACCCGAATCACGATATCGCCATCGGGCTTCATTCGGCCTTCAAGATGCAGGTGCCCTTTATCTATCCGGTTCTCCAAGCCATGCGTAATTGCATTTTCCAGAATCGGCTGCAAAATCATCTTGATGACGCGGCAAGAGAGAATCGATTCCTCGACATCGATCCGAGCTTCGAATCGGTCGTCGAATCGGAACAACTGCAGCTGGATGTAGGATTTCGCGATATCCAGCTCCTGTTCGAATGTCACTTCTTCGTGGCCTTTGATACTGTATCTCAGCATTCGACCCAAGGCAGTAATGTGGTCCAGCAAGTCGTTCGCTCCGGTCTCGCTAGCCATCCCCTTAAACGATTCCAGCATATTGTACAGAAAATGCGGATTTACCTGCTGCTTCAAATAGGCAAGCTCCGCCTGCTTCTTCATCAGCCCAAGCGACATTATACGGGTCTTCGAGGCAACGACCTCATTCGTTAAATTGCCGATATCGTCAAGCATTTCGTTAAATTTGTCAGCCATTACCGTAATCTCGTAGTAACCGGTCATTTGCAATCGCATTTGATGATAGTAAATATTTTTGACTTGTCTGATTTGAATGAAGCGCATGAATGTGCGGATCGGGTCGATCAGATTGCGGTTGATCACCCATAAGACGAACAGCATGAATGGAACAACCAGTGCGAATATCCATAAATATGTCTTCCAGACCTTCTCCAAACCGCGCTGCAAATCGTACTTCGAATAGATATTGACCACTTTGCCCTGGATCTCCGGCACATCCGCCGACTGGACGACATATCGTCCGTCGCTGTTCCATTCGGTAAGGTCCAGCCTTTTTCCAAGCATCGCGCTATCGTTTCCGGCACTGACAATTCCGTTCCGGTCGAGCACATAGAAATTTCCGAAACCGTTTTCAAGCATCGTATCGAATTGGGGAAACAAGGCGTCCAGATCCAGAATAGCAACCATATACCCGAGATGTTTGACTGGAACGACATTGCGAATTTCCGCTCCCAGCATGAAGAAATTCTGCTCGCTCCCGTTCGCGACGATCGTTCTGAAGCCGGCGTAATACAGCTTGGACTGACTGTTATTCATCTGCGAGATTTCATCAATCGTTTCCATAACCGCCTGTCTCTTGTACGGATCCGACATATAGTTAAAGTTGCTTCCATTATCGCCAATGACAGTCATGCTATTTATGCCATTCTGCACTTGGGTGACTAGAGCGACATGGGAATCTACCTTGCGAAAAAAGTCCATCTTTTCCAGCACGTCTTCCGTTTGCAGATACAGATGGATCTCCGGGTTATAGATCGTATTTTTGACCACACTATCGATATTGTCTAACTGGGATTGAATATATTGCGTAACCTTGTCCAACAGTTCGGCGGAATATTCGCGGTTTTTCTCGTAAAGCATCTTCTTCGACTGGTTAAAGGTCAAAGCCATTACGAGGACCGTCACAAGCAAAAACATAACAAAAACAACCAGCAGTTGGAGCTTAATCGGACGCTTCTCAAATAAATTCAACGTTCTCTCCCCCCTGATTATGCATAGTATAGTTCGCAATCTCATTACGCTCGTAAAATAACAAACCAAAAGCGAGAATATCGACAGTATAAACGTAAGTTAATATAACATAAACGAAAGTATTCAAAATACAATGTGAACTAAAATAAGCGGGTTGAGTTAGTGAAAACCGTCAACCCGAACACTTCTGATTTTGGAGGAACTGTTAGAGATAAGAGGGGCGAGAAAAATTGAGCGGATGGGCCGTCTCTAACGGTCTGGCAGACCGTTACGCGGGCGAGATCGAGTGGGTGACCGCCTCTAACGGTCTGGCAGACCGTTACGCGGGCGAATTCGAGTGGATGACTGCCTCTAACGGTCTGGCAGACCGTTACGCGGGCGAATTCGAGTGGGTGACTGCCTCTAACGGTCTGGCTGACCGTTACGCGGGCGAATTCGAGCGGATGACTGCCTCTAACGGTCTGGCAGACCGTTACGCGGGCGAATTCGAGCGGATGGCCCGAGCCGGGGAGCGAAGGCCAAAAATGTGCCTCGACGCGACCCGGGCCGGGATGCGAAGATCGCTCATCGTTCGCCTAACCTGACAACCTTGGAGGCGGAGCAGTCCTCAAGTCGGCTCTAATAAATTTCTAAGACTGTCTATGTTGCGAACGCTGATTTTCTTCCGATCGATACGGATTAGCTGCTCGTTCTGGAATTCAAGCAACAATTTCGTCACCGTCTCGCGAGCCGTTCCCGTCATATCCGCCAAATGCTGATGCGTCAGCTTCAAGTCAATTAAAATGCCGCCGGAAAAGGGCACGCCATGCTGCTCTGCTAATCGCAGCAGCATACGGGCAATACGCGTGCGCGCATCGTGAATGGTCAAATCCGTGATTAATTTATTGGCACCGCGAAGACGCTCCAAGGTGGTTTCCAGTATGCCTATCAGGATTTCGGGCTTGCTTTTAACCAAGGGAATGAAATGACGTTTCTTCAAAATACAAAGAGTGGACTTCTCGATTGTTCTTGCAGAAGCGGAGTGTTCCCTTTCATTTTGCAGCAAAGCCATCTCTCCAAAATAGTCCCCTTCTCTAAATATTGAAAGAATGATGTCCCTGGAATGGTTATTTTGATAAATTTGAACGACTCCCGATATCACCAGATAGAGCGCTTCCCCTTCATCGCCTTCCAAGAAAATATACTCGCCTTTGGAATAATTGCATATGCTGCACAGCTTAGATATCTCGGCTAGATGTTCATCGTTAAGCTGCTCGAAAAGCGGAAAATCACGCAATAATTGTGGATTCATCCTTGCCACCTCCGGTATAACCATTATAACGGTTAATATCGGGAAGAGGTTGAAGAAAGCTTCGACGAACGCGCAAAAGGCGCTCCGGATATCGGAAGCGCCTCTTGGCATCAGGCTATGGGAGATGGGAATGGAGCTTACTGTTATTTGGCTAGCGCCCCTTCGCCGGTTGTCGGATTTTTCGGCTTGTGGTGGAAGAGACGGTCGGTGCCCTTATGAATCAGCGGGAGCACGTAGCGGTCAAGTCCGAAGCGTCCGGCGTTCGTCCCGGCGACGACGACCAACATTCCAAGGAGCAGCAGCCATGGGTTCGTGCTTACGGTTCCGGTGAACAGGAACATGAAGTTCATTAGGATTCCGAAGAAGGCGGCGGTCAGCGTCAACGTTCCGAGTATGAGTCCAAGTCCGACTAAGAATTCGCCCCATGGGATCAAGACGTTAATGATCTTTACGTTCGGCAGGGCAAAATGTTCAAGGAATGCTAGGTAAGTCGGGTAGACCGCCTCTCCTGTCGCCTTATCGACGATCGGGTTGTTCACGGCGTTGTTCAGGAAGCCCCCTGCGTTAAACGGCGTTGCTCCGGTAATTTTATGCCAGCCTGCCGTTAACCAAGCATATCCGACTACGAATCTGACG
>Ga0160454_100117_pt1 | contig 98459 bp, 97 predicted proteins | sample HID1971M_E6MG_FD_108218 | JGI IMG/M metagenome (GOLD analysis project Ga0160454, IMG submission 108218) | Enriched millipede-associated microbial communities from UW Madison campus, WI, USA - HID1971M_E6 MG | ecosystem: Host-associated > Arthropoda: Insects > Digestive system > Unclassified ...
ACAAGCACCCACACGAATTGCTTGATTCAGTTGTTAAAGAGCGGTTGGTTAAGATCTTTCGTCTCAACCGAGGCGCGCATTCTACAGCAGCCTCATTTGCTGTCAAGTGGTATTTTTCAGAAGTTTTCAAGGAATCCTTAACAACTTCAACCACTTGCGCTTCAGATCTCTCATCAGCGGGAGGCGAATTCTACAGCGTTACACGCTGCTGTCAACACCTCTTTTTCAACTTCCTTCGCGCCTCGATGAACTGAAGCAACCTGCTGTCAAAACTGCGTAACCCATTGTTTAACAAGGAGTTTTCCGTTTCGACTGTGCCGAAAGTGGGCGAATTATAGGCTTCTGAAATCTGCCGTCAAGCATTGATTCCGGCGTTCTATCAATAACTTGCAGGAGGCGCCAAAACGCCCTGATTGAACCCTATCCAGAAAGACAAACGCTCCTCTATATAGAAAAGCGCCATCAGAGAACGCCCGAAGCCTTCAAAGCAGACACGGCCCCAGCCTCCAGGCCGAGCACCCGCTGCAGAACCTCCAGCGTATGCTCGCCCAGCAAAGGCGGCGCATACCGGTACTCCACCGGCGTCTCGGACAACCGAATCGGACTGGCCACCTGCGGCACCATGCCAGCCAGGGCGTGAGGCAACTCGATCGCCAACCCGCGCGCCTTGACCTGAGGGTCTTCAAACATCTGCGCCAGATCATTGATAGGGCCGCACGGCACACCGGCCTGTTCCAACTGAGCAACCCACTCAGCGGTCGTCTTGAACACCGTAGCCTGGCGGATCAGGGGAATCAGCACCGCCCGGTTTGCCACCCGCAGCTTGTTGGTCGCAAAACGCGGATCATCGGCCCACTGGGGCTGCCCCGCCACTTCGGCAAATTTGCGAAACTGCCCATCGTTGCCGACAGTCAGGATGAAATCGCCATCTGCAGTAGGAAAGTCCTGGTAAGGCACGATGTTCGGATGAGCATTACCCAGACGCTTTGGCGCATTGCCCGTTGTCAGGTAATTCATCGCCTGGTTGGCCAGGCACGCGACCTGGACATCCAGCAACGCCATATCGATATGCTGCCCGCCACCATCGTGGTCTCGATGCGCAAGCGCCGCCAAAATGGCAACCGTGGAATAGAGTCCGGTGAGAATATCCGTCAGCGCCACGCCAACCTTGACCGGCCCGGCTCCCTCTTCGCCTTCAGGTCGACCCGTCAGGCTCATCAGGCCACCCAGGCCCTGGATCATGAAGTCATAACCCGCACGCTTGGCGTAAGGACCGGTTTGCCCAAAACCGGTAATCGAGCAATAAATCAGTTCAGGATTAATCGCCTTCATCGACTCATAGTCCAGACCGTAGGCCGCCAGGCCGCCGACCTTGAAATTCTCGATCAGGATGTCCGACCTGGCCGCCAGCTCACGCACCAGCTTCTGTCCCTCAGGGCGCGTGAAGTCTATGGTGACCGATTGCTTGTTGCGGTTGGCCGACAGGTAATAGGCGGCCTCGCTGGTATTTTCGCCATAGGCGTCCTTGAGGAACGGCGGGCCCCAGGCGCGCGTGTCATCGCCATTGCCCGGACGCTCGACCTTGATCACTTCGGCGCCAAGGTCGGCGAGGATCTGCCCGGACCACGGCCCGGCCAGCACCCGCGATAAATCCAGTACCCGTAGATGCGAAAGCGCGCCCATAACGTTCTCCTATTAATAGAACGCCTGGATGCCGGTCTGCGCGCGACCGAGGATCAGCGCGTGGACGTCATGCGTACCCTCATAGGTATTCACCACTTCCAGGTTGACCAGATGGCGGGCAACCCCGAACTCGTCCGAGATACCGTTGCCGCCCAGCATGTCGCGGGCCATGCGCGCGATATCCAGGGACTTGCCGCAGGAGTTGCGCTTCATCATCGAGGTAATTTCAACCGCCGCAGTACCTTCGTCCTTCATGCGACCCAGGCGCAGGCAGCCTTGCAGCGCCAGGGTAATTTCGGTCTGCATGTCGGCCAGTTTCTTCTGGATCAGCTGGGTGGCGGCCAATGGGCGACCGAACTGCTGGCGGTCCAGGGTGTATTGACGCGCGGTGTGCCAGCAGAACTCGGCGGCACCCAGTGCGCCCCAGGAGATGCCGTAACGGGCCGAGTTCAGGCAGGTGAAAGGGCCCTTCAGACCACGGACGTCAGGGAAGATGTTTTCTTCCGGAACGAACACGTTGTCCATGACGATTTCACCGGTGATCGAAGCACGCAGGCCAACCTTGCCGTGAATCGCAGGGGCGCTCAGGCCTTTCCAGCCCTTTTCCAGCACGAAGCCACGGATGTCGCCGGCATCGTCCTTGCCCCAGACCACGAACACATCGGCGATCGGGCTGTTGGTGATCCACATCTTGCTGCCGGTCAGGCTGTAGCCGCCTTCCACTTTGCGAGCACGGGTGATCATCGCACCTGGATCGGAGCCATGGTTAGGCTCGGTCAGGCCGAAGCAACCGATCCACTCGCCCGACGCCAGTTTTGGCAGGTATTTCTGTTTCTGCGCCTCGGTACCGAACTCATTGATAGGCACCATTACCAACGAGGATTGCACGCTCATCATCGAGCGATAGCCGGAGTCGACACGCTCGACTTCACGGGCGATCAGGCCGTAGCTGACGTAGTTCAGGCCACTGCCGCCGTACTGTTCCGGGATGGTTGCGCCCAACAGGCCCACTTCACCCATTTCGCGGAAGATCGCCGGGTCGGTCTTTTCATGGCGGAAAGCTTCGAGCACGCGCGGCGCGAGACTCTGCTGGGCGAACTGCGCAGCGGTGTCGCGGATCATGCGTTCTTCTTCGGTGAGCTGTTGATCCAGCAGCAGGGGATCGATCCAGTTGAAGCTAGCTTTACCGGCCATGAGTGTGTCCTCTCGAAACAGGGTCAAATAACGTGCAGTGATCCTAGGCCGGGTTCGACGCTTGGGCAAACGAGGATTTCGCATACTGTTGTGCTAATTTCTCACTCCGAAACGTCGCAAATCCCTTTCAAGGCGATGTATTAGTGAGGTTGACGTACATGCGCAGGAAAATACCCAGCACAACGGCCCTGATCAGCTTCGAGGCGGCCGCACGCCATGAAAGCTTCACCAAGGCCGCCCAGGAGCTTTCGCTGACCCAAGGGGCCATTTGCCGACAGATCGCCAGCCTCGAGGAGTTCCTCAGCGTGGAACTGTTCCGACGCTCCCGGCGCGGGGTCAAGCTGACGGAGGCGGGCCTTTCCTACAGTCGCCGGGTGGCCACTCAACTCGATGCGGTCGAGCGCGACACCTTGTCCGTGATGGGCCAGCAGGGCGCCAACGTAATCGAACTGGCCGTGGTTCCGACCTTCGGCACCCAGTGGCTGCTGCCCAGGCTCAAGGACTTTCAGCAGAAACATCCGGAAGTGACGGTCAACCTGACCAACCGCACGCGCCCATTCCTGTTTGCCGACACCGATTTCGACGCCGCGATCTATTTCGGTGATGCGGATTGGTCGGGTACTGAATCCCACAGGTTGATGGGTGAAAACCCGATGCCCGTGTGCAGCCCTACCCTGCTGGGCAACAAGAATGTCCTGACACCCGCCGAAATCGCCGACCTGCCCCTACTGCAACAGACCACCCGCCCCTATGCCTGGCGCCAATGGTTCGCCTCTCAGCACCTGAATGTGCCGCGGGACATGACAGGGCCGCGCTACGAGCTATTCTCCATGCTGGCCCAGGCCGCGATGCACGACATGGGGATTGCGCTGATCCCGCCGTTCCTGATTCAGCGCGAACTGGCCGAGGCGCGCCTGGTGATCGCCAACCCCCAGGCACTCTCCAGTATCAAGGCCTATTACCTGATGATTCCGGAGAGAAAGGTCGAATCGGCGTCTTTAAGGGCTTTTCGGGACTGGCTGGTAACTCAGGCCCATGGCTACAGCCTTGAAGGATAAGGCCCCGGGCAATTATCTGACCTCGTAGTCAGAAAAATTAAAACCCTACAGATATAAGTATTTGTCGCATGGAGGAAAACTGTAAAGCCAAGCAGTACAAACGTGCCACAAGCGCCTGACGACGCGGCTTTGCGCCACTATTTCATCACCATGTCGCATCATTCATATGGCCGATGTGTAATTTGTTGGATTGGCCCCAGAATCCACGAAAGGCACGGCCTAGACGGGATTGAGCCGTTTGGTTGCGACATTCGGTCACGGGGTGACTTGTAGTTAATTTTCCGTCACCCGTCATAATCCCTTGAAGGGCACAAAGTTCGCCTGCAAAATGCCGCGCCCCGCCTGAATTTAGCGGGGTCGTGCTGATCGGCCGCCCCAGCCGCACCATCCGTAGTGCATGGGTTTACTCAATAAGATCACGCAGGAGATTTGACGTGCACATTGGTGTTCCTCTCGAAACCCAGACCGGTGAAACACGGGTTGCTGCAACCCCCGAAACCATCAAGAAGCTGATCGGCCAGGGTCACAAGGTCACTGTACAAAGCGGCGCCGGCGTCAATGCCAGCGTTGTCGACAGTGCCTATGAAGCTGCCGGCGCAACCATTGGCAGCGCCAGTGAGGCATTTGGTGCAGAGCTGATTTTGAAGGTCGTCGCCCCCAGCGACAGCGAGCTTGCGCTGATAAAGAGCGGCACCGTTGTGGTGGGGATGCTCAATCCGTTCAACAACGAAACCATCGCCAAGATGGCCGAGTGCGGCATTACCGCCTTTGCCCTGGAGGCCGCACCTCGCACCTCCCGCGCCCAGAGCCTGGATGTGTTGTCCTCGCAAGCCAACATCGCCGGCTATAAAGCCGTGTTGCTGGCCGCTCATCATTATCCGCGCTTCATGCCGATGCTGATGACCGCTGCGGGCACCGTGAAAGCGGCGCGGGTGCTGATTCTCGGCGCCGGTGTTGCCGGATTGCAGGCCATTGCCACGGCCAAGCGCCTGGGCGCGGTGATCGAAGCGTCCGACGTGCGTCCTGCGGTGAAGGAGCAGATCGAATCCCTGGGCGCCAAGTTCGTCGACGTGCCTTACGAGACCGATGAAGAGCGTGAATGCGCCGTCGGTGTCGGCGGTTATGCCCGCCCGATGCCGGCCAGCTGGATGCAGCGTCAGGCCGTGGCCGTGCACGAGCGCGCCAAGCAGGCTGACATCGTCATCACCACGGCACTGATTCCGGGTCGCAAGGCACCGACACTACTCAGCGCGGAAACCGTGGCGCAGATGAAACCCGGCTCGGTGGTCATCGACCTCGCCGCAGCCCAGGGTGGCAACTGTCCTTTGACCGTGGCCGATCAGGTGGTCGTCGAAAACGGCGTGACCATCGTTGGCCCGACCAACCTGGCTGCCGCCGTAGGCGCCGATGCCTCGGCCCTGTATGCACGCAACCTGCTGGACTTCATGAAACTGTTGTTCGATAAAGAAGGACAACTGGTGATCAACCTTGAAGACGATATCGTCGCCGCGTGCCTGATGTGCCGCGACGGCCAGATCGTGCGCAAGAACGGCTGAGGATAAAAACAATGGAAGACATGCTGATCTCTCACGGTATCTACAACCTGATCATCTTCGTGCTGGCCATCTATGTCGGCTACCACGTGGTCTGGAACGTGACGCCTGCACTGCACACCCCACTGATGGCCGTGACCAACGCGATCTCGGCCATCGTCATCGTCGGCGCCATGCTCGCTGCCGCCCTCACCGTGACCCCGCTGGGCAAGACCATGGGCACCCTGGCCGTGGCCCTGGCCGCGGTCAACGTGTTCGGTGGCTTCCTGGTCACCCGGCGCATGCTGGAAATGTTCAAGAAGAAAGCGGCTCCAGCAAAGGCTCCGGCAGCCAAGGCCGAAGCAATCAAGGCTGAGGTGCAGCAAGCATGAGCATGAACCTGGTTACTTCCCTGTATTTGATCGCCTCGGTCTGCTTCATCCAGGCGCTCAAGGGACTCTCGCACCCCACCACGTCGCGTCGCGGCAACCTGTTCGGCATGCTCGGCATGGGCCTGGCGATCCTCACCACGGTCGGCCTGATCTACAAGCTCGGTGCTGAGCTGGCCCACGACGGCATCGTCTACGTGATCGTCGGCCTGCTGATCGGCGGCACTGTCGGTACGATCATGGCCAAACGCGTTGAAATGACCAAGATGCCCGAGCTGGTCGCCTTCATGCACAGCATGATCGGCCTGGCAGCGGTGTTCATCGCCATTGCGGCGGTAGTCGAGCCGCAGTCGCTGGGTATCGTTGCGCAGCTGGGTGACGCAATCCCGGCCGGCAACCGCCTGGAGCTGTTCCTCGGTGCCGCCATTGGTGCGATCACTTTCTCCGGTTCGGTAATCGCCTTCGGCAAGCTGTCGGGCAAGTACAAGTTCCGCCTGTTCCAGGGCGCACCCGTACAGTTCACCGGTCAACACAAACTGAACCTCGTGCTGGGACTGGCGACACTCGGCCTGGGCATCACCTTCATGTTGACGGGAGACCTCAGCGCCTTCGCCTTGATGCTGGCCCTGGCCTTCATCATGGGTGTGCTGATCATCATCCCGATCGGTGGCGCGGACATGCCAGTGGTCGTATCCATGCTCAACAGCTACTCCGGCTGGGCGGCAGCGGGTATCGGCTTCTCGCTGAACAACTCGATGCTGATCATTGCAGGCTCCCTGGTGGGCTCGTCCGGTGCGATCCTCTCGTACATCATGTGCAAGGCGATGAACCGCTCCTTCTTCAACGTACTGCTTGGCGGCTTCGGCAATACTGCCGACGCAGGTCCTGCAGGCGCCAAGGAAGCCCGTCCGGTGAAATCCGGTTCGGCTGACGACGCGACCTTCCTGCTGACCAACGCCGACACCGTGATCATCGTTCCGGGTTACGGCCTGGCGGTAGCACGGGCACAGCACGCACTGAAGGAACTGACCGAGAAGCTGACCCATCGCGGCGTGACCGTGAAGTACGCGATCCACCCGGTCGCCGGTCGTATGCCCGGCCACATGAACGTCCTGCTGGCCGAGGCCGAAGTGCCTTACGACCAGGTGTTCGAGATGGACGACATCAACTCCGAGTTCGGCCAGGCCGACGTGGTGCTGGTGCTGGGTGCCAACGACGTGGTCAACCCTGCCGCGAAGAACGATCCGAAATCGCCGCTTGCCGGCAAGCCGATCCTCGAAGCGTTCAAGGTCAAGACCATCATCGTCAACAAGCGCTCGATGGCCAGCGGCTACGCCGGCCTGGACAACGAACTGTTCTACCTGGACAAGACCATGATGGTGTTCGGCGACGCCAAGAAAGTCATCGAAGACATGGTTAAAGCCGTCGAGTAAGACCGCTTGGCAATACCACAACGCCCCGACTCGTCGGGGCGTTTTTGTTTGCGTTAATCGTCGGGAAAAGGGCCGCTTTGTTACCGAAACGGTAACGGTGTTTTGTCTGGAAGTGCCGAAATAGACGCCTCGTTTGCGACCTTGGTAGCGGGACAGGGCATCAACAAATTCTCTAGACTGGACATCCTGCTACCCGTTGCCCGAGATAACAATTCATGTACCGTGACCGTATTCGCCTGCCTTCGTTGTTGGATAAAGTGATGAGCGCCGCCGAGGCTGCCGCTCTGATTGAGGACGGCATGACCGTCGGCATGAGCGGCTTCACCCGCGCCGGCGAAGCCAAGGCCGTACCCCACGCATTGGCCGAACGGGCCAAGGTCACTCCGCTGAAGATCAGCCTGATGACCGGCGCCAGCCTGGGCAACGACCTCGACAAACAACTCACCGAGGCCGGCGTATTGTCGCGACGCATGCCGTTCCAGGTGGACAGCACCCTGCGCAAGGCGATCAACGCCGGCGAGGTGATGTTCATCGACCAGCACCTCTCGGAAACCGTCGAGCAACTGCGCAATCAGCAACTGAAGTTACCGGACATCGCGGTGATCGAAGCCGTGGCCATTACCGAGCAAGGCCATATCGTGCCGACTACGTCCGTGGGCAACTCGGCCAGTTTCGCGATTTTCGCCAAGCACGTCATCGTCGAGATCAACCTGGCGCACAACCCGAACCTCGAAGGCCTGCACGACATCTATATCCCGACCTATCGTCCGACTCGTACGCCGATTCCCCTGGTCAAGGTCGACGATCGCATTGGCAGCAGCGCCATCCCGATTCCACCGGAAAAGATCGTCGCGATCGTGGTCACCAACCAGTCCGACTCACCGTCCACCGTGCTGCCACCGGATGTGGATACCCAGGCCATCGCCGATCACCTGATCGACTTCTTCAAGCAGGAAGTCAGCGCCGGGCGCATGACCAACAAGCTCGGCCCGTTGCAAGCCGGTATCGGCACCATCGCCAACTCGGTGATGTGCGGCCTGATCGATTCGCCGTTCGAAGACCTGACCATGTACTCCGAGGTCCTGCAGGACTCGACGTTCGACCTGATCGATGCCGGCAAGCTGAGCTTTGCATCCGGCAGTTCGATCACCTTGTCGAGCCGGCGCAACGCTGACGTGTTCGGCAACCTGGAGCGCTACAAGGACAAACTGGTCCTGCGCCCCCAGGAAATTTCCAACCACCCTGAAGTGGTCCGTCGCCTCGGCATCATTGGCATCAACACCGCCCTTGAGTTCGATATCTATGGCAACGTCAACTCCACCCACGTCTGCGGCACGCGGATGATGAACGGCATTGGCGGCTCGGGCGACTTCGCGCGCAACGCACACCTGGCCATCTTCGTGACCAAGTCGATCGCCAAGGGCGGGGCGATTTCCAGCGTGGTTCCGATGGTCAGCCACGTTGACCACACGGAACATGATGTCGACATCCTCGTCACCGAGGTCGGCCTGGCGGACCTGCGTGGCCTGGCCCCCCGGGAGCGGGCGCGCGTCATCATCGACAACTGCGTACACCCGGATTACCGCCAGGCCCTGAACGACTACTTCACAGCGGCCTGCGCAATCGGCGGGCACACGCCGCATATCCTGCGTGATGCACTGAGCTGGCACATGAACCTGGAAGAAACCGGAAGAATGATCGCCGTGTAATTGATACAGATGGCAGCTGACGCAAACACAGTTTCGTCAGCTTGCCGTTGCCGAGCAGAATCCCGACAAAAACTGTACTACTGTACCGGTCATTTCCTACCGAATTTTCCTACACCACCCCCTCAAATCACCAAAATTGCACCACAATAGAGCAGACAGGTACAGTTGCCTCATTTTCGACCAGTACACCCCCTATAAACAGTTAACTGAGCTCTCACAATACAGATGAACTGTATCTACAGAGACTAGGCAAACGAGAGGATCATGGGCACCAGTCAAGCCACTACCTAATCCCGCCATAAGCGGAAGGATGTAAACCATGGAACGTACACTCAGTTCCGAACTGTTCTTCGAAGACACCGCTGCAAAAACCCAGGCTTCCATGCCTCTGCGCGTTATCGCCAACCTGATGCTGTGGCAGCGCCGCATCTCCAGCCGCCACCAGCTGGCTCGCCTGGATTCGCGTCTGCTGGCTGACGCGGGGATTAGCGAAGCACAACGCTACGAAGAGCTGAGCAAGCCGTTCTGGCGCTAAGTTAGAGTCGCTGGCTCTGACCTCAGGGTCCACCGCCAGCAACCCGAATTGAACAAGCAAAGCCCGTCGTGGGAAACCACGACGGGCTTTGTCGTTTCACCGGCTGTTAACGCATAACCAGTACAGTTTTATAATTTATCGATTACACCGCTACAGTTGAGCAAACGGTTTTTCATCCGTTCAAACTGATTTCCAGCAACCTTTTCTCTTATAGGCTGTTCGAAACGTCCTGCTCAGGCCTAATATCAAGCCAGAACGTGGCGCCCCCCGAGTGTCTGGCGTCTGATCATCAGACACTGCACCACCTCTTTATCGTCTCATCCAAAGGAGTTACACCATGTCCCGTCTTCGTCTGCTCAGCGCTGCAGCCCTGCTTGCCGTGGCGGCCAATGCCCACGCCACCAGCTTCATCGTGACGACCGATGCCGTCGTCGGTGCACTCAAAGCCACCTCCGACGCGACTTCCGACATCACGTCTTCGTTCAAGGATGACAAGATCGTGCTCGCGGCCCGTGACGACGCTGCCAGCTTCGTCGCCAGCGAAGGCAGCATCCGTGGGGTAAAACTGGAAAGCGCACTCGATCACATTCGCCATCAGGCTCCACAGCTGAACGCAACAGACGCACAATTGGCCCAGGCCATCCTGACCATCTAAGCGTTTGCCTTGATGTGGGACACGCATGCCGTGTCCCAATGTTTCCGCGCTGGCTCTAGCCCGGGCCTTGCGCTAGCCTTGGGACTCACTTTCAACTGTCGAGTCTCATGCGTTTTCTTTCAAATCTGTTGATAACCCCAGTATTTCTTGCAGCCAGCTACTCGGGGACGGCCCATGCCTTCGACGCGTTCAACCTGTCTACCCAGGGCATTGTGGCCAGCAGTTATGCCTCAAGCCTGGTGACCTCTGCCCCCTTCGACCATAAACTGTTGCTCGCCGCCCGGGATGATGCCGCGGCATTCGTCGCCAGTGATGGTCAAATGAGAGGCGTACGACTGGAATCGGCCTTGTCTTACCTGCGCCACGCCCAGCCAAAACTTCATGCCAGCGACCTTGAACTGGCACAGGCAATTCTCGTCCAATAGTTATCCCAAGTTCCTCCGGAGTCGTTCCATGCGTAACCCGCTGATTGTTGCCACCCTTGGCCTGCTGTTGTTGGCTGATGTGGCCCAGGCCCAAACCCTGGTTGCCACCAGCAACATCCTCATTCGTGCCACCCAGCGCACACTGGACTTCACTTCCGACACGACGACGTCGATCCGCGACTCGAAAATCGTCCGCGAAGCCCAGGACGATGCTGCGAGCTTCGTCGCCAGCAACGGCGATATTCGTGGCGCGCACCTGGAATCCGCTCTCAATTTGTTGCGCACTCGCGTTCCGGAAGCCCGCGATGCCAGTGACCAGGATCTCGCCGAAGCCATCCTCGCACTGTGAGGTCTCCAGTTGCCTTGCTGTTGGCCGGGGTCGTGCTGCTGTTTGGCAGCACGGCCCACGCCGACCTCGAACTGCACCTCAAGACCGAAGGCCTGAGCCCCGCGCAACAACAGGCCAGCCAGGCGTTGCTTAATGAAGCCATGCAGGCATTGCCGCCGCGGTTCATCGAGCAACTCGACCGGCGCATCGACGTCGGCTGGACCGATGACATGCGCAGCGATGCCTATGGCCAGGCGTCGCCGGTATCCGAACTCGACCTGAATCGCAAACTGCTGGCCAGCCTCACCGACGGCAGTGCGGCGAGCAAAAAAACCAATCGCCCCCATGGCACTGTGCGCCGGGAACTGCTGGCCACGGTGTTGCACGAGCTGACTCACATTTATGACCGCTCGCGCTTGTGGCCTACGTCGGAACGCACGTTGATTCAACGCTGCACCCGCCAGGAGAGCAGCTCGGGGCTGGTGGGCATTCCCGACCAATGCCGTGGCCAATCGGGCCGGCGCTTCACACTCAGTGATGACCCGCGCCTGCTCGACCTCGCCGGTTGGCAGCAATACGTTGGCCGGCGTGGCGAGCGCGAACAGCACAACCGCCAGATCGCCCGCAGCCCGGACATCTACGAGATCAGCAGCCCGAAGGAATTTGTCGCGGTCAACATGGAGTATTTCCTCCTCGACCCGAGCTACGCCTGTCGTCGCCCGGCGCTGTACCGCTACTACAAGGAGCACTTCGGCTGGGCTCCCGCCGCCAAAGGCGATTGCGCCAAGACCTTCGCATTCCTCAACGCCGGCAATGACTTCGCCAAGACCCCCCTGGGCCAGGTTGATCCGGAGCGGGTCTACGCCGTCGACTACTTGCTGGCAGAGGCCAACCAGAACTGGGTCAGCCGTTGGGGCCACAGCATGTTGCGCCTGGTGATCTGCGCCCCGGGCAGGCCCCGCGGGCCGGATTGCCGCCTGGACCTGGACCAGCACCTGGTACTGTCCTACCGCGCGTTCGTGGGCGACGTGCAGCTATCGAGTTGGGATGGCCTGGTGGGTAAATACCCGTCCCGCCTGTTCGTGTTGCCACTGGCCCAGGTGATCGACGAATACACCAAGACCGAGTTGCGCAGCCTCGCCTCCGTGCCACTGAACCTGTCGCGTGACGAGATTGAAAACGTGGTGGAGCGTGCCGCCGAGATGCACTGGAGTTACGACGGCAACTACTTCTTCCTGTCGAACAACTGCGCCGTGGAAGAGCTGAAGTTACTGCGGGGTGGCACCAACAACTCAAAACTGGTTGCCCTGGACAACATCATGCCCAATGGCTTGCTGGAAGTGTTGAAGGGCCGCGGGCTGGCGGATACCAGCGTGCTGGACGACCCGCGTGAAGCCCTTCGCCTGGGTTATCGCTTCGACTCTTTCCGCGATCGCTATCAAGCGATGTTCGAGGTGTTGAGAAAGCGCCTGCCGATCAAACAGGAAAAGGTCGAAGACTGGTTGTCCCTGACTGCAGCAGAGCGCCGCCAATGGTTCGATCAGGCAGACTTGCGCACCAGCGCGGCCTTGCTCTTGCTCGAGCAGGCAAGCTATCGCCAGCAGTTGCTCCTGGCCCAGGATGAGGTGAAACAACGTTACCTGGGGGCCCGTGAGCTGAAAAACGGCGGAATGGACAAAGCCAACGCGACACTAAGGCAAATTCTCGACAACAGCGGTTTCCTCAGTCGCCCGGCGGAACTGCTCGGCAGCGGCGGCTATGGCCTGCCGCAACCTGCTGAATGGCAACGCCTGGAATCGGAAACCAGCCTGCGGCAGAAGCAGCTTCAGGTATTGACCGGGGATCTGGACAAGGAAGTCAGGGCGCTCCTCGATCCAGATCGTGCAGCGGAAATGGCAGCCAATGAAGCCAACGTGAGACAGATTGGCGAACATTTGCGCAAGTTGCACAAGGCATCGGGTGGATTGGAGTTGCCATGAGGTCATAAAAGCAAAGATCGCAGCCTCCTGTAGGAGCTGCCGAAGGCTGCGATCTTTTCACGCTGGCCCCATCAATACAAAACGCCCTGCAACACCTCGTAGACAATCCGCGCACCACGGACGAAATACTCGCGCTGGTCATGAATCGTCTGACGCACCGGGGCAAAGTCCCGAGGAGGCGGCCCACCGCGATGATTGTCCTGCCCGCCACGATGGTCATTGTCACGGTTATCGTAATGGCCCTGTTGCGGGCCGCCGTGGTCATGATCGTCGCGCTGATCGGCGCTGGCGTGCAGCAATGGGGTCGCACTGAGCATCAGCACACCCAGGCTGGCAATCAGACGTTTCGGCATTTTCATTGGGTCTTTCCTCAGAACACCTGCAGCAAAAAGGGCTTCAGAACATGGTCCTGAAGCCCTCGGTCTTGCTGGTTAGTCTGTGTTGGGAGGCTCTAATTCCTCTGTATCAGGAACTTTACCTTCAGCTGACACGGGCCTTACGCACGCCATCGGCCAACGCCGAGCACAGGCTCAAAACGCCATCGACCGCTTGCTCCGCAGTCGTGGCATTGGCGATCTGATCGATCAACGCCGAACCCACGACCACGCCATCGGCCAGACGCGCGATGTTCGCCGCTTGTTCCGGCGTGCGGATGCCGAAACCGATGCTGATCGGCAGGTCGGTATGGCGACGCAGACGCGCCACTGCTTCTTCGACGTGCTCCAGGGTTGCCGCGCCCGCACCGGTCACACCGGCCACCGATACGTAGTACACAAACCCGGAACTGCCGTTGAGGACGGTTGGCAGACGCACATCATCAGTGGTCGGTGTGGTCAGGCGGATGAAATCGATGCCCGCGGCCTGGGCCGGGTCGCACAGTTCACCGTTATGCTCGGGTGGCATGTCGACCACGATCAAGCCGTCGACACCCGCTTCTTTCGCCTCGGCAATGAACCGCGGCACGCCGTATTTGTGGATCGGGTTGAAGTAGCCCATCAGCACCAGGGGCGTTTCGTTGTTGTCCTTGCGGAACTCACGCACCATTTCCAGGGTTTTCGCCAGGTTCTGCTTGGCCTCCAGGGCACGGATGTTGGCCAGCTGGATCGCCGGACCGTCAGCCATCGGATCGGTGAAGGGCATGCCCAGCTCGATCACGTCGGCGCCCGCCGCAGGCAGGCCCTTGAGGATCGCCAGGGAGGTGTCATAGCCCGGGTCGCCCGCGGTGACGAAGGTCACCAAAGCGGCGCGATTCTGTTCCTTGAGTTCGGCAAAACGCGTTTGCAGGCGGCTCATCAGTGTTTCTCCTGCTTGGATGGCTCTTGTTGAGAGTGTTCCATGTGGTGCATCACGGTCTGCATGTCCTTGTCGCCACGGCCAGACAGGTTGACCACCATCAGGTGATCCTTGGGCAGGGTCGGCGCGCGCTTGAACACTTCAGCCAGGGCATGGGCGCTTTCCAGGGCAGGAATGATTCCTTCCAGGCGGCAGCACTGGTGGAAGGCCGCGAGTGCTTCGTCGTCGGTCACCGAGGTGTACTGGACACGGCCGATGTCATGCAACCAGGCGTGTTCCGGGCCGATGCCCGGGTAGTCGAGGCCAGCGGAGATCGAGTGGGCGTCGATGATCTGGCCATCGTCATCCTGCAACAGGAAGGTGCGGTTGCCGTGCAGTACACCCGGTACGCCGCCGTTCAGGCTGGCCGCGTGCTTGCCGGTCTCGATGCCGTAGCCGGCCGCTTCCACGCCGATGATCTCGACGCTCTTGTCGTCCAGGAACGGGTGGAACAGGCCCATGGCGTTGGAACCACCACCGATGCACGCCACCAGGCTGTCGGGCAGGCGGCCTTCCTGGGCTTGCAGCTGGTCACGGGTTTCCTTGCCGATCACGGCCTGGAAGTCGCGAACCATCGCCGGGTAAGGGTGCGGACCGGCCACGGTGCCGATCAGGTAGAAGGTGCTGTCGACGTTGGTCACCCAGTCGCGCAGGGCTTCGTTCATCGCATCCTTCAGGGTGCCGGTACCGGCCACCACCGGGATCACTTCGGCGCCCAGCAGCTTCATGCGGAACACGTTGGCCTGCTGGCGTTCGATGTCGGTGGTGCCCATGTAGATCACGCAGTCCAGGCCGAAACGCGCGGCCACGGTGGCCGTCGCCACGCCGTGCATGCCGGCGCCGGTTTCGGCGATGATGCGTTTCTTGCCCATGCGCCGCGCCAGCAGGATCTGGCCGATGCAGTTGTTGATCTTGTGCGCGCCGGTGTGGTTGAGCTCTTCACGCTTGAGATAGATCTTTGCGCCGCCACAGAATTCGGTCAGGCGCTCGGCGAAATAAAGCGGGCTCGGACGACCGACGTAATCGCGCTGGAAATAGGCCAGCTCTTCCTTGAAGGCAGGATCTTCCTTGGCCGCTTCGTATTCACGGGCCAGGTCGAGGATCAACGGCATCAGGGTTTCGGCAACATAACGGCCACCGAACGCGCCAAACAGGCCGTTGGCGTCAGGGCCGTTGCGCAGATTAGTCTGGGTCATGGGGCGCTCCAGTTGAATTGCGTAGGAATACAATGGGCACCACTCTACCCCCTGACGCCCCGGGCTGAAAACCGATAAGATCGCTGCAACCTGTCAGGAAAACTCACAGATCAAATGAGCCACGACCTCCCACCGTTGAACGCCCTGCGCGCCTTTGAAGCCACGGCCCGCCTGAACAGCGTCAGTCAGGCTGCCGAACAGCTGCACGTCACCCATGGTGCGGTCAGCCGGCAGCTGAAAGTGCTTGAACAACACCTCGGCGTGAGTCTGTTCATCAAGGATGGGCGCGGCCTGAAACTCACAGATGCCGGCATGCGTTTGCGTGACGCCAGCGGCGAAGCGTTCGAGCGCTTGCGCAGCGTGTGCGCCGAACTCACGCAAAGCACCGCGGATGCGCCGTTCGTCCTCGGCTGCTCGGGAAGCCTTCTGGCGCGCTGGTTCATACCGCGTCTGGGACGGCTGAACGCCGACCTGCCCGACCTGCGCCTGCACCTGTCAGCCGGTGAAGGCGATCTCGATCCCCGTCGCCCGGGGCTGGACGCCCTGCTGGTGTTTGCCGAGCCACCCTGGCCCGCGGACATGCAGGTCTTCGAACTGGCCAGCGAACGGATCGGCCCGGTCATGAGCCCTCGGTTCGCCGGATATGAGCGCCTGCAAACGGCGCCGGCCCAAGCGCTGCTCACTGAATCGTTGCTGCACACCACTTCGCGTCCGCAAGCCTGGCCCAGTTGGGCGCAGCAAAGCGACCTCGACGCCAAGGCGTTGAAGTACGGTCAGGGGTTCGAACATCTGTATTATTTGCTGGAAGCAGCCGTGGCCGGGCTGGGCGTGGCGATCGCCCCCGAGCCGTTGGTGGCCGAGGATTTGAAGGCGGGTCGCCTGGTTGCCCCATGGGGATTTTGTGAAACCCCCGCTCACCTGGCCTTGTGGTTACCCAAGCGCGCCGCGGACGGGCGCGCCAGGCAACTGGCGCAATGGCTCAAGAATGAGCTGCGCCAGACCGATCATACCCCGCGCTTAAACAGCAGGTAGGCCGCCAGCAGGCCCAGCGCACCGACAGCAACCCCGGCGGTCGTCCAAGGATGCTCCTGCGCGTAGTCCCGAGTGGCAATGCCGGTCTCACGGGTTTTGACCTTGACCTCTTCATAGGCATCGGTGAGCAGATGGCGCGAATGCCTCAAAGCGTTCTCCGCATTGCCTTTCAACACCTTGAGGGTTTTACGCGACTCGTCCGAGGCGTCGTCCTTCAGGCTTTCCAAGGATTTGAGCAGACTCTCGATCTCCGCTTCCATGCTTTGCAATGAGGCTTTACGTAACGAGCTGTTGGCCATGGTGGCTCTCCTGCATTGTTGATGAGTGGCGTGTGTTGGTTGGGACTTCAGGGACTCGAGAAAGTGCAGTAAATGTGAGCATCCATGTCGCACCGACCGAAGGCAGTAAGACGGAAAATCACTGCTAGGCTGTAATTCACACCCTAAGGAGAACGCCATGACTGACCATCACACCTATAAGAAAGTCGAACTCGTCGGCTCATCCACCAGCAGTATCGAAGACGCGATCAACAACGCCTTGGCCGAGGCCAACAAAAGTATCAAGCACTTGGAATGGTTTGAAGTGACCGAAACCCGCGGACACATCAAGGACGGCAAGGCTGCGCACTTCCAGGTGACGCTCAAGGTCGGGTTCCGGATTGCCAGCAGTTGAGGTTGGTCTAGTCTTCTGAACTTGCGCGCTGGCCGAGTGCCATAGGGAATGGCAATGCGCTAGATGCGTTTCCGGCCAATGGCTGGATGCCTTTTTTTGATCCGACCAGAGAATGCGACCGATGAAGAAGTTTATTTTGGCGGTAGGCTTGTTGAGCCTGGCGGGTACTGCCTTCGCTGAAGGCGGCAAGTCCTGCGAAGAATTGAAAGCCGAGATCGCGGCAAAGCTCGATGCCAAGGGCGTTTCCGGTTATTCGCTGGAAATTGTCGATAAAGGCAATGCGTCTGGCGGAAAAATCGTCGGCACCTGCGAAAAGGGCAGCAAGGAAATAGTCTACAAGCGATAGCCCCGACAAACGGTGGCCCCAACCAATTGCTAGCAAAAAGCCGACGCCATCGCGTCGGCTTTTTGCGGTTAGCTTGCTCAGCCCTTCATGACCTGCGCCAGTAGCTCATAGGAATGCAGACGGTCCGCGTGTTCGTACAGGTCGCAGGTGAAAATCAGCTCGTCGGCTTGAGTCTGCTCGATCAGCACTTCCAGCCTGGCGCGGATTTTTTGCGGGCTGCCGATCATCGCCAGCCCCAGGAAATCACTGACGGCTTCCTTCTCATGAGGCAGCCATAGCCCGTCCATGGTTTTCACCGGCGGACGTTGCACCAGGCTCTGGCCACGCATCAGGGCGAGAATGCGCTGGAACACCGAGGTCGCCAGATAGTCGGCCTGTTCATCCGTGTCGGCGGCCACCAGCGGCACGCCAAGCATCACGTAAGGCTTGTCCAGCACGGCCGAAGGTTTGAAATGATTGCGGTAGACACGAATAGCCTCATGCATGAAGCGCGGAGCGAAATGCGAGGCGAAGGCATAGGGCAAACCGCGTTCGCCTGCCAGCTGCGCACTGAACAGGCTTGAGCCCAGCAGCCAGATCGGAACATTGGTGCCGGTGCCCGGCATCGCGATGATGCGCTGGTCCGGTGTGCGTGGGCCGAGATAACGCACCAGTTCGGCCACATCTTCCGGGAAGTCGTCGGCACTGCCGGAGCGCTCGCGGCGCAGTGCGCGGGCAGTCATCTGGTCGGAACCAGGCGCACGGCCCAGCCCCAGGTCAATGCGCCCCGGATACAGGCTTTCCAGCGTGCCGAATTGTTCGGCGATCACCAGTGGCGCGTGGTTGGGCAGCATTATCCCGCCAGAACCGACACGAATGGTCGAGGTACCACCGGCCAGATAGCCGAGCAGCACGGAGGTCGCGGAACTGGCAATGCCGTCCATGTTGTGGTGTTCGGCCACCCAAAAGCGGTTATAGCCGAATTTCTCGACGTGTTGCGCCAGGTCCAGCGAGTTGCGCAACGATTGCGCGGCGCTGCCGTTCTCCCGAACGGGCACCAGGTCGAGGGTCGAAAACTTGATATCGGACAGTCGTTTCATGAACCTGCTTCTCCAATTGAGGGCGCAGGTTTCTTGATACAAACGAAAACCTGCCGAATCCATAAGCGTGTTTCATGCAATGAGGGCATATACCCGAGTTTCAATAGCACAGAGAAATTTACTGACAAAATGACGCTGCGATCAGATGCGCTGAACTTTGCTGCCCGGTCTATCCTCAGAACCCTAGCGAACGAAACCACAACGGCGCGACGCTTCGCGCCGGATCTTGAGGAGACAGGCATGGCTATCACAAAGAAAGCATCGGCCCACTGGGAAGGCGATCTGAAAACCGGCATCGGCTCGATTTCCACCGAAACCGGTGTGCTCAGGGACGCGCCGTACGGCTTCAAGGCCCGCTTTGAAGGCGGCAAGGGCACCAACCCGGAAGAGCTGATCGGCGCCGCCCACGCGGGCTGTTTTTCAATGGCGTTTTCCATGATTCTCGGCGACGCCGGCCTCAAGGCCGACAGCATCGACACCAACGCCGAAGTGACCCTGGATCAGGTAGAGGGTGGTTTCGCAATCACGGCGGTGAAATTGATTCTCAAGGCAAAAATCCCCGGCGCGAGCCAGGCGCAATTCGATGAGTTGAGCAACAAGGCCAAGGAGGGCTGCCCGGTATCCAAGGTGCTGAACGCGAAAATCAGCCTGGATGCGACTTTAGTCAGTTGAATCTAAAAGATCGCAGCCCTGTAGGAGCTGCCGAAGGCTGCGATCTTTTTTGCGTTATGTAAGATTTGCCGGGCAAAACTGTGGTCGAATAAATGACAGCAGCAAAAACGCATGACCTGTGCGCGCTGCCTGAAGGAGCTTCAACCATGAAACGTTTTGCCTTGGCGGTTATCTGTTGCGCCCTGGCCACTTCGGCCCTGGCGGCACCTAAACCTTGTGAAGAACTCAAGGCCGAAATCGAAGCCAAGATCCAGGCCCGCGGGGTGACCTCCTATACCCTGGAAATCGTGACCAATGACGAAGTGCACGATCAGAACATGGTCGTAGGCTCGTGCGACGGCGGCTCCAAAAAAATCATCTACCAGAAGAATGACCGCTGACCGCTCCTACGGCACACAATTGACCTGGCTGTCTTCGGCGACGATCTCGCGCTTGGCGTTATAGAGGCGCGCTTCAGGGGTGAACGCCATGGAGCGGGCTTGCAGCAGATATCGCTGACCGGCTTCGAAATGATCGTATTTGATGATCATGTAGCACAGCCGCTCGGTGGAGCCGCCGAACAAGTCCGAGCCCCCGCCTGGCACCTCGAAATCGAAGCGCACGGTGAGCACATGGCTACCGGGAGTGACCTGGAAAAAGCGTCCGTCACGCAAGCGCTGGTTATCCAATCGCTCGCCCATCAGCAATTTATCGTTGGGGAATGGCGTAGAGAAGTCGACCCACGCCATATTGGGATTGGCCGCCGGCATCGGCGACGAACAGCCGGCCACTGCACTTGCGGCGAGTAACAGCATCATCCTGCGCATGATGAATGTCCCAATGTCGGGATATTCAGAATAGCGCCGATCAGGTCCGTTGGCAGCCAGCCGGTGTGCCCTGGCCAATCACTTTTCGCTGCTGATCATAAAGCTTGGCCCATGGCCGGAAGCCGATATTCCCCGCTTGCAGCTGGTAGCGCTCGCCCGCATTGAAGTCGCTGAATTTCACATTCATCTGGCAGTCACGCCACAGCGGTTCCGCATTGGGGCCGATATTGGTGGGCTGGACCGGAAACTGGTAGCGAACGGTCAGCTCATGGCTGCCGGGTTGAACCTCGAAATAGCGCTTGTCGGTGGCTGCTTTGTTGTCCACCTCCAGCGCCACCAGGGCCGAGTCTTCCTGATGGGATTCCAGATCGATCCAGGCTTGCGTCGGATCATGGTGAGGTAATCCGAATCCGGCACAACCGGCCAGCGTCAGCAGGCCTCCCGTCAGCATCAACTTGCGCATAGCGGAGCTCCAGTCAAGCGGGATAGTCTTGCGAGCAGACTCTCCAGGGATTTTTTATTTTGATCAGGCCGCGTCGAAGCCATGGGTTACTTGATCGCGTTTTACGCATTTTGTTTCCGGGTGTGTTGTTTTTGTTACTCAACGGTTGTTCCAGCATCAGCTACTACAGTCAGTTGGCGAGTGGCCAGCTGCAACTGCTGCGGGCACGGGAGCCCGTTGCCCGGGTAATTGCCGATCCACAGCGCGACCAGAAATTGCGTACGCACCTGGCCCAATCACAAAGGGCCCGGACCTTCGCCAGCCAGCAACTGCACCTGCCGGACAATCAGAGTTACCGCTTGTATGCCGACATTGGCCGCCCCTATGTCGTCTGGAACGTGTTTGTCACCCCGGAATTTTCCCTGAAACCGCAAAACCACTGCTTCCCCATCGCCGGTTGCGTGGCCTATCGCGGCTACTACAGCCAGGGCGCGGCTCGCGGCGAGGCGGCAGTGCAACGCCTGCAAGGCATGGACGTGTCCATCGGTGGCGTAGAGGCCTATTCGACCTTGGGCTGGTTCAACGACCCGATCATGAACTCCATGATGGGCTGGGGCGATGAACGCCTGGCCACGCTGATCTTTCATGAGCTCGCGCACCAGCGCGTTTATGTGAAGGACGACACTGAGTTCAACGAGTCATTCGCCACCTTCGTCGAGCAGGAAGGCACCCGCCAATGGCGGGCGTTTCGGGGCCTGCCGCCGGACAGCACCTTGCTGTCGCAACAACGGGAGCAGTTCATTGCGCTGGTGCTGGATACCCGCACCCGGCTGGAAAAACTCTACAGCCAGCCGCTGCCGCCTGAGCAAATGCGCCAGCGAAAAGCAGCGGAATTCGAGCGCCTGCGCAGCGAATACCGACAGCTGCGTGACAGCCAATGGGCCGGGGACAAACGTTATGACGCGTGGATCAATGCGCCGATGAACAATGCGCGGTTGCTGCCGTTTGGCCTGTATGACCAGTGGGTGCCGGCCTTTGCGGCGTTGTTCAGGCAAGAGGGCGGGGATTGGGTGAGGTTTTATGCTCAGGTCGAGAAGTTGGGGGCGTTGCCGGTTGTTGAGCGCAAGACGGCGTTGAAGGAGTTGGCTGGATCCTGAATCTTCGGTGGCAGTGAGGTCCTCTTCGCGGGCAAGCCCGCTCCCACAGTGATTGGTGTCGACGACGCAATATCCTGTGGGAGCGGGCTTGCCCGCGAAGGCGTTCTGATCAACGCTGCAAAAACGCCTGATGCATCTCATCCAGCGTTTCAAAATGATAGGTCGGCGCTTCTGCGCTTAACTCTTCCCGACTGCCAAACCCATACCCAACAGCCGCCGCATCCAGCCCATTGCTGCGCGCACCAATCAGGTCGTGCTTGCGGTCGCCAATCATCAGGGTATTGGCCGGATCCAGGCCCTCCTCGGCCACCAGATGGGCAATCAGTTCGACCTTGTTAGTACGGGTGCCGTCCAGTTCGCTGCCGTAGATCACCTTGAAGTGTCTGGCGAAGTCGAAATGCCGAGCGATTTCCCGGGCGAAAACCCAGGGCTTGGAGGTCGCGATGTACAGCTGTCGCCCTTGCCCGCCAAGCATTTCCAACAACGGCGTGACCCCGTCGAATACGCGATTTTCGTACAGCCCGGTAACCTTGAAGCGTTCACGATAGAAGTTCACCGCCTCCCAGGCCCTGGCCTCGTCGAAGTCATAGAACTGCATGAAGGCCTGTAACAAGGGCGGACCGATAAAGTGCTCGAGCTTGCTCAGGTCGGGCTCATCGATGCCCAGCTTGCCCAGGGCAAACTGAATCGAACGGGTAATGCCTTCGCGCGGGTCGGTCAGGGTGCCATCAAGGTCGAACAGTACGGTTTGGTAATGCATGAAAATTCCTGGGCAATAGCGAGACGTTTCAGATCCGGTCGTAGCCTTCGGCCAGATGCAGGTCCTTGAGCTTCACGTAGTTCGCCGCGCTGTAGGTGAAAAAGGCTTGTTCCTTATCGGTCAGCGGGCGGATCTGTTTCACCGGGCTGCCCACATACAGGAAACCGCTGTCCAGGCGTTTACCCGGAGGTACCAGGCTGCCGGCACCGATGATGACATCGTCGGCGACCACCGCACCGTCCATGACGATGCTGCCCATGCCGATCAGCACCCGGCTGCCCACGGTGCAGCCATGCAGCATGACTTTGTGGGCGATGGTCACGTCATCGCCGATCAACAACGGGAAACCGTCGGGGTTGAACGGCCCGGCATGGGTGATGTGCAGTACGCAGCCATCCTGCACGCTGGTGCGCGCACCGATGCGGATGCGGTGCATGTCGCCGCGGATCACCGTCAATGGCCAAACGGAGCTGTCTTCGCCGATCTCGACATCGCCGATCACCACCGCCGAGCCGTCGACAAAAGCGCCCTTGCCGAGCAGTGGCGAGTGATTCTGGTACTTGCGAAGGTTCACGATAGGATTTCTCTCTGTTGCTGATAGCTGCGGTGAGCGTCGATTGTAATTAAGATGGCTGCATGTTTCTTCCAGCCAAGGTGCCAACCGTGAGCGTGAACAACCCTCTTTTGCAGTCCTACGACCTGCCGCCGTTCTCCGCGATCCGTGCCGAGCACGTGCAACCGGCCATTGAACAGATCCTGGCTGACAACCGCGCCGCCATTATCGAGATCCTCAAGACCCAGGGCAAACAACCGACCTGGGCCGGGCTGGTGCTGGCAATGGACGAGCTCAACGACCGCCTGGGTGCGGCCTGGAGTCCGGTCAGCCACTTGAATGCCGTGTGCAACAGCGCCGAACTGCGCGAAGCCTACGAGGCTTGCCTGCCGGCGTTGAGCGCCTACTCCACCGAAATGGGCCAGAACCGTGAACTGTTCCAGGCCTATGAGGCCCTGGCCAACAGCCCGCAAGCAGGCGGTTTCGACGTAGCGCAGAAAACTATCCTGGAACACGCCCTGCGCGATTTCCGTCTGTCGGGTATCGACCTGCCGGAAGCTGAGCAGAAGCGTTACGCCCAAGTGCAAAGCAAACTGTCGGAGCTGGGCAGCCGCTTCTCCAACCAGCTGCTGGATGCTACCCAGGCCTGGACCAAGCACATCACCGACGAGTCCACCCTCGCCGGCCTGACCGATTCGGCCAAGGCGCAAATGGCCGCCGCCGCGCAAGCCAAGGACCTCGATGGCTGGCTGATCACCCTGGAATTCCCGAGCTACTACGCGGTGATGACCTACGCCCACGACCGCGCCCTGCGCGAGGAAGTCTACGCCGCCTACTGCACCCGCGCGTCGGACCAGGGCCCGAATGCCGGCCAGAATGATAACGGCCCGGTCATGCAGGAAATCCTCGACCTGCGTCAGGAACTGGCAAAACTCCTGGGTTTCGCCAGTTTCTCGGAACTGAGCCTGGCCACCAAAATGGCTGAATCCAGCGATCAGGTACTGAGTTTCCTGCGCGACCTGGCCAAGCGCAGCAAACCGTTCGCCGCCCAGGACCTGGAACAGCTCAAGGCTTACGCCGCCGAACAAGGCTGCCCGGACCTGCAAAGCTGGGACAGCGGTTTCTATGGCGAAAAACTTCGCGAGCAGCGTTACAGCGTTGCCCAGGAAGCCCTGCGCGCCTACTTCCCGATCGACAAGGTTCTCGGCGGGCTGTTCGCCATCGTTCAGCGTCTGTACGGCATCGAGATCGCCGAGCAAAAAGGTTTTGATTCCTGGCACCCGGATGTCCGCCTGTTCGAAATCAAGGAAAACGGCCAGCACGTCGGCCGCTTCTTCTTCGACCTGTACGCCCGCGCCAACAAACGCGGTGGTGCCTGGATGGACGGTGCCCGTGATCGTCGTCGCACCGCCGAGGGCGTGCTGCAGAGCCCGGTGGCCAACCTGGTGTGCAACTTCACGCCGGCCGACAGCGGCAAGCCTGCCCTGCTGACCCACGATGAAGTCACCACCCTGTTCCACGAGTTCGGTCATGGCCTGCATCACCTGCTGACCCGCGTCGAACATGCCGGCGTGTCCGGCATCAACGGCGTGGCCTGGGATGCGGTCGAGCTGCCAAGCCAATTCATGGAAAACTGGTGCTGGGAGCCCGAGGGGCTGGCGTTGATCTCCGGTCACTACGAAACCGGTGAACCACTGCCCCAGGACCTGCTGCAGAAAATGCTCGCGGCGAAAAACTTCCAGTCCGGCCTGATGATGGTCCGCCAACTGGAATTCTCGCTGTTCGACTTCGAACTGCACGCCACCCACGGTGACGGTCGCAGCGTGCTGCAAGTGCTTGAAGGCGTGCGCGACGAGGTGTCAGTGATGCGCCCTCCGGCCTACAACCGTTTCCCTAACAGCTTCGCGCACATTTTCGCCGGCGGTTACGCGGCGGGTTACTACAGCTACAAATGGGCTGAAGTGCTCTCGGCCGATGCGTTCTCGAAATTCGAGGAAGAAGGTGTGCTCAATGCCGATACCGGCCGGGCGTTCCGTGAAGCCATCCTGGCGCGCGGCGGTTCCCAGGAGCCAATGGTGCTGTTCGTCGACTTCCGTGGTCGTGAGCCTTCGATTGACGCACTCTTGCGCCACAGCGGCCTGAGTGAGGGCGCGGCAGCATGAGTGAGGGTCCCGTGATTACCAAACGACGCTTTATCGCCGGCGCGGTCTGCCCGGCCTGCAGCGAGCCGGACAAATTGATGATGTGGAGTGAAGACGATGTACCGCATCGCGAGTGCGTGGCCTGCGGTTATTCCGATACGCTGAATGAACAAGGTCTGTCCGTTCCCAAGGAACTGGGCACGCGGGTCAACACATCCGGGCTCAAGCCTGCGGACACCAAGGTTCAGGCGGTGCAGTTTTTTCCGAATCCGAAACTGAAGAAAAAGCCTGACGAACAGCACTGAGTAGAAAGCGCCATCTCCCACGGCGCAATGCCGTGGGAGAAGCTGCCAAACGGCACTGGTCACTCAAGCCTTCGCCGTATACTGTATAGACATACAGCATGCGAGCTATCCCCATGAACACGCCCTTGCCCCCTCGCGGTCGCGGCACCGCGACCAACCCGCACAATCGCTTCGCCCCCCATCGTTCGGTGGCCGAGGACGACGGCTGGTTTCAGGAAGCGCCGATGACCCAAGGCACCGAGGTGTCCATCGAGACTGCGAAAACCATCATCACCCGCAACAACTCACCGGACCTGCCCTTCGACCGATCGATCAACCCTTATCGCGGCTGCGAGCACGGGTGCATCTACTGTTATGCGCGACCCAGTCACGCCTATTGGGACATGTCGCCAGGCCTGGATTTCGAGACGAAGCTGATCGCCAAGACCAATGCTGCGGACATACTGGAGGAACAGCTTTCCAGGCGTGGCTACCAGTGTGCCCCCATCAACCTGGGGTCCAACACCGACCCTTACCAGCCCATCGAGCGTGAGTACAAGATCACCCGCCAAACCCTCGAAGTGCTGCTGCGCTACCGTCATCCGGTGACAATCGTGACCAAAGGCTCGTTGATTCTGCGCGACCTGGACCTGCTGGCCGAACTGGCCCGACAACGGCTGGTGGCGGTGATGATCAGCCTGACCACGCTGGACGACGAACTCAAACGCATCCTCGAACCCCGTGCTGCGGCGCCCAAGGCCCGGCTGCGGGCAATCCGGGTGTTGCGCGAAGCCGGGGTTCCGGTGGGCGTGCTGTGTTCACCGATGATTCCGATGATCAACGACAGCGAAATCGAAAACCTGCTCACAGAGGCCCATGCGGCCGGGGCACAGAGCGCCGCCTACATGATGTTGCGCCTGCCCCTGGAAGTCGCGCCGCTGTTCGAAGAATGGCTGGCTGCCCACTATCCACAACGGGCGGCGCATGTCCTGAGCCTGATTCGCCAGACCCGAGGCGGCGAGCTATACGACAGTCGCTTCGGCGCCCGCATGCGCGGTGAAGGTCCCTTTGCCGATCTGTTGGCCCAACGTTTTGTCAAGGCCATCAAGCGCCTGGGGCTCAACCATCGGGAGGGTTTCAACCTGGACTGCGAAGCCTTTTGTCCGCCCGGTCGCCAAATGTCGCTGATTTGAGGACAATTGGCCTATGGTTGATTACTGGGAACACGCGCACATCATGGGCCAGTCACGTTTTTTGTGACCTGGAACACAGGTTCTAGAGCGGTTTTTTCAGTTTGAGTTAAGATTCGAGGGCTACCTTGTTCATCGAGTGACTGACGGGTCGAGCTTCACGACCTGGATGTTTTTTAAACAGCCACTGGCTTCACACCGGACAAAACGGGATTATCCCTGACTCCGCCAAAGAGGATGAATCATGAGTGACAAGGATAAACAGCCGTTGGCTGCGTCGGCTTCTGCCCAACCCGAGGCGGAAACCGCCGATGCAGCGCTGCAGCATATCGTTGACGGCTTTTTGCATTTTCATCATGAGATCTTTCCGCAACAGGAAGAACTCTTCAAGAAACTCGCCACGGCCCAGCGCCCGCGCGCCATGTTCATTGCGTGCGCCGATTCGCGCATCGTTCCCGAACTAATTACCCACAGCGCCCCCGGCGACCTGTTCGTGACCCGCAACGTCGGCAACGTCGTGCCACCATACGGGCAAATGAACGGCGGCGTTTCCACGGCCATCGAGTACGCGGTGCTGGCGCTGGGAGTGCACCACATCATCATTTGCGGGCACTCCGATTGCGGCGCCATGCGAGCGGTACTCAACCCGCAGAGCCTGGAAAAGATGCCCACGGTCAAAGCCTGGCTGCGGCATGCCGAAGTGGCCAAGACCATGGTCCAGGAAAACTGCAACTGCGCCGATGAAAACGAAAGCATGCACATCCTCACCGAGGAAAATGTGATCGCCCAGTTGCAGCACTTGCGCACGCACCCCTCGGTGGCCTCACGCATGGCCAATGGTCAGTTGTTCATCCACGGTTGGGTCTACAACATCGAAACCAGCGAAATAAAAGCTTACGACGCCGACAAGGGTTGTTTCCTGCCGCTCAATGGCAGCCTGCCTATTCCGGTCGCGACGCCCAAAGCGCGCTTCTAAATCCTCCTAAATACCCGTGTGGTTCAGCCGAGGCTGCCGATCAGGCAGCCTGGCTTCGCCATGCCTGAAGAAATCTTCGGGAGAATCATCATGCGTGCTGCGCAACTTAAAGCTGTGCTGCCACGGGAGCTGTTGGCTTCGGTGGTTGTGTTTCTGGTCGCCCTGCCCCTGTGCATGGGCATCGCCATCGCTTCGGGACTGCCACCGGCCAAAGGCCTGATCACCGGGATCATCGGTGGACTGGTGGTCGGCTGGCTGGCCGGCTCGCCGTTGCAAGTCAGCGGCCCGGCGGCAGGCCTGGCGGTGCTGGTGTTCGAACTGGTTCGCCAGCATGGAGTGTCCATGCTCGGGCCGATCCTGCTGTTGGCGGGCTTTCTGCAACTGGTCGCCGGTCGGCTGAAACTGGGGTGCTGGTTTCGCGTGACAGCACCCGCCGTGGTCTACGGCATGCTCGCCGGGATCGGGGTGTTGATCGTCCTGTCACAGATACACGTGATGCTGGACGCCACACCCAAGCCCTCGGGGCTGGATAACCTGGCAGCCTTCCCGGCCGCCGTCGCTCAGGCGCTGCCCTCCTTTGGCTGGCAGGCCGGGTTGCTCGGTCTGGGAACGATCGCCGTGATGTGGCTGTGGGAAAAGCTGCGCCCTCATTCCCTGCGCTTCGTGCCCGGTGCGCTGCTCGGCGTAGGGCTTGCCACCGTCGCCAGCCTGGTCCTGGCGCTGCAAGTCAAACGAGTGGAGGTGCCGGCCAACCTGGCCGAAGCCATCGACTGGCTGAAACCTGCGGACTTGCTCAACCTGGCGGACCCCACGCTGCTGATCGCGGCGTTCGCGGTAGCCTTCATCGCCAGCGCCGAAACCCTGCTGTCCGCCGCCGCAGTCGACCGCATGCACAGCGGCCAACGTTCGGACTTCGATCGCGAACTGTCTGCCCAGGGCGTCGGCAACATGCTTTGCGGATTGCTCGGCGCGTTGCCGATGACCGGGGTGATCGTCCGCAGTTCGGCCAACGTCCAGGCCGGTGCCACCACGCGCTACTCGACGATTTTCCACGGATTGTGGCTCCTGGCGTTCGTGATGTTGCTGTCGAGCGTGCTGCAAAGCATTCCGGTAGCGAGCCTGGCCGGTGTGTTGGTGTACACGGGTTTCAAGCTGGTCGATCTCAAGGCATTTCGAGGTTTGGGTCGCTACGGTCGGATGCCGATGTTCACGTATGCCGCGACAGCGCTGGCGATCATCTTCACTGACCTGCTGACAGGCGTGCTGGTCGGCTTCGGTTTGACCCTGGTGAAACTGGCGCTGAAAGCTTCACGGCTGAAAATAAGCCTGATCGACCTGGCGCAGGACGGCGAAGTGGAACTGCGCCTGGTAGGTGCGGCGACCTTTCTCAAGGTGCCGGCGCTGACCCGAGTACTGGGCAGCATTCCAGCGGGTGCGACGGTGCATGTGCCGCTCAATAACTTGAGCTACATCGATCACTCGTGCCTGGAGTTGCTGGAAGAATGGGGTCGGGCGAATGCGGCCAAAGGGTCAAGGCTGCTGATTGAGGCGCGGGGGTTGAAACGCAGGTTGGAGGGGCGGGTGCGGACCAACACCGGCGTAGGCTCCACCACCTGAAACTTGCAGGAGCCGGTTTGCTGGCGATCCAGGCGACGCGGTGTGTCAGGCAGACCGTGTCGTCTGGATAGCCAGCAAGCCGGCTCCTGCAGGGAATGGAGTCAGGCGACGGGCTGATCCAGCTCCAGGCCCACGCCCAGGCGACGGGACATGCACGGCCAGCGCTTCCAGGCAGCACCGGTGTCCGGACTGCTGAGTTTCTCGCGGTAGGCCTCCACCGACTCCAGCGCAAAGCTCTCTTCGTTAAGCATCTCGTCTATGGCGTGATGCACAGCTTCATCAAGTTGGTTGGCAAATTCCTCACCGATCAATTGATGAGCAATCAGGTTGGCGACAGTCATGTCCAAGGGGATCAGTGGCTGGCCAAGATGCTTGATGTACAGGTCGTTGACCTCTTCGACGAACCGGTGTGCCAGATAGGCTTCGTCGAGCAGGCTGTCGAGCCCGACGTGCCCTGCCATGATCGCTGGCGGCTGGAGGAAGTACTGCTCGGCGATTTTCAGCACCGGTTTGATCTGTGACTCGATGCCCGCTTCCCTGGCAACTTCATTGGCTGCATCCAGCAGATCCGGAACTTCGTCGATGTAAGCGGCGACAAAACGCGTCAGCACGCCGTTGGCGTCCGCTTCCGGCAATTGGATAGCCGGGTGCAAATGAGGCAGCTTGGTTTCGAGTTGACGCGTCAGCAGGCCGGTCTCGGCTTCGTGTTGTTGGGCTTGTTGGATCTGCTCGCGCAATGCGGCGGTGTTCATGAAAACTCCAGGAAACAAAGGCAATGAAATAGGGAAGACATAACTTAGCTGGCTTACGAAAAATGCTAAGACGCATTTGTCATAATTATTTCATCCTTGAGACGCCTCCGTTATATCGGTTTGCCACCACTCGTCTGCATCCTTCTCCATTCGTGCCCTGCAACGCAAGTTAATGCTGTTTCAGTTGATTTACGCCAGCACATTGCGAGGTGGGAGTCGCTGTCTATACTCGGGTTGGAATGGAGTTAGCTGATGACGCCCGACTGCACTGCAGCAAGGCCCGGCGATTCAAGTTCGTAGTCTGATGCAGCCGCTCCCTTGCCGCAGGTGAAAGCCGGCGGGATAACAAGAACGATAAGGGGAACCCGCAATGATGCGACATCCACATGTCTGGATGGGCCTCCTGTTGTGGTCGATTTTCAGTCAGGCGCAAGCGGCCTGGACTGTGAATATGGCGCCTGGAGCGACTGAAATCAGTCACGCTGTGTTTGACCTGCACATGACCATTTTCTGGATCTGTGTAGTGATCGGCATCATCGTCTTTGGCGCCATGTTCTGGTCGATGATCCTCCATCGCCGCTCAACCGGGCAGGTGGCGGCAAAATTTCATGAAAGTACCACCGTCGAAATCCTCTGGACCATCGTGCCCTTCGTGATCCTGGTGGCCATGGCGGTTCCGGCGACCGCCACCCTGATCAAGATGTACGACGCCAGTGAGCCGGATATCGATATCCAGGTCACCGGCTATCAGTGGAAATGGCACTACAAATACCTGGGCCAGGACGTCGAGTTCTTCAGCAACCTGGCCACTCCCGCCGATCAGATCCACAACAAGGAAGCCAAGACCGAGCACTACCTGCTCGAGGTCGACAAGCCCCTGGTGCTGCCGATCGGCGCCAAGGTGCGCTTCCTGGTGACCTCCGCCGACGTGATCCACTCCTGGTGGGTGCCGGCCTTCGCGGTCAAGCGCGATGCGATCCCGGGGTTCGTCAATGAAGCCTGGACCCGTGTCGAAAAACCCGGCATCTACCGCGGCCAATGCGCCGAGCTGTGCGGCAAGGATCACGGGTTCATGCCGATCGTGGTCGAGGTCAAGGAAAAGGCCGACTACGAAAAATGGCTGGGCGAGCGCAAGGCTGAAGCCGCACAACTCAAGGAGCTGACCAGCAAGGAATGGACCCTCGACGAGCTCAAGGAGCGCGGCGACAAGGTCTATCACACCGCCTGCGTGGCCTGTCACCAGGCCGAGGGTCAAGGGCTGCCGCCGATGTTCCCGGCACTCAAGGGCTCGAAAATCGCCACCGGACCCATCAAGGATCACCTGAGCATTGTCTTCCACGGCAAGCCTGGTACCGCCATGGCGGCGTTCGGCAAGCAACTGTCGGAAGTCGATATCGCAGCGGTCGTGACCTACGAGCGTAACGCCTGGGGCAACAATAAGGGCGACATGGTCACCCCTAAAGAAGTGCTGGAGCTGAAACAGGCGGAAAGCAAATGACCCGGTCTATTGCGCACCCAAGGAATCGGTCGGGGCATCGCGCCCCGGCCTGCCCAGCTCATCTGTTTGCAGGAGACAGGACATGACTGTTGTAGTCGATGACCATGTTCATACCGGCGCGGCCCACGACCACGCCCACGGCCCTGCCAAAGGCCTGATGCGCTGGGTGCTGACCACCAACCACAAGGACATCGGTACGCTGTACCTGTGGTTTGCGTTCTCCATGTTCCTGCTGGGCGGCTCGTTCGCGATGGTGATCCGCGCCGAACTGTTCCAGCCAGGGCTGCAGATCGTCCAGCCGGAATTCTTCAACCAGATGACCACCATGCACGGCCTGGTGATGGTCTTCGGTGCGGTGATGCCAGCCTTTGTCGGCCTCGCCAACTGGATGGTCCCGCTGATGATCGGCGCACCCGACATGGCGCTGCCGCGGATGAACAACTTCAGCTTCTGGCTGTTGCCGGCGGCGTTCATCCTGCTGGTTTCGACCCTGTTCACCCCGGGCGGCGGTCCCAACTTCGGCTGGACGTTCTACGCGCCGCTGTCGACGACCTACGCACCGGAAAGCGTGACGTTCTTCATCTTCGCCATCCACTTGATGGGGATCAGTTCGATCATGGGGGCGATCAACGTGATCGCGACCATTCTCAATCTGCGCGCCCCCGGCATGACGCTGATGAAAATGCCGCTGTTCGTCTGGACCTGGCTGATCACCGCGTTCCTGCTGATCGCGGTGATGCCGGTACTGGCCGGATGCGTGACGATGATGCTGATGGACATTCACTTCGGCACCAGTTTTTTCAGTGCCGCTGGCGGCGGTGACCCCGTGCTGTTCCAGCACGTGTTCTGGTTCTTCGGCCACCCCGAGGTGTACATCATGATCCTGCCCGCCTTCGGTGCCGTCAGCTCGATCATTCCGGCCTTTTCGCGCAAGCCATTGTTCGGCTACACCTCGATGGTCTACGCCACGGCGAGTATCGCGTTCCTGTCGTTCATCGTCTGGGCACACCACATGTTCGTGGTCGGCATTCCACTGGTGGGCGAGCTGTTCTTCATGTACGCCACCTTGCTGATCGCGGTGCCCACCGGGGTCAAGGTGTTCAACTGGGCCAGTACCATGTGGCAAGGCTCGCTGACCTTCGAAACGCCCATGCTGTTTGCCGTGGCGTTCGTGATCCTGTTCTCCATCGGCGGTTTCTCGGGGCTGATGCTGGCCATCGCACCCGCGGATTTCCAGTACCAGGACACCTACTTCGTGGTCGCACACTTCCACTACGTACTGGTGCCCGGCGCCATCTTCGGGATCTTCGCCTCGGCCTACTACTGGATGCCGAAATGGACCGGTCACATGTACGACGAAACCCTCGGCAAGTTGCATTTCTGGCTGTCGTTCATCGGCATGAACATGGCCTTCTTCCCGATGCACTTCGTAGGGTTGGCAGGCATGCCGCGGCGGATTCCGGACTACAACCTGCAATTCGCCGACTTCAACATGGTGTCGTCGATCGGCGCCTTCATGTTCGGCGCCACGCAGATTTTCTTCCTGTTCATCGTGATCAAGACCATCCGCGGCGGCCCGCCAGCACCGGCCAAACCGTGGGATGGGGCTGAGGGTCTGGAATGGAGCATCCCGTCGCCGGCGCCGTATCACACCTTCACCACGCCGCCGGAAGTGAAATGAACATGGCCCTTGTAGGAGCCGGCTTGCTGGCGATGAACGATAACGCGGTTCATCAGACAGACCGCGGTGCCTGCATCGCCAGCAAGCCGGCTCCTACAGGAATTTCGGCGGAGGTTTGGAACCATGGCTGACTCAATTTCGATGAAGAAGCTCGTCACTCGCCTATTGCTCGTGGTGGTAGCGATGTTTGTCTTCGGCTTTGCCTTGGTGCCGATCTACGACGTGATGTGCAAGGCATTCGGCATCAATGGCAAGACCGCCGGGCAGTATGAGGGCGAACAGACGGTCGATACCTCGCGGCAGGTTCGCGTGCAGTTCCTGTCGACCAATTCCGCCGACATGTCCTGGGATTTCTATCCCAAGCACGATGAATTGACGGCCAACCCCGGGGCGGTGAACGAGATGATCTTCATCGCGCACAACCCCACCGACAAGCCGATGAGCGCCCAGGCGGTACCGAGCATCGTGCCCAGCGCGGCAGCGGCGTACTTCCACAAGACCGAATGCTTCTGCTTTACCCAACAAGTGCTGCAGCCCGGTCAACGGATCGAGATGCCGGTACGTTTCATCGTTGACCGTGACATGCCCAAGGATGTGAAGCACCTGACGCTGTCCTACACGCTGTTCGATATCACCGCCCGACATCCACCGGTCGCAGTCAATACTGGCGGTTGAGCGTGCCCGATAAGGAGAACAATAAATGGCAACTCATGAACATTATTACGTTCCGGCCCAGAGCAAATGGCCGATCATCGCCACGGTCGGGATGTTCGTCACAGTGCTCGGCCTGGCCACCTGGTTCAACGATCTGAAAGCGGCGCGGCCGGAATCCCACGGCCCGCTGATCTTTTTCGTTGGTGGGCTGCTGCTGGCCTACATGCTCTTTGGCTGGTTCGGTACGGTGATCAAGGAAAGTCGCAGCGGCTTGTACAGCGCGCAGATGGATCGCTCGTTCCGCTGGGGCATGAGCTGGTTCATTTTCTCGGAGGTAATGTTCTTTATCGCCTTTTTCGGCGCGCTGTTTTATGTGCGCCATGTGTCCGGCCCGGCACTCGGCGGTGAAGGCGCCAAAGGCCTGGCTCATATGCTCTGGCCGAATTTCCAGTTCACCTGGCCGCTGCTGAACAACCCGGACTCCAAACTCTTTCCGCCGCCCAAGGAAGTCATCAGCCCCTGGGGCCTGCCGCTGCTCAACACGGTTTTGCTGGTGAGTTCCAGCGTGACGGTGACCATCGCCCACCATGCCTTGAAAAAGGGCCATCGCGGCGCGCTGAAAATCTGGCTGGCGCTCACCGTGCTGCTGGGCTGTGCCTTCCTCGGCTTCCAGGCCGAAGAGTACATCCATGCCTACCATGAACTGGGCCTGACCCTGGGTTCAGGCATCTACGGCGCCACGTTCTTCATGCTCACGGGGTTTCACGGCGCGCATGTGACGATCGGCACCATCATCCTGTTCGTGATGCTGATGCGGGTCATGCGTGGACACTTCGACAACGAGCACCAGTTTGCCTTCGAGGCTGCGAGTTGGTACTGGCACTTCGTGGATGTGGTGTGGATCGGGCTGTTCGTTTTCGTCTATGTGCTGTAGGAGCCTTGCTCGCGAAGGTGTGTCAGACACGTTGATTTCGACTGAGATACCTTCGCGAGCAAGCTCGCTCCTACAACTACCAAGGGGCATGGGAAACCAGCTGGCCGCTGAAAAAACCCCAGGCGATCAAGCCGACGGTAATGGCGGCCAGCGCGACACGAACACTCAAGGCAATGACGAGGCGGTTCGAACTGCTGTCGTCCTTGACCAGAAAAAACAGGCCGCTGAACAGGCTGACAACCGTGGCAATCAGCATCAGGACGATGGCTGTTTTGAGCATGGTGGGACTCCGGGGGACAAGCGATGCACTTGAGTATAGCTATCGCGACGACCGACTTTCTGGCCAGGCCATGAAGCGCTTTCGGCCGGGCATCATTCCGACACTGGTGGTGGCGCTGTTGCTGCCGCTGCTGGTGTCGCTCGGGTTCTGGCAATTGAGTCGGGGCGCGGAGAAAAGCGCGCTGCTGCAAAGCTACGCCGAGCGCCGGGCCGCCGAACCGATGGCCAGCACCGATCTGCAACACACCGCAGATCCGGCCTTCCGCCGGGTTCACCTGCACGGCCAGTTCGACGCCGGCCACAGCCTGTTGCTGGATAACCGCCAGCGCGATGGCAAGGTCGGGGTCGAATTGTTGCAACCGTTTCACGATCAAGCCACCGGGCTGTGGCTGCTGGTCAACCGCGGCTGGCTGCCGTGGCCGGACCGCCGTACACCGCCACAATTCACGACGCCCGACACCCTCTTGAGTCTCGACGCCTGGGTCTACGTGCCTCCCGGCGCCACTTTCCAGCTCCACGCTGACCCCAATACCCGTACCTGGCCAAAACTGCTGACGGCCATTGATCCGAACGCTCTCTGGAAAGCCCTGGACCGCGAAGGCTACGCCTACGAATTACGCGCAGAAACCGGACCCGCCACGTACCAGGCCGATTGGCCAGTCGTGGCCATGGGCCCGGAAAAACACCTCGCTTATGCCGTGCAGTGGTTCGCCCTGGCGATCGCCCTGTTCGGTCTTTATCTCTACCTCGGCTGGCACAACGCAAAGGAGAAACACCATGGGAGCGGCCATGAATCCACCCAGCATGTCTGAGGCCAAAACGCCGGCGAGTCGGCGCAAGGGTCGCCTGCAACTGCTGCTGATTGTGCTCGGGGTGATCGGTCCGATGATCCTCGCCACCGGCATGTACAAACTGCAGTTCTGGGTGCCGGAGGGTCGCAGTTACCACGGCGAACTGATCGGCAACGGCCAGACCCGCGCCAACCTTGGCGTGCAGGCCGATGAACAACGCTGGCAGTTGCTGGTGACCGCACCCAAGGAGTGTGCGGTGGACTGTCAGCAACTGGTGTACCTGGCACGGCAGGTCCAGATCGGCCTGGGCCGCGATGCCGGGCGCGCCAGCCATGCCATTGCCGTCGCGCAGCCGCTGGGCACTGATTACGACGCCAAGTTGACGCGGGAGTATCCTCAACTGCAGCGCTATCCGCTGGACGTGAACACCTTCAACAAAACCACCGGTGGCAAGGCGGTGCCACAGCTGTGGATCATCGACCCCCACGGCAATCTGGTGCTGCGCTACGACCCGTCAGTCAAAGGCAAGGACCTGCTCAACGACCTGCGTCACCTGTTGAAACTGTCGAACATCGGATGAGGGCATCGTCATGGCCAAGCCTGGATTTCGCCTCGCGTTGTTTGCCACCTTGCTGGCACTGATTGTGGTGTTGCTCGGGGCTTATACCCGCCTGACCCACGCAGGCCTGGGCTGCCCGGACTGGCCCGGCTGCTATGGCTTTATCAGCGTGCCGAAAAGCGAAGCGCAATTGGCCCATGCCGAATTGCATTTCCCGGACACGCCCGTCGAAGCCCATAAAGGCTGGAATGAGATGATCCACCGCTACTTCGCCGGCACGCTGGGGCTGCTGATCTCGGTGTTGGCCGGTCGGGCCTGGGTCCATCGCCGGCATCCGGGCCAACCGGTGAAGCTGCCGTTGTTCCTGCTGGCGGTGGTATTCGCCCAGGCGGCGTTCGGCATGTGGACGGTGACGCTCAAGCTCTGGCCGCAGGTGGTCACCGGGCATCTGCTGGGCGGCTTTGCGACCTTGAGCCTGCTGTTCCTGCTGACCTTGCGCCTGTCCGGAGTGCTACCCGCACTGACGGTGCCGCGACGTTTGCAGTACTGGGCAACGGCGGGGCTGTTGCTGGTGATCGGGCAAATCGCCCTCGGCGGTTGGGTGAGTTCCAACTACGCCGCTGTGGCCTGTATCGACTTTCCGACCTGCCATGGTCAATGGCTGCCGCCAGCGGACTTTGCCAATGGTTTTCACCTGACCCAACACATCGGCCCGAACTACCTCGGCGGGCAACTGGACAGCGACGCCCGCACCGCTATTCACCTGACTCACCGTATCGGCGCGCTGATGGTCACGCTGGTGCTGCTCGGCCTGGCGTGGCAACTGAAAGTCGTGGGCATGACGCGCCTGGCGGGGCTGGTGCTGATCGCTCTCGCCGCGCAAATCACCCTGGGCATCAGCAACGTGCTGTTTCATCTGCCGCTGCCAGTGGCCGTCGCCCACAACGCCGGGGGCGCGGCGCTGCTGCTGACGATGGTGCTGGTCAATTACCACGCCCGGACCAGCCTGGTTCGGGTCAAGCAGCCGACTCGCTGGCGCTTCAGCCCGCGTAAACACTCAGCCGGGCCCATAACAATAAAAGGAGAGATGCCATGGCGATTCTGATCGGCGCGCGTCACAGCCAGGCGATCTGGCGTGACTACCTGGAGCTGACCAAACCGAAAGTGGTGGTGCTGATGCTCATCACTTCGCTGGTGGGGATGTTCCTCGCGACGCGCGCCGGAGTGCCGTGGACGGTGCTGGTGTTCGGTAACCTGGGCATTGCCTTGTGTGCAGGCGGTGCGGCGGCGGTCAACCATGTGGTGGACCGGCGGATCGATGCGGTCATGGCACGCACCCACAAGCGGCCGCTGGCTGAAGGCCGGGTGTCTCCGGCCGCCGCGCTAACCTTTGCCCTGGTGCTGGCGCTGCTCGGCCAGGCCTTGTTGCTGGCCTTCACCAACCCACTGACAGCATGGCTGACACTCGCCTCCCTGCTCGGCTACGCGGTGGTCTACACCGGTTTCCTCAAGCGCGCGACGCCGCAGAACATCGTCATCGGAGGCCTGGCCGGTGCCGCCCCACCGCTGCTCGGCTGGACCGCCGCCACCGGCCACGTCAGTGCCGAACCGCTGCTGCTGGTGCTGATCATCTTCGCCTGGACCCCGCCGCACTTCTGGGCGCTGGCCATCCATCGCAAGGAGGAATATGCCAAGGCCGACATCCCGATGCTGCCGGTGACCCACGGCGAGCACTACACCAAAATCCACATCCTGCTTTACACCTGCGCGCTGTTGGCCGTCAGCCTTATGCCCTACGTGATCCACATGAGCGGCCTGCTCTACCTGATCTGCGCCATCGGTCTTGGTGCCAGATTCCTGCAATGGGCCGTTGTGCTGTACCGTGGCACTCGGCCGCACGCGGCGATCAACACCTTCAAGTACTCTATCTACTACTTGTTTCTGCTGTTCATCGCCCTGCTCGTTGACCACTACTTATTGTTGAATCTATGACCCGAACCCAGAAAACCATCTTCATCCTTGTCGCCCTGATCGCGCTGGTCCTGGGCCTGACCATCAATAAAGTGCTGTCCGGCAAAGGCCAGGGCGACCCGACGGCACTGATCGACGCCGGGATCATCCTGCTGCCGCAAAGCCGCAACCTGCCAAGCGTGACCATGACCGACCAGGACGGCAAGCCGGTGGCCGTCAACGAACTCAAAGGCAAGTGGTCGCTGCTGTTCTTCGGCTACACCTTCTGCCCGGACATCTGCCCCACCACCCTCGCCCAACTGCGCCAGATCAAGAGTGAACTGCCGCCCGAGGCGGTGGACAAGTTGCAGATCGTTTTGGTCAGCGTCGATCCCAACCGCGATACGCCCAAGCAGCTCAAGCAGTACCTGGGTTACTTCGATCCACAGTTTGTCGGCCTGACCCCGACTTCTATTGAAGACCTGCAGAAAGTGGCCAATGCCGTGAGCATTCCGTTCATCCCGGCGGACACCAGCAAGCCGAACTACACCGTTGACCACAGTGGCAATCTGGCGGTGATCGGGCCGGACGGGACGCAGCGCGGGTTTATCCGGGCGCCGTTGAACAATGTGAAGCTGGTGGCGCAATTGCCGGTGATGCTTAACCGTCAGTGAGAACACCACGCAACCTGTAGGAGCCCGGCTTGCCGGCGAAGGGGCCAGTGAGATCGCCTTCGCCGGCAAGCCGGGCTCCTACAAGGGCAGTGTTTCAGGCGAAAAAAAGGGGCGCATTCAATGCGCCCCTTTTTTTTCGTCATAGCTACAAATCAGAACGCCGGCACGACCGCGCCTTTGTACTTCTCGAGGATGAAAGCCTTCACTTCCGTGCTGTGCAGGGCAGCTACCAGCTTCTTCATCGCTTCGCTGTCCTTGTCGTCCGGGCGGGCGACCAGGATGTTCACGTAAGGCGAGTCGCTGCCTTCGATGACCAGCGCGTCCTTGGACGGATCGAGCTTGGCTTCCAGCGCGTAGTTGGTGTTGATCAGCGCCAGGTCGACCTGGGTCAGTACACGCGGAATGGTCGCGGCTTCGAGCTCACGGAACTTCAGGTTCTTCGGGTTCTCGGTAATGTCCTTGACCGTCGACAGGATGTTGTTCGAATCCTGCAACTTGATCACACCGGCCTTGGCCAGCAGCAGCAGCGCACGGCCGCCGTTGGTGGCGTCGTTCGGGATCACCACGGTGGCGGTGCTTGGCAGTTCTTCCAGGGTCTTGTACTTGCTGGAGTAAGCGCCCAGGGGCTCCAGGTGCACGCCGGCAACCGAAATCAGGTTAGTGCCCTTGGCCTTGTTGAACTCATCCAGGTATGGCTGGTGCTGGAAGAAGTTGGCGTCCAGGCGTTTTTCCGCGACCTGCACGTTCGGCTGGATGTAGTCGGTGAAAACCTTGACCTTGAGGTCGACGCCTTGCTGGGCCAGTGCCGGTTTGACGAACTCGAGGATTTCCGCGTGCGGAACCGGAGTCGCCGCGACAGTCAGGGTGTCGGCGGCATGGGCGGAAAAGGCTGCAACGGCAGCGAACGCGACGAGTAGTTTTTTCATTCAGCTAACTCCTTTTGGGTACCCGCTTGCGGCGCCCGTTTGGCGCCTGCCAGCGAATGGCCGGCTCATTGATCATTTACGAGAGCTTTTTATTTCCGGGAAAAATGCACAACCAGCTTGTCGCCTACGGTTTGCAGGACCTGCACCAGCACCAGCAGCAGCACCACCGTGACCACCATCACGTCAGTCTGAAAACGCTGGTAACCGAAGCGGATCGCCAGGTCGCCCAGGCCACCGGCACCGACCACACCGGCCATTGCCGTGTAGGACACCAGTGTAATGGCTGTCACCGTAATCGCCGCGAAGATGCCCGGGCGGGCTTCGGGCAGCAAGGCATTGGTGATGATCTGCCGCGTCGTTGCGCCCATGGCCTGGGTCGCTTCGATGATGCCGCGATCCACTTCACGCAACGCGGTTTCCACCAGTCGCGCGAAGAACGGTGTGGCACCGACCACCAGCGGCGGGATTGCACCGGCGACGCCGAGGGAAGTCCCGGTGATCAACACGGTGAACGGAATCATCACGATCAGCAGGATGATGAACGGCAGCGAACGCAGAATGTTCACCACCAGGGACAACATCGCGTACACGCCCTTGGCTTCCAGCAACTGACGCGGGCTGCAGAGGAACAGCAGCACGCCCAGGGGCAGGCCCAGCAATACGGTGAACAACAGCGAACCGCCGAGCATCAGCAGGGTGTCGCCGGTGGCCAGCCAGATTTCGAACCAGTCGATATTGGCGAAGAAACTTGTCAGGGCTTCCATTAGCGCAGCACCTCCATGTGGACGTCGGCCGCGGTGAAGCGGGCGAAGGCCGCTTCCATGTCACCGCCGGTCACGGCCAGGGTCAGTTGCCCGTAAGGGATGTCCTTGATGCGGTCGATACGACCGGCCAGGATGCTGTAGTCCACACCGGTTTCCCGAGCGACGGTACCCAGCAGTGGAGCGTAGGTCGCTTCGCCCTGGAAGGTCAGACGCACGATGCGGCCTGGCACGTGAGCGAAGTCGTCGCGCTGTTCGCCTTCGTCGATCTGCTCGTCTTCTTGCACGAAGCGCTTGGTCGTCGGGTGTTTTGGATGCAGGAACACCTCGGCCACCGTGCCTTGCTCGACGATCACGCCAGCATCCATCACCCCGACCTGGTCGCAGACCCGGCGAATCACGTCCATTTCATGGGTGATCAGCACGATAGTCAGCTTCAGCTCGCGATTGATTTCGGCCAGCAGTTGCAGGACCGACGCCGTGGTTTGCGGGTCGAGGGCGCTGGTGGCTTCATCGCACAGGAGGATTTTCGGCTTGGTCGCCAGGGCGCGGGCAATGCCGACGCGCTGCTTCTGGCCGCCGGACAATTGCGCCGGGTACTTGTTGGCGTGGTCGGACAGACCGACCCGGGCCAGCAACTCGGCGACACGCTGATTGATCTCGGCGCGGGACATTTCACCCGCCAGCGTCAGTGGCAGGGCCACGTTGTCGGCAACGGTCTTGGATGCCAGCAGGTTGAAGTGCTGGAAAATCATGCCGACCTGCTGGCGGAAACGGCGCAGCCCGTTGGCGTCGAGCGCCGTGACTTCTTCGCCATCCACGATGATCTTGCCGCCACTGGAGTTTTCCAGGCGATTGATCAGACGCAGCAGGGTACTTTTTCCCGCACCGGAATGGCCGATCAGACCAAAAACCTGACCATTCTCTATCGTCAGACTGGTCGGATGCAGGGCGGGAATATCCTTACCGGCGACGCGGTAGGTTTTATGGACGTTTTGAAACTCGATCACGTAGCGAACCTTGTGGGGCGCGTTGGAATAGGATCAGCGGTTAGCCGGGCGCGCATTTTAGCCTGTCCGTATAGCAGTTCTTAGCATTTATTTTGCATTCGACCAGTCATTTGGCAATAACGCGATCAAAGGTCAGATAAAAGGAACGGCGCAAAACAACATCAGTCACTAATAAGGTCACTCGAAAAAAACCCGAGGAGTCTTGCCTGATGAGTACGAAGAAGCCTGCCGCCCCTAAAAGCGCACTGGCCGGGACCGATACCCCGGACCGCAGCAACACCAACACCAAGCTCGATAGCCTGGAAACATTTCGCTCCGACGCCACCGGTCAGGCCTTGCGTACCAATCAAGGCGTGAAGGTGGCAGACAATCAGAACACCTTGAAAGCAGGCGCCCGTGGGCCGTCGCTGCTGGAAGATTTCATCATGCGTGAGAAGATCACGCATTTTGACCATGAGCGCATCCCGGAGCGCATCGTGCATGCCCGCGGCACCGGTGCCCATGGTTTCTTCCAGTCCTACGAGAATCACTCCGTACTGACCAAGGCCGGTTTCCTGCAAGATCCTGCAAAGAAAACGCCGGTGTTCGTGCGTTTTTCTACTGTGCAGGGGCCCCGTGGCTCAGGCGATACCGTTCGAGACGTACGCGGTTTCGCCGTGAAGTTTTTCACCGACGAAGGCAACTTCGATCTGGTGGGCAACAACATGCCGGTGTTTTTCATTCAGGACGCCATCAAGTTCCCCGACTTTGTCCACGCAGTAAAACCCGAGCCTCACAACGAAATCCCTACTGGCGGCTCGGCCCACGATACGTTCTGGGACTTTGTCTCGCTGCAACCCGAATCCGCCCACATGGTGATCTGGGCCATGTCCGACCGGGCCATCCCGAAAAGCCTGCGTAGCATGCAAGGCTTCGGCGTGCACACTTTTCGCCTGATCAACGCCGAAGGAAAGTCGCGCTTCGTCAAATTCCACTGGCGCCCTGCCGCCGGGACCTGCTCGCTGGTGTGGGATGAGGCGCAGAAACTGGCGGGCAAGGACACCGACTATCACCGTCGCGATCTCTGGGAAGCCATCGAGATGGGCGACTACCCGGAATGGGAACTGGGCGTACAGGTGATTGAGGAGGAAAACGAACACGCCTTCGATTTCGACATCCTCGACCCCACCAAGCTGATTCCTGAAGAGCTCGTGCCTATTACGCCGCTGGGAAAAATGACGCTCAACCGCAACCCAGACAATTTCTTCGCCGAAACCGAGCAGGTGGCTTTCTGCCCGGGGCACATCGTGCCCGGGATCGACTTCTCCAACGATCCGCTGCTGCAAGGTCGGCTGTTTTCCTACACCGACACGCAGATCAGCCGACTCGGTGGGCCGAACTTTCACGAAATCCCGATCAACCGTCCGGTAGCCCCCTTCCACAACGGCCAGCGTGATGCGTTGCATCGCACCACCATCGACAAGGGGCGCGCGTCCTACGAACCGAACTCGATCGATGGCGGCTGGCCGAAAGAGACGCCCGCGGCGGCACAGGATGGCGGCTTCGAGAGTTACCAGGAGCGCATCGACGCCAACAAGATTCGTCAGCGCAGCGAGTCATTCGGCGACCACTTCTCCCAGGCTCGGCTGTTTTTCCACAGCATGAGCAAGCACGAGCAGGAGCACATCATTTCGGCGTACAGCTTTGAGCTGGGCAAGGTCGAACGGGAATTCATCCGCGCGCGCGAGGTGAACGAGATCCTGGCCAACATCGATCTGGAACTGGCCAAGCGCGTGGCGCAAAACCTCGGCCTGCCGGCACCCAAAGCCGGAACGGTCGACGTACCGAAGATCTCGTTGGATCGTTCGCCAGCCCTGAGCCAGGCCAACTTGCTGCCGGGGGACATCAAGACCCGAAAAGTAGCGATTCTCGCGGCCAACGGCGTCGATGGCAATGCGGTCGATGCGATGAAAAAAGCCCTGGAAGCCGAAGGTGCACACGCCAAACTGCTCGGGCCCACCTCGGCGCCGGTCACCACTGCTGACGGCAAGATGCTGCCTGTGGATGCGTCGATGGAGGGCTTGCCGTCCATTGCGTTCGATGCGGTATTCGTGCCCGGAGGCGCGGCCTCGATCAAGGCGCTGAGCACCGACGGCGTGGCGTTGCATTATCTGCTTGAAGCCTACAAACACTTGAAGGCAATTGCCCTGCACGGCGAGGCGAAGCAACTGCTGGATGTGTTGAAACTGGAGGCTGATGCGGGATTGATCGTGGGAGCGGACGCCAAGTTGGCCAAGCCGTTTTTTGCGGCGATCGGCCAGCATCGGGTTTGGGACAGGGAGCCTAAGGCTAAAGCGATTCCGGCCTGACCCCTTCGCGAGCAAGCCCGCTCCCACATTGGATTCGTGACCGACACGGAACCAATGGGGGAGCGGGCTTGCTCGCGAAGCTTTTTACGGTTTGCGAGGGCTCAAGACCATCTGCGCCGGAACGCTGCGAATGATCTGCCGCTCCAGATTCAAATCAAACTGCGGATCGAGCTTCTTCACCCGCTTGGTCAGCAAATTGGCCAGCCATGGGTAGTCATCGGTACGCGGCGCCTGAATGCTAACATCACACTGAAAATTCACCACATCGGCGGCGATAGCGTCAAGTTGGCGACGTAGTTTGGCCATATCATTGATATTCAACGCAACCGTCGTGCTCTCCGCCGTCAGGTCGATGACCTTGGCTTTTGGCTGGGCTTCGGCGGCCTTCAGGGCTGCCTCGGCTTTTTCCAGTTCCGCCTTGCGGGCCTCGGCGATGGCGCCATTGACCCCGCCGGTCAGTGCCGGCGCCTTGGGCATCAGCACACGGGCTCGGCTCAGGGCGGTGGCGGCGGCGTTAACATCGCCTTTTTGCAACACGATCTGGCTGCGCAGCAGATAGGCTTCGGCCAGCTGACGCTGATATTGCTCAAGGGATTGATCGTTGGGTGAATCGGCCTGCAATGCCGCCAACTGACCCTCGGCCGTGGCCAGTTCGCTGCTGGCCAGACTTTGTTCCAGCTGTGCAATGGCCGTAGCCCGCGCATCCGGGACCTCGGGGGCCGGTGGCGTGCTTTGGCAGGCGCCCAGCAGCAAAGAAAATGCGACAAGGAGCAGATAACGGGAGGCGAACGACTTCATTCCTGCGACTCTCTATTTGCGCAAAAAACGAGCAAGTCTACACCCCTCGACGGGGCAGAACAAAACTCAGCAGAAACAGCGCGGCGGCTGTCACTACGATCGATGGGCCCGCCGGGGTGTCCTTGAACCAGGACATCGCCAATCCGCCACATACGGCGAGTACGCCCAGCAGGCTCGCACCCAGTGCCATTTGCTCCGGTGAGCGGGCGTGCCGTTGTGCCGCAGCCGCCGGAATGATCAACAACGACGTGATCAGCAACACGCCGACGATTTTCATCGCCACCGCAATCACCACGGCGATCAACAGCATCAGCGCCAGGCGCAAACCCGCCACCGGCAGCCCTTCGACCCTCGCCAACTCTTCGTGCACAGTGATTGCCAGCAATGGCCGCCACAACGTCACCAGCAACGCCAGCACCGCCGCGCTACCCCCGAGGATCCACGCCAGATCGGTCGGACTGATCGCCAGCAAGTCACCGAACAGATAGGCCATCAGGTCGATCCGCACTTCGTGCATGAAGCTTAGTACCACCAGGCCTAAAGAGAGGGTGCTGGGTGCGAGAATTCCCAAAAGCGTGTCGGAGGCCAGCGGCTGGCGTTGTTGCAAGGTCACCAGCAACACCGCCAGCAACAAGCAGCCGACGGTCACGGCCACGGTCGGGCTGACATCCAGCAGAAAACCCAGCGCCACGCCGAGCAATGCCGCGTGAGACAGGGTGTCGCCGAAATAGGCCATGCGCCGCCAGACCACGAAGGAACCCAAGGGGCCCGCCACAACCGCCAGGGCCAGACCTGCAAGCAGGGCGTAGAGCAGAAAATCAGCCATGCTTGCAGCTATCTCCATGAACATGGGTATGGCCCGAGGGGGGCGCCTTGACCACCGAGCCGTGCAAATCGTGGGCGTGGTCGTGATGGTGGTGATAAATCGCCAGGCTTTGTGCGTTTTTTCCGAATAGTTCGACGAAGGCCGGATCGCCGCTGACCTGCTCGGGGTGGCCGGAGCAGCAGACATGGCGATTCAGGCAAACCACCTGGTCCGTGGTGCTCATCACCAGGTGCAGATCGTGAGAAACCATCAACACGCCGCAGCCGTGACGGTCTCGCAGGCGGGTGATCAGGCTATAGAGTTCTGCCTGACCGGCAACGTCGACGCCTTGGACCGGTTCGTCGAGCACCAGCAATTGCGGCTCGCGCAACAAGGCCCGGGCCAACAGGACGCGCTGCATTTCACCGCCGGAAACACTTTGCACGGGGCTATCGATCACCTGTTCGGCGCCGACTTCCTTGAGCGCGGCCAAGGCCATCGCCCGGTCCACACCCGGCACCAGGCGCAGGAAGCGCAGGACCGAGAGCGGCAGGGTCGGATCGACATGCAGTTTTTGCGGCATGTAGCCCACCCGCAGTTTCGGCTTGCGCCAGACGCTGCCGCTGTCGGGTTTCAGCAGGCCGAGCACGGCACGCACCAGAGTGGTCTTGCCGGCGCCATTGGGGCCGATCAGGGTCACGATCTGCCCTGGCTCGACGCTCAATTCGATGTTATCCAGCACAGGTTGGCCGGCAAAGGTGACGGCAACCTGCTCGAGGCGGATCAGCGCGTTACTCATCAGGCCCCCTGGCAACCCGAACAGAGACCGATCACTTCAACGGTCTGGCCTTCGACGACAAACCCGACGTCCCTGGCGCTTGCGATGATCGCGTCGCTGATGGATTTCTGTTCGAGTTCGATGGCAGCGTGGCATTCACGGCAGATCAGGAACTGACCCTGGTGAGCGTGCGCCGGGTGATTGCAGCCAATGAAGGCATTGAGCGAAGAGATGCGGTGTACCAGACCGTTTTCCAAAAGGAAGTCCAGCGCGCGGTAGACCGTGGGGGGTGCAGCCCGGCGCCCGTCCTGGTCACTGAGGACCGCGAGAATGTCGTAGGCCCCCAGCGGTTTATGGCTTTGCCACACCAGTTCCAGCACCCGCCGACGCAACGCGGTCAGGCGCAAGCCCTTGCGTGCGCACAAGGCATCGGCCTCAGACAGAGCGCTGTGAACGCAATGAGAGTGGTCGTGGGGACGACTTGCAATCGGTGTTTTAGGCATGAGCGGCGACGAATTTTGTGAGAGACGTTATTATATTACCCGTTCTCGCCTCTTCGAGTGGTCATCGTGTCCCGACTTTTTTCCATCTTTGTCGCTTTTTTCGCAAGTTTCCTGCTGCTCGGTTCGGCGCAAGCCGAGGTCAAGGTCCTCACCAGCATCAAGCCGCTACAGCTGATCGCCGCTGCCGTACAGGACGGCGTGGCGATTCCGGAAGTCCTGCTGCCACCCGGCGCCTCGCCGCATAACTATGCCCTGCGCCCGTCCGACGTACGGAAGGTGCAGTCGGTGGATCTGCTGTACTGGATCGGGCCGGACATGGAAGGTTTCATGCCGCGAGTGCTCAATGGTCGTACGTTGCCGAGCGTTGCCGTGCAGGACCTTCCTGGCCTGAAACTGCGACATTTCGCCGAGGACAACCACTCCCATGCCGAAGAAACCGACGAACATGACCACGACCATCGCCCAGGTACTCTGGATGCGCATTTGTGGTTATCGCCGGTCAACGCCCGGGTCATCGCGGCGAAAATGGCCGCGGATCTGAGTGCCGCCGATTCCGCCAACGCGGCGCGCTACCAGAGCAACCTCAAGGCCTTTGATGAGCGCCTGGACGCGTTGGATGCACGCTTGAAGCAACGTCTGGCGGGTGTTGAAGGCAAACCTTACTTCGTATTCCACGAGGCTTTCGACTACTTCGAAGACGCCTACGGCCTCAAGCACGCCGGCGTGTTCAGTGTCGCGGCCGAAGTGCAGCCCGGCGCCCAGCACGTCGCGGCGATGCGCGCGCGGTTGCAGGAAGTCGGCAAGACCTGCGTATTCAGCGAACCGCCGCTGCGCCCACGCCTGGCGGAAACCCTGGTGGCGGGCCTGCCGGTGAAACTGGCGGAACTGGATGCGCTGGGCGGGTATACGCCGGCGACTGCCCAGGGGTATGAGCAGGTGCTGGAGAAGTTGGGGAATGATTTGGCGGGATGCCTGGAGTCGTTGTAATTCGAAAACTGCGTCGCCCCATTCGCGAGCAAGCCCGCTCCCACATTGGACCGAGTGCTTCCAGATGGAACGCGGCCCTATGTGGGAGCGGGCTTGCTCGCGAAGCTTTTAAAGGGCGAACGGCAACGGTGTATTGACCTTCTGCCGCTGCGCCAACCGCAGCTCGAACTCCATCGGATCGTGAATCAACACGTCCTGCCCGGCAAAAGACTCCGCCGCGATCAAGCGCGACAACCAGAAGCGTACGCACGCCACCCGCAGCATGGTCGGCCACAACTCGGCTTCGGCCGCGGTGAAAGGACGCAATGCGGCGTAAGCACCCAGCAACGCCCGCGCCCGTGGCCCGTCGATCAAGCCGTCATCGTCGGAGCACCAGTCGTTCAAGGCAATCGCCACGTCGTAGAGCATCGGCCCCGAGCAGGCGTTGTAGAAATCGATCAGCCCGGTCAGGTGCGTGCCTTCGAACATCGCGTTATCGCGGAACAGGTCGGCGTGGATGTTGGCCCGTGGCAACGCGAGGATTTTCTCTTTCTGCTCGGTGATTTCTTCCAGTGCCCGTTGCAACAGATCTTTCTGCTGCGGTTTGAGGTGCGAAAGAAACTGCGTGCCTTCTTCCAGCATCCAGTCCAGGCCACGATCGGTCTTGCGCTTGATCATGTTGGCCTGGGTCGCCAGGTGCAAGTGCGCCAGCACCTCACCTACCTGGGCGCAATGTTGCGCGTTGGCTTGCTTGATGTGCTTGCCGGCCAGGCGCGGTTGCAACAGCGCCGGCTTGCCGGCCAGTTCGCGCAGGGCCACGCCGTCGGTGGTACGCAGGGCGTAAGGCACCGGCAGGTCGGCCTGGTGCAGCACGTCGAGCAATTCGATGAAGAATGGCATCTCCTGCACCGGGCCACGCTCGATCAGGGTCAGGACGAATTCGCCCTGCTCCAGGCTGATAAAGAAATTGGTGTTTTCGCTACCGGCGGCAATCCCCTGGAAATCAAGCAGGCGGCCGAGGCCATAAGGGGCGAGAAAAGCTTCCAGCTCGGGCCGAGCCAGGGGGGTAAACACAGACATGGTTAAAACTGCCAGTACGAGGCGTTGCTCTTGAGCCAACGCCGGTTGAAATTAAGAAACTACTTCCACTCGAAGATCTTCCACGACGGTATCAGCATATCCGGCTGATCCGAGCGGATGAAGTTTGCATCGGTCCCGTCTGCGCGCACCAGGAAATAAGGCGGTGCGCCCTTCGGCGTAACCTTGATCGCATACAGGAAACCGTTCTGGCGGTATTCCTGGATGACCTTGTCGCCTTCCGTGCGGATCGTAACTTCCGGCTCAGGTGTCGGCGCATCGTCCGCCGCCATGACGGCCAACGGTGTGATTGCAAACAAGCCAGCCAGCAACAGGCGATTTAGTGTGCGCATGATAACCTTGTCCCTTTGTCGTCAACGGTCCCGCTATTCTAGCGCCGGACCCGCCGAAAAGGTTGATCCTGCTCATGAGCCAAGCCCCCCTCGTCCTGGTGGACGGTTCTTCTTACCTGTACCGCGCCTTTCACGCGCTGCCACCGCTGACCACGTCCAAAGGCCTGCCGACCGGCGCCGTCAAGGGCGTGTTGAACATGCTCAAGAGTCTGCGCAAGCAGTACCCGGACAGTCCCTTCGCCGTGGTGTTCGACGCCAAGGGTGGGACGTTTCGCGATGACATGTACGCCGAATACAAGGCCAATCGGCCGAGCATGCCCGACGACATGCGCGTGCAGATCGAGCCCCTGCATCAAAGCGTGATCGCCCTGGGCTTCCCGCTGTTGTGCGTCGAAGGCGTCGAGGCCGATGACGTGATCGGCACGCTGGCCCGCAGCAGCGCGGCGGCCGATCGCCCGGTGGTCATCTCCACCGGCGACAAGGACATGGCGCAACTGGTCGACGGCCACATTACCTTGGTCAATACCATGACCGGTAGCAGCATGGACGTAGAGGGCGTGAAGGAGAAATTCGGCGTCGCTCCCGAGCAGATCATCGACTATCTGGCACTCATGGGCGATTCTTCCGACAACATTCCGGGCGTTCCTGGAATAGGCCCAAAAACCGCTTCCGGCCTGCTGGTGGGCGTGAATGGCGGCCTGACCGAGCTCTACGCGCAGCTCGACATCGTCCCGACCCTGCCGATCCGTGGTGCCAAGACCCTGCCGGCCAAGCTCGAAGAGCACAAGGAGATGGCCTTCCTCTCCTATCAACTGGCGACCATCAAGGTCGATGTACCGTTGGACATCGGTCTCGATGACCTGCAGATGGGCGCGGAAGATCCGGCCAAACTCTACGAGCTCTACACCCTGCTGGAATTCAAGAGCTGGCTGAACGATCTTGATCGGGACGCCAAACGTCTTGAACTGAGCAGTGCTGCCGCCGAGCCTGCGCCGGCTGCAGACCTGTTCAGCGCATCCGAGGCCGAGGTCGAGACACCGGCCGCCGCCCCTGAGGCCGCTTATGAAACCATCCTTGATCAGGCCCGTTTCGACGTCTGGCTGGAAAAACTCAACAGCGCCAAGCTGTTCGCCTTCGACACCGAAACTACCGGCATCGATGCGCAACAGGCGCAGCTGGTAGGCCTGTCGTTCGCCGTGCAGGCCAACGAAGCCGCCTACATTCCGCTGACCCATTCCTACATCGGCGTGCCAGAACAACTGGACCGCGACACTGTGCTGCGCGCCCTCAAGCCGATTCTGGAAGACCCGAACAAGCTCAAGGTCGGCCAGCACGCCAAGTTCGACATGAACATCCTGGCCAACTGCGCCATCGGCGGCGATCAGGCCAACGGCATCACCGTGCGCGGCATTGCCTTCGACACCATGCTTGAGTCCTACGTGCTCAACTCCACGGCCACTCGCCACGACATGGACAGCCTGGCGTTGAAATACCTGGATCACACCACGGTGAGTTTCCAGGACATTGCCGGCAAAGGCGCCAAGCAGCTGACGTTCGACCAGATTGCCCTCGAGCAGGCCGGCCCGTACGCCGCCGAGGACGCCGATATCACCCTGCGCCTGCATCAGGCGCTGTTCGAGAAGCTCAACGCCATTCCGAGCCTGGCCAGCGTCCTGACCGACATCGAAATCCCGTTGGTGCCGGTGCTGGCGCGTATCGAACGCCAGGGCGCGTTCGTGGATGCCGCGCTGCTCGGCGTGCAAAGCATCGAACTGGGCGACAAGATGGTGGCGCTGGAGCGTGAAGCCTTCGAGATCGCCGGTGAGGAATTCAACCTGGGTTCGCCCAAGCAACTCGGCGTCATTCTCTACGAGAAGCTCGGCCTGCCCGTGCTGAAGAAGACCGCCAAGGGCCAGCCGTCCACCGCCGAAGAAGTGCTGGCCAAACTGGCCGAGGACGACTACCGGCTGCCGAAAGTGCTCATGGAATACCGTTCCATGAGCAAGCTCAAGAGCACCTACACCGACCGTCTACCGGAACAGATCAATCCGCGTACCGGCCGCATTCACACTTCATATCACCAGGCCGTTGCATCCACCGGGCGCTTGTCCTCCAGCGATCCGAACCTGCAGAACATCCCGGTGCGCACGGCTGAAGGGCGGCGCATCCGCCAGGCCTTCGTCGCCCCGACCGGCTACAAGCTGCTGGCTGCCGACTATTCGCAGATCGAACTGCGGATCATGGCGCACCTGTCCCGCGATGAAGGCCTGATGAATGCCTTCCGTCACAACCTGGACGTGCACACCGCAACCGCCGCGGAAGTGTTCAAGGTCGAACTCACTGACGTGACCTCCGACCAGCGCCGCAGCGCCAAGGCGATCAACTTCGGCCTGATCTACGGCATGGGCGCGCAGAAACTCGGCAAGGACATCGGTGTCGATACCAAGACGGCCAAGGCCTATATCGATACCTACTTCGCCCGTTACCCCGGAGTTCGCGAGTACATGGACCGCACCCGCGCCCAGGCCGCGGATCAAGGCTATGTGGAAACCTTCTTCGGGCGCCGGCTGTACCTGCCGGAGATCAATTCGAACAAGCCGCAGGAGCGTGCAGCCGCCGAACGCACGGCCATCAACGCACCGATGCAAGGCACGGCGGCCGACATCATCAAGAAAGCCATGGTCGCTGTGGATAACTGGCTGACCAGCTCCGGCCTCGACGCCAAGGTCATCCTGCAGGTGCACGATGAATTGGTGCTGGAGGTGCGTGAAGATCTGGTCGAGCAGGTCAGCGAAGAGATTCGCCTGCACATGAGCGGCGCGGCGAAACTGGATGTGCCATTGCTGGTCGAGGTCGGGGTGGGCAATAACTGGGATGAGGCGCACTGAGTTGCCGATGCTGCTGCGGCATGATGCCGCGGCAGACTGCGCAAACGCTGCTTAGTCCAAAAGGCGCTTGGGGTTATTCCAAAGCGCGCGAAAAAAAATTGAACTAATTCTGCTTCCAGCCACTCAGATTTACTGAATGGCTGGTGAAGCCCTTCGATGCTCCTATGTTGTGTTAAGTGTTGGCAGATATCTGGACCCCGCCCTAGCGGTCTAGAACTTGAACCCCGGAACTTCCCCCTCCCCATTGAAGTCCGGGGTTTTTTTTGCCTGTAGAAAACTGCCTGCTGCGATCAAGCCGCACTGGCCTGACCGCACTTCAGACTATTTTTTACACACTTATCCGGTGACTTCTTCGGCGCCCTTGTCCGCCAGTTCCATCCAGCCTGCCAATACAGTGTAGGCGTCTTCCAGGCCCATGCGTTTGGGCGCCGAAAACAACTGGATCGTCACGGCATCGCCCCAACCCTTGCGGATTTCCGACTGCACCTTGAGCAGCGTGTTCTTGGCCGCGCCGTAGGTCAGCTTGTCCGCCTTGGTCAGCAGGATGTGCATCGGCATGCCGGCGGCAACGGCCCAATCGAGCATCAGCAGGTCGAAGTCGGTCATCGGGTGACGGATGTCCATCATCAGGATCAGACCCTTCAAACTCTCGCGACCACCCAGGTAGGCCTCGAGGTGACGCTGCCAGTGTTGCTTGAGCGGGATCGGTACTTTTGCATAACCGTAGCCCGGCAGGTCGACCAGACGGCGTTCATCGTCTAGCTTGAAGAAGTTCAAGAGTTGCGTGCGCCCCGGGGTTTTCGAGGTGCGCGCCAGGCTGGCATGCGTCAGGGTGTTCAGGGCACTGGACTTGCCGGCGTTGGAACGCCCGGCGAAGGCGACTTCAAAGCCTTCGTCATCCGGACATTGGTCGACTTTGGCGGCGCTGAGCATGAAGGTGGACTGTTGGCACAGACCGAGGATGGGATTCTTGAGTTGCATGGGATTTCCGATGTGGGCGGCGCCAGGAATAGGTGCGGCAAGCAGTGTCGCTTCCGTTTCAGTGACGCCAGTATATAATGCCGCAGATTTTGTGTGCGCTTTGTCCCGACGCAGGATGAAGTTCACGAGAGCGACAGACCTTGATTGCGCACTAGAACGCAGATCGCTCTCAACCCTGAAAAGGTCGTTTTATGACGAAATGGCTGCTAGCTGCCGCAATCCTGATGCCGCTTTACAGCGCGCAGGCTACACAGGATCCGGAAGCTGTGTACAACCGTGTTTGTGGTGCCTGTCATTCCGGCCAACTACCCATGGCGCCCCGCAAGGGCGATCAGGAAGCAGAGACGTCGAGGTTGGCGAAAGGTATGGAGACGCTGGTGCAACACGTTACCCAGGGTTTCAAGGCGATGCCGCCGCGTGGTTTGTGCATGGACTGCAGTGCCGAGGATTACCAAGCCATCATCCACTGGATGAGCGAGTAAACCCGGTCCATAACTTAACCCTTAGCCGTAGTTGGATTAGCTGATGAACAAATTGATCGTGAGTCTGCTGTTGACCGTGGGGATCTCCGGCATTGCCCATGCTGCAGGTGAGCCAGTCAAACCTGGTGACGCCGCCGCAGGCCAGGCAAAAGCCGCCGTATGTGGCGCCTGTCATGGCCCGGATGGCAACAGCATGGCGCCTAACTTTCCAAAACTGGCAGGCCAGGGCGAACGCTACCTGACCAAGCAGTTGCACGACATCAAGTCGGGCAAGCGCACCGTTCTGGAAATGACTGGCCTGCTGACCAACCTGAGCGACCAGGACCTGGCGGACATCGCGGCCTACTTCGCCAGCCAGAAGGGCAGCGTCGGCGCCGCCGACCCGAAAGTCGTGTCACGCGGTGAAGCACTGTTCCGCGGCGGTGATCTGGCCAAGGGCTTGCCATCGTGCACCGGCTGCCACTCGCCAAACGGCGCGGGCAACGCAGCCGCCGGCTTCCCGCACCTGGGCGGTCAACACGCTCAATATATCGCCAAGCAGCTCACTGACTTCCGCAAGGAAGAAGGTGGCCGCAATAACGACGGCGATACCAAACCGATGCAGAGCATTGCCAAAAAGCTGAGCGACGAAGACATCGCGGCAGTGTCCAGCTACATCCAGGGCCTGCACTAAGACCGGTGAATCGGGCGTTGATCGGGATCTTCAACTCCTGCAACGTTAACGCTCCATTAATCCGTCGCAGCAAGTATAAAAAGGGTGGCCTTGGCCGCCCTTTTTTGTGGCCGCTGCCGTTACACTACAGAACTCAGGCCCGCCATGATCTGTCTTAATCCAGGTCCCGCGAGGCGATAAAATTTGTCCAGGAGTAAAGCATGCGTAATCTGATCATCAGCGCCGTTTTTGCCGCTGCCAGCCTGCTCGGCATGACTGCCCAAGCCGCTGAAGCCCCCGCCGCACCTTACGTCGAGCTGAGCAACCCGGTGCCGGTCGCCGTGCCTGGCAAGATCGAAGTGGTGGAGCTGTTCTGGTACGGTTGCCCGCACTGCTACAAATTTGAACCGGTGATCAATCCCTGGGTGGAAAAACTTCCATCCGACGTGAATTTCAAGCGTATCCCGGCAATGTTCGGCGGCCCTTGGGATGCTCACGGTCAAATGTTCCTGACCCTCGAATCCATGGGTGTCGAGCATAAGGTTCATGCTGCGGTGTTCAAGGCGATTCAGGAAGAACACAAAAAATTGACTACCCCGGATGAGATGGCCGAATTCCTGGTCACCCAAGGCGTAGACAAGGATAAATTCCTCGCCACCTTCAATTCCTTTGCCATCAAGGGCCAGGTCGTTCAAGCCCGTGAACTTGCCAAGAAATATGAAATCACCGGCGTACCAACCATGATCGTCAATGGTAAGTACCGTTTTGACATCGGCTCTGCCGGCGGTGCCGAACAAGCCCTGCAACTGGCCGATAAACTGGTCGACCAAGAGCGAGCGGCTAACAAGGCTGCCGCCAACTAAGCGAGGCGCCTGCCATGCGCCGCTGGGGAACCGAACGTGTCGTTGGCCTGCATGATCCGCAGGTCAACGAGCATCACCTGGAATCGACGGGCCTGCCCGCAGACAGCCGTCTGCGCTTGCTCAGCTTCAATATCCAGGTCGGTATCAGCACCGAGCGGTATCGGCATTACCTGACCCGGGGCTGGCAACATCTGTTGCCGCATACCGGGCGTGCGGACAATCTGCAAAAAATCGGCAATCTGCTGGGCGACTTCGATCTGGTCGCCTTGCAGGAAGCCGATGGCGGCAGCCTGCGCTCAGGCTACGTCAATCAAGTCGAACACCTGGCCCAGCTCGGTGCCTTCCCCTACTGGTATCAACAGCTCAATCGCAATCTCGGTCGCCTAGGCCAGCACAGCAACGGTGTGCTCAGCCGCCTGCGTCCATGGGCGATCGAAGACCATCCACTGCCGGGGCCAAAAGGTCGCGGAGCGATTCTGGTGCGCTTCGGCGAAGGTCCGGAAGCACTGGTGGTGGTCATGATGCACCTGGCACTTGGCGCTCGTACCCGCAGCCTGCAACTGGCTTACATCCGCGAGCTGATCGGTGGCTACAAGCACCAGGTATTGATGGGTGACATGAACACCCACGCCAGTGACCTGCTGCAAAACTCTCCATTGCGCGACCTTGGCCTACTGGCCCCGCAACTGGATGCGACATTCCCCAGCTGGCGCCCGCAGCGCTGCCTGGACCACATTCTGCTGAGCCCGAGCCTGACCCTGGAAAAGGTCGAGGTGCTGGCGCAACCCATTTCCGATCACCTGCCGGTCGCGGTAGAGATTCGTCTGCCGGGTTCGCTCACGGCCGATGCATTGCCCGCGTTGAGTCCTGCCCCCCCGCGGAACCCATGAATGAGCGAAGAAGCACAGCGCTGGAAAGAGAAGTACCTGCAAAGCATCGAACAACAGGAAAAGCTCGAACGTCGCTGGGACGCCCGGCTCGACCTGCTGCGCCGGGGCCTGGTGCGCAGCACGCTGGCAGCGGAAGGCACCGACCGCGTCGTTGACCAATGCATGAAGGAGATGCGCGAAGTCGTGCGCACCGACGACATGGACGCCGGTCTTGCCGCCCTGCTGCCTCGCCTGGAAAAAGCCGTACTCGACTCCGAGCAGCGCCGGGAAACCCGGATCAACCAGACCAGCGCCGCCCTCAACGCCCTGGTCACGCAGCTGCAGACATTGCCTCTGCCCCGGGAAGTGAGCCGCCCCCTCAAGCACTTCGCCAAGCAACTGGATAGCCGTGTCAGCCAGGCGCGTGAGATCCCGTTGCTGCTCGGCGAACTGAGCGGGCTGCAAGGCAAGGCCCTGAGCCAACTGGAGAGCCCGGCGGAACCCGAACGCCCTGGCCTGTTGCAGCGGCTGTTCGGTCAACGTGAAGCCGAAGAAGCCATACCCGCACAACAGGTACTTTTCGCGCACACGGGCGAAAACGTTTTGGCGCCTGTGGTCGCGCCCCCGCCAGTCATTGCTGACACCGCGCCGCAGGCGACTCCGGACATTCCGGCTGCAACCCAGCCTGAAGCTGTTGCGCCAACCCTTGAGGCGCAGCAAGCGCCTGTCAAACCCGTACCTCAGACTGAACAGGCACTCAATCCCGACGAATTGAGCCCGGCGCTGTTGCTCGACACCCTGCCGCTGCCCGCGCCCATGGCCCAGGCCCTGGCAGCCATCGATCCGCAGCAGCCCGAGCAAGACATGCTCTACGCCCTGCCCGACTCGCCCGAACCGTCCTACAGTTCTGTGGCCAAACACATCGAAGACACCCTGTTGGGCTTGCTCGACGACCTGACTCTACCCGAGCGTCATCGTCCACAAGCCGAATCGATGCGTGAACGTCTGAAAAATGGCTTGAACTGGTACGAGTTGCTACCGATTCTCGATGATCTGGCGACGTTGATGCTGGCCATCTCCGACAGTGGCCAACATGAATTCGAAGCCTATCTGCAGCGGCTCAATGAACGCCTGGAATCGTTCCAGAGCAACCTGCAGGCCGCCAGCGCCGGCCATGCCGACAGCCGATCCGCCGCCCATGCGATGGACACGCAGATTCGCGAACAGGTCGACGGCTTACAGAGCAGCGTGCAGGAAGCGGCCGACCTGGATGACCTCAAGCACGTCCTGGAGAACCATCTGGAAGGCTTGCTCGGCACCATGGACCAGCACCGCCAGCAGCGCGACGAGCGCGAGCAGGAGGTGGCAGCCCGCCTGCACAGCCTGGCCGAACGGGTTGCGCACATGGAACAGGAAGCCCAGGGCTTTCGCGAGCACCTCGAAGAGCAACGCCAGAAAGCCCTGATCGACCCGCTGACCGGCCTGCCCAACCGCGCGGCCTGGAGCGAACGCCTGGAGCATGAGATCGGCCAATGGCAGCAGCACGGCAACACGCTGATGCTGGCCATGCTCGACCTCGATCATTTCAAGCGCATCAATGATAACTACGGGCACCTGGCGGGCGACAAAGTGCTGAAAATCATTGCCAGTGTGCTGCGCAAACGCCTGCGCGGAACGGATTTCATTGCGCGCTTTGGCGGCGAGGAGTTTGTCCTGTTGATGCCGTCCACAGTTCCGGCGAACGGCCTGAAACTCCTGGAAACACTGCGCGCCGCTATCGAAGCTTGCCCTTTTCACTTCAGGGGTGAACCGGTAACGATAACCCTCTCCATCGGGCTGGCGGCATTCAAACCCGGTGAGCATAGCGATCTAGTGCTCAAAAGAGCCGATCAGGCGCTATACCGCGCCAAAAATGCCGGGCGAAACCGGGTGGAGTTGGGCTGAAGGCTTTTGCCCCATTTTGTTCAAATCGTTGCGATCGGCCAACACGCACAAGGCAGTACGTTACACTGTTGCATTACTGTCTTTAGCGCGTTGGCTTTCCCATGAAATATCTTGCTCTCATCGTGTCGCTGATCCTGTTGGCTGGTTGCGCCAGCGGCCCCCGATACGACACCAGCCACGCTTCGGCCAACCACGACAGTCGCATTCAGTTCGTCGTGCTCCATTACACCTCCGCATCGCTGGAGCGCTCGCTGCAACTGCTGACCCACGGCGAAGTCAGCAGCCACTACCTTGTCGGCGACGACAAGAACGCGACCATCTACAAGCTGATGGATGAAAATCTGCGGTCCTGGCACGCCGGGGAAAGCCAGTGGCAAGGCCGGACCTGGATGAACTCCAGTTCCATCGGTATCGAAATCGTCAATCCAGGCTTCAAGGACACTCCGACCGGGCGCCTGTGGTACCCCTACACCGAAGCGCAGGTCCAGTCCCTGGTCGTCCTGCTCAAGGACATCAGCCAGCGCTACGCAATCAGCCCGCGCAACATCGTCGGACATAGCGACATCGCCCCCCTGCGCAAGCTTGATCCAGGGCCACTGTTCCCCTGGAAGCGCCTGGCTGAGCAAGGGATCGGCATTTGGCCGAACGAGCAAGCCGTAGCGCGCCAGCAAAGCCGCTTCGAAACACAGCTGCCGAGCATCAGCTGGTTCCAGTCACAACTGGCCCGCGTCGGTTACGACACGCCGCAAACCGGCGAACTGGATGTCGCTACCCGCCATGTGCTGGCGGCCTTCCAGATGCATTTTCGACCGTCGCGCTATGACGGTACGCCGGACGCACAAACAGCTGCGATGCTTCAGGTATTAATTCAGACAAAATAATGACGATCGCCCGACGGTCAGCGCGTTTCTCAAATAGCAGCTATAACTCATTGGTAATTCGTCGGATATTCCATAATGACTGCTGCTCGAGAGACACTCAGAAGTTGGTTCTATCGCCCCTGGTTTCTGGCGATGCTGGCTGCTGTCTTGAGCGCTACCCTGATGATGGCCGGCAGTTACTTCGTTGCCATCCACCAGGTTGAGCAAAACGAAAGCTGGGAAATGAACGCCCAGGGCGAACGCTTTCTCGCCCGGCTCGAGCAACTATTCGGGCAGTTGCGCGAAAGCCTCGATGACCTGGAAGCCCAGCCACTGCGCAGCTGCGACGACGACATGATCGCGACCCTGCAGCAGGTCAGCTTCAATTATCGCTTCGTCTATGAGGCGGCCTACATGGACGACTCGCGAATCTGCTCCAACCGTCCGCGCCAGGAAGGCCTGTCACTGTTACGCCCACCGGACATCAAAGGCCCCACCTACACTTACTGGTTGAACACCACTACCGAGCCGGATGAAAACCGTGCCGCGCTGATGCTCGGACGCGGCAACTTCCGGGTCGCGACCTCCCGCGGCCATTTGACCGACATGGTCGACCTGTCGCCGGGCAGCAGCCTGCTGGTGGTACTGGATCATGGCACCCGGGCCATTCCGGTGCTGGGCGTCGCGCAAGCCTGGCCACCGACCGGCCATTGGCCGCCGGAAGCTCGCGATGCGCTGCAGGTCACCCAGAACAGGCTGATTTACCGCATGCCCACCGATAACCCGGAATACCAGCTGGTGCTGATCAGCCCGCGCAGCGGCACCCATATACCACCTGTGTGGTGGTGGCTGCTGCCCGCTTGCGTGTTATTGGCCCTGTGCGTGGGTTTCCTGGTGTTCTTGCTGGTGCGCCAACGCCAGTCCCTGGACGCTGAACTGACGGGCGCCATTCGTCGAGGCGAGTTGCAGGTACTGTATCAACCGATCTTCGACCTCGACAGCCGCAACTGCGTCGGGGCCGAGGCCTTGCTGCGCTGGCGCAGGCCGGACGGCACCCTGACCAGTCCCGACCTGTTCATTCCGATGGCCGAGAACACCGGGCAGATTCGCCAGATGACCGACTTTGTCTTGCAACGCCTGCTCGAGCAGCTGGGGCAACTGCTGCGGGCCAATCCGCAGTTGTATATCTCGGTCAACCTGGCGGCCTGCGACGTCATGGTCCCGCGGATCGGCCAGGTGATGGCCCGCCTGTTGACCCTGCACCGGGTCGCGGCCAAGCAAATTGCCTTCGAAGTCACCGAGCGCGGATTGATCGATGTGGTGGTGGCCCGGGAAAACCTGCAAGCCTTGCGCGATGTCGGGCATCAGGTCCTGATCGATGACTTTGGCACCGGTTATTGCAGCCTCGCCTACCTGCAAACCCTGCCAGTGGATTGTCTCAAGATCGACAAGGCGTTCATCGATGCGCTGGGCCATGACACGGCGAGCAGCGGTGTCGCCCCGCATATCATTCACATGGCTCAGTCACTGCACTTGAAGGTGATTGCCGAAGGCATCGAGCATGAAGCCCAGGCGGCGCTCCTGAGCAGTGAGGGGGTGAAGTTCGGTCAGGGCTGGCTTTTCGCCCATGCTCTGAGCGCGGTACAGTTCATCGAGCTGATTACCCGAGGCCGCCGACTGGCTGGCCGACGCCTGGATGACGAAGCGTAAGAGCGCTTACACGGTCAAGGTCATATAGAACTGAGTGCCCTGCCCCGGTCGCGAGTAAACGCCCATCCGGCCACCGTGCAGCTGCACGATCTCCTTGCACAACGCCAGACCGAGCCCGGCCCCGCCTTTCTTGCGGCCGACCTGGACAAAGGGCTCGAAGATCCGCCCCTGTTGCCCATAGGCAATGCCTTCACCGTTATCTTCAACGCTGATGATGACCCGGTCCCCATGTCGCCGGGCTTGCAACCGTATCAGTCCGCCACTGGCGGTATGGCGCAGGGCATTGTCGATCAGGTTGTCGAGCACCCGGTCCAGTTGCGGCTGATCGGCTTGCAAGCGTGGCAAGGGCTCCTGGACTTCGATCAGGAGCTCGACGCCTTTGTCCTGCGCACCGTCGCTGAAGCGAATCTGCGCTTGTTCCAGCAACTCCTCAATGGAGCACGGCGCCAGGGTGAGCTTCTGCAGGCCATTCTGGTAGCGAGAGAAATTCAGCAAGTCGTTGATCAGTTGCATCAGGCGCTGCATTTCTTCATTGACCGTGTCCAGCAGGTCGGCTTCTCGGGATTCTGGCGGGAAATGCGCGCGCTCGCGAAACAGGCCGAATGCCATGTGCATACCGGTCACGGGCGTGCGCAGCTCATGGGAAGCGCGTAGGACGAACTCGCTGCGCACCCGTTCGAAGGCACGTTGTTCGGTCACATCGTGCAGCACCATCACCGCACCGAGAATCTGCCCCTGGGTATGAATGACCGGCGTCAGGCTATAAGTCAGCAATCGCGTCTCGCCATCGACCTCGATGCCCAAATCATCCGGCACTCGCTCCAGCGTACCGCCACGCAGTACCAGCTGCAGCTGTTCATCGAGTTCAGGGTGCTCCAGCGCCTCACCCAGGCCTCGCCCAAGTCGATCGGTGTCCCAGCCCAACTGACGCTGCGCGACCGGATTGAGGTGCTCCAGGTGCCCCTGGCGGTCGATCATCAGCAAACCGTCGTCGATGCCGTCGAGCACCGCCTGCAAACGCTGCTGCCCTGCCAGCAACTCATCGACATTGGTGGCCTGGTGCTGGCGTAGCGCCTCGGCCATGATGCCGAAGCGCCGGGTCAGCTGATTCAACTCCACGGACGAGGACACCGGCAGCGTGACGTCGAAATTACCTTGGCCGATATGATCCGCTGCCTGCGCCAGCGCCTCGATGGGCTCGCCGAAACGCCGAGCGATGGCATGCGCAGTCACGAACCCGATGATCAACACCGCCAGCCCGACCAGGCCAAGCAGTCCGGCGATCAGCAGCGCACGCTCGCGTGCCTTGCGTTCGATGGTGCTGATGTCGTCCAGCGCCCGCTTGTGTTCGGTAATCAAGCCATTGCGCAGCAGATTGAATTTTTCGGTCAGCTCATCGTTGCCGTTCAGCACTCGCGTCGGGTCAGCGGACACCTCATACGCACGAATAAAGTCCAGATAGTCGGCCTTGGCCTTTTTGAAACCGTGTTCGAGATTTTCGCCCGCCGGCTCCTGGGCAATACCTTCCTCCAGCAGCTCAAGGTAACGCCGTCTGGATGCTTCGAAGGCGGCGGGATCGTTGTTTTCGCTGAGCATGATGATTAACTGATCACCCAGGGTCTGGCGCAGCTTGAGCCCCAGATCCAGGGTGACGAAGTTGTTGCGCACCAGCGCTTCCTGGCTCCCGGCCATCTGCAACACACTGACAAGACCAAGCAGCAGGCCCAGCAGTGCAACAGTGATCAGCGCGGAAATGCTGAGAAAAAGCCGGGTCTGCAACTTCATCGTCAGTTTCATCGGCGCTGACTCACAGGTTGTACTGCTTGCGCTTGCGATACAGCGTCGACGCGTCGATCCCCAAAGTCTTGGCGGCTTGATCCAGGGTCCCCGCAGTGGCGAGGACGGCTCCGATATGGGCTTTTTCCAGCTCATCCAGGCTTAACGGCGCTCCAATGCGCGGGGCGTTATTGATCGGCGCTTCGGCCATGCCCAGGTGGCTGATTTCGACCCGTTCCTGCGGGCAAATAATGCTCGCCCGCTCCACCACGTTACGCAGCTCGCGAATGTTCCCTGGCCAGCGGTAACCCAACAGCGCTTCACGGGCCTCGTCACTGAAGCCCCGTGCCGGACGCGCGTATTCCTTGACGAACCGGGCCAGGAACCGGTCGGCGAGGTTGAGAATGTCTTCCCGGCGTTCGCGCAGCGGCGGCAGGTGCAAGGTAATGACATTGAGGCGATACAAAAGGTCTTCGCGGAAACGGCCGTCGCGGACCATGTCCTCAAGGTTCTGGTTGGTGGCCGCGAGAATGCGCACATCAGCCCGACGAGTCACCGGATCCCCTACCCGCTCGTATTCCTTGTCTTGAATGAAACGCAGCAATTTTGGTTGTAAAACCAATGGAAAATCGCCGATTTCGTCAAGAAACAAGGTGCCCCCATCGGCCTGGTTGACGCGTCCCAAAGTGCTTTCGCTGGCGCCGGTAAAGGCGCCCCGGCTATGACCGAACAGCTCGCTCTCCATGAGTTCGGCCGTGAGCGACGGGCAGTTGATGGTGATGCAGGACTTCTTCGCGCGCTTGCTCCAGCCGTGAATCGCCTGGGACAACTCACCTTTACCGGTGCCGGACTCACCGAGAATCAGGATGTTGGCATCGGTATTGGCTACTTGGCGGGCGGTCTCGAGCACTACTTTCATCGCTGGGCTATGTGAGTCCAGTCCGTCCTTGGGTTTGCGTATCTCACCTTCCAGGGCCTCCAGACGTGCCGACAACTGCCGCACTTCCAGCTGCTTGGCCGTGGCCAGGCGCAACTGATCGGGACTGCACGGCTTGACCAGATAGTCGGCGGCACCCGCCTGTATCGCATCCACGGCAGTGTCCACAGCCGAATGCGCAGTCACGATCACCACACGCATCCACGGAGCCTGGATGCGCATCTGCGCCAGAACGTCCAGGCCGTTGTCCTCTCCGAGTCGCAAATCGAGGAAGCACAGGTCGAAGACCTGACGTTGCAGCAAGGCTTCCGCTTGCGCGGCGCTGTTAGCGGTCGCCACGCTGTAGCCTTCATCTTCAAGGCAATAGCGGAAGGTTCGCAGGATGGCAGACTCATCATCCACCAGAAGAATGCGGCCTTGATGCTCAGTGGCGGATTCCATTTTCCTACGCTCCTTAATGAATGATCTTTAGTTAGTCACGGAAAAATCGGGCAAGTTGCATGGTTCATTCTGATCCATTCCTGCCATGGCAGGGTAGCTATCTCCTGCCCCCCTCGCTTCAGCACCCGGGTTCGCGCGTCTTTGAAAGAAAAGCCCGGATCAGAGATGTCTTGCGTCCATTTCTGACAGCTGCGCCCTCCTCTCAATTCAAAAATATTGCGATCTCTTTGCGATTAGTCGTGCATTACGCACGACCGCACGAGGGCTCATCGTGCAGGATGCGTCTGGACGTATTTATGGCATATCACTAACTTATTGTTTTTAAAGGTTTTTTTAAAGGAAAAAAGCTGGCATGCAGGCTGCAATAGGCTGATTAACGCAGGGCAACAACAAAAGCCCTCAACCCGATATTCCCCAGCGTGGGAGGAGCTTCAGGATGAATCGTCAACGTGCCGCCCAATTGCATCTCTCGCCACTGCATGTTCAGCAAGGCCTGTTTGCGGTACTTGCACTGTTGATCACCTTGTTCGCCGGCCAACAGTTTGTTCTTTGGGAACAGAGCCAGCAGCCAGAAGCCCCGAGCGTATCGTTTGAACGTCCTACCCAAACCCACTTCAGCGCGGCAGGCAGCGGTTTGGCAGACAACACCCCGATGCGAATGATGGACGTCGACCAGGCACAGCCGGCCGATGAGATGCCCCGTCAGGAACGCTGGGTGTTTTAAGTACATTCGACTTGGTGCGCTTGACGCGCCGGGAATGCAGCACCTTTAAATAGAAACGTAAGGAGAATCACCATGTTGAGCTGGGCAATCACATTCTTGATCATTGCCATTGTCGCCGCAGTCCTGGGCTTCGGTGGTATCGCGGGCACCGCCACGGGTATCGCCAAGATTCTCTTTGTCGTGTTCCTGGTGATGTTCATCGCTTCCTTCTTCTTTGGCCGTCGCGGCCGAGGGTGAACATGAGCGTTTCGTTAAAGACACTGGCAGCCGCCCTGCTACTGGGCGGTAGTGCCATGGCAATCGCCGCCAATGATGGGCAGGCACGGGTCAACGAGCTCTTGAACGCGGATCCGCAGTACCGCGAAACCTGGCAAGGCGTAGTGAAAAAAGAAGAACGGCTGCCGGAATGGGTGATCAACCTGTCCGGCGATGCTGAACAAATGAACGGCGTTGAAGAGGATGGCGACAAGTATCTGGTGGGGCCGCTGTGCCAATCCCAGGCCAGTTGCACCAACGTACGCCTGATCGTCGCGGTCAGTTTCGACAAAAAGGAGGCCTACGCCATGCTGGTCGAAGTACCGGCAGGTTTACCGGCCGACAAGTCGCCGACACGGCATGCCAACTACCGTTTCCTCGGAAAACCGGACCAGGGTATGCAGGACTTGTTGATGGAGCAGCTGAGAAAAGATCCAAAGTGGTACTGATTTCCAGACGCGAAAGAAGCGCCCAGCTTCTTTGCCGCTGCGCCACCTGAGGAAGGCAGGCGCATGACCAGGGGGTCGGGACGTTCTGCCTGCTTCAGGGGCGGAGTGACCTACGGGTACAGGGAGTGCCTGCGCAAGGGCCGGGTCAGGGTAAAGCTGCCACGCAAGTTCGCCAGCCAACCGCGGCTCGACGGACTTGCGTAGAGCTTGAAGGCTAAAGTCGTTGTACTGCCCCAAGCCTTTGTTTTTCCGTTCGCGGTGCTCCATGAGCGACCGTACATCGAGAAAAATCGCCTTTCTTTTGTGCCCGGGTCTCGGCGCACATAAGGGGTTTTTCTGCCTTTTCAGCACCCTTCCCAGCTGATCAAAAAACACCCAATCTGCTCTGTAATGGCCGGTTCACGGCACTTATGCCTGCCAATATGTCGTATTCGAACCGGTTGGGACGCGCGTTTCACTGAAAAAACCTCATGCCGATTCGGCATAGGGTAGGCGTTTACGGCATTAGACGTCGCTTCCTTGCATCGGAATAGTTGCGCCTTTTTTCGCCTGCCAGAGAGCCACTAACAAGCGCTCCGGGGCTCCTTATACGGGGGCAAGTGCTCTGACATTTTCGCCACAAGCGAAACCGTTTCTGCATCTGTCCGAGTCAAACTGAAGTAAGGGTAAAGATATGAAGAAGGCAAAGCTTAGCCTCGCCTGGCAGATCCTCATCGGTCTGGTATTGGGGATTGCAATCGGTGCGCTGCTCAACCATTTCAGTGCCGAAAAAGCCTGGTGGATCAGCAATATCTTGCAACCAGCGGGCGATATCTTTATCCGTTTGATCAAGATGATCGTGATCCCGATCGTCATCTCCTCCCTGATCGTCGGCATTGCCGGCGTGGGCGACGCCAAGAAGCTGGGGCGCATCGGCTTCAAGACCATCATCTACTTCGAAATCGTCACCACCATCGCCATCGTGGTCGGTCTGCTGCTGGCCAACCTGTTCCATCCGGGTGCCGGCATCGACATGAGCACCCTGGGCACTGTGGACATTTCCAAGTACCAGGCCACGGCGGCCGAGGTTCAGCATGAACACGCGTTCATCGAAACCATCCTCAACCTGATCCCGTCGAACATCTTTGCGGCCATGGTTCGCGGCGAAATGCTGCCGATCATCTTCTTCTCCGTGCTGTTCGGCCTCGGTTTGTCGAGCCTGCAGGCGGACCTGCGCGAGCCGCTGGTGAAGATGTTCCAGGGCGTATCGGAAAGCATGTTCAAGGTCACTCACATGATCATGAACTACGCCCCGATCGGCGTGTTCGCTTTGATCGCGGTGACTGTGGCCAACTTCGGCTTCGCGTCGCTGATTCCGCTGGCCAAACTGGTGATCCTGGTTTACTTCGCCATCGCCTTCTTCGCTTTCGTGATCCTGGGCCTGATCGCTCGCCTGTTCGGCTTCTCGGTGATCAAGCTGATGCGCATCTTCAAGGATGAGCTGGTACTGGCTTACTCCACCGCCAGTTCCGAAACCGTGCTGCCGCGTGTGATCGAGAAGATGGAAGCCTATGGCGCGCCTAAAGCCATTTGCAGCTTCGTGGTGCCAACCGGTTACTCGTTCAACCTGGACGGTTCGACCCTGTACCAGAGCATTGCAGCCATCTTCATTGCCCAGCTGTACGGCATCGACCTGTCGATCAGCCAGCAATTGCTGCTGGTACTGACCCTGATGGTCACCTCCAAAGGCATCGCCGGCGTTCCGGGCGTGTCCTTCGTGGTGCTGCTGGCGACCCTGGGCAGCGTCGGTATTCCGCTGGAAGGCCTGGCATTCATCGCCGGTGTCGACCGCGTGATGGACATGGCACGTACCGCCCTGAACGTGATCGGCAACGCCCTGGCCGTGCTGGTCATCGCTCGTTGGGAAGGCATGTACGACGACGCCAAGGGCCAGCGCTACTGGAACTCCCTGCCGCACTGGCGCAGCAAGGAAAAGCTGGCGGTTGGTGAAACCTCCAGCAACTGATCTGAACCCTGTGGTGGCTTTTCTGTGGGAGCCAGCCTGCTGGCGATAGCGGTACATCAAACAACAGAGATGTTGAATGTGTCGGCCTCATCGCCAGCAGGCTGGCTCCCACAGTGATCCGAGTCAGCCTCCCCAACAAACCCCGGAGAAATCCGGGGTTTGTCGTTTCTGGTCACCCCGCTATCATTCGCGCATCTTTTGGGGGATTTGACTGATGCTTAATGGCCTGTGGCTTGGCTTCTTCATCGTGGCTGCCGTGTCGGCGCTGGCGCAATGGTTGATCGGCGGCAACGCCGGGATCTTCGCGGCGATGGTGGAGAGCATCTTCGCCATGGCCAAGTTGTCCGTCGAGGTCATGGTCCTGCTGTTCGGCACGCTCACCCTGTGGCTGGGCTTCCTGCGGATCGCCGAGAAAGCCGGGATCGTCGAATGGCTGGCCAGGGCCTTGGGTCCACTGTTTTTGCGCTTGATGCCGGAAGTCCCGCCCGGCCACCCCGCCATCGGCCTCATCACCCTGAACTTCGCCGCCAACGGCCTGGGCCTGGACAATGCCGCCACGCCCATCGGCCTCAAGGCCATGAAGGCCCTGCAGGAGCTCAATCCCAGCGATACGATCGCCAGTAACGCGCAGATCCTGTTCCTGGTGCTCAACGCCTCCTCCCTGACCCTGCTGCCGGTGACGATCTTCATGTACCGCGCCCAGCAAGGCGCGCCCGACCCGACGCTGGTGTTCCTGCCCATCCTGCTCGCCACCAGCTGCTCGACCATCGTCGGCTTCCTGGCCGTCGCCTTCATGCAACGCCTGCGCGTCTGGGACCCGGTCGTGTTGGCGTACCTGATTCCCGGCGCCCTGGCCCTCGGTGGTTTCATGGCGCTACTGGGCACGATGTCAGCCACCGCGCTGGCGGGTCTGTCGTCGATCCTCGGCAACCTCACGCTATTTGGCTTGATCATGCTGTTTTTGTTGATCGGTGCAATGCGCAAGGTAAAGGTCTACGAAGCGTTCGTCGAGGGCGCCAAGGAAGGCTTTGATGTGGCGAAGAACCTGCTGCCGTACCTGGTGGCGATGCTCTGCGCCGTGGGCGTGCTGCGGGCGTCCGGCGCCCTGGATTTCGGCCTGGACGGGATTCGGCACCTGGTGGAGTGGGCCGGCTGGGACACGCGCTTCGTCGACGCGCTGCCGACCGCGATGGTCAAGCCGTTCTCCGGCAGCGCCGCCCGCGCGATGCTGATCGAAACCATGAAAACCTCTGGCGTGGACAGCTTCCCGGCGCTGGTGGCGGCAACGATCCAGGGCAGTACCGAAACCACGTTTTACGTACTGGCGGTGTACTTCGGCGCGGTGGGTATCCAGCGCGCGCGCCATGCGGTGGGGTGTGCGTTGTTGGCGGAATTGGCGGGTGTGCTCGGGGCGATTGGGGTTTGCTACTGGTTCTTTGGGTGAATCCGACATTTATCGCTGGCAAGCCAGCTCCTACAGAGAGCGCGCTGTACCTGTAGGAGCTGGCTTGCCAGCGATAAGGTCCGCAGGACCTTCAAAATCTCGCGGGCGGCGCTAACTTTTGTCCTTGCTCCACCGCCCACGCCACCACCTGCGTCGTGATCTGATCACTGGCCTGGCCAAACCCGGCCACCACCGCCGGCACCTTCAAATCGCTCAACGGCTGGCGCACTTCAAAGCGTTTGCTGGCGAGGATTCGCTGGTCATACCCACGCACCAACAAGGCATCCAGGCGCACGACCACGCTGGCGCTGGTGCCCTGATACTCAGTCTGAAACGCCTGCAAGCTGCCGCCCAGCTCCAGATCCGCCTGGAAGTTGCTGTCATCGGTACTCAGCAGCGTCACCCGACCATCACGCTGGAAACCATCGAGCAGCCGGTTGCGCAGCAATACCGGCGCCGGGTCGCTCCAGCGCGAGCCCTTGTAGCTGCTGATCACGTCGCCCTGGGGGATGACGGCAATGTTCGGGCTGTTCAACGCTTCGCTGGCCTGGGGTTTGTTCAGGCGCAACGACCAGCGCGGCGGCGTGACGTGACTGGCCGGTATGCTGCTTTGCGCCGACGGCAATCGATAAAGATCGAAGGGTTCCGACTTGGGCAGGATCGAGCACGCGCTGATCAGCGTGAAGCTGGCGAGGAGGGCGAGGCGGGTCAGCGTCATGGAGTGAATTCCTTACTCTTGTCACGGCCCAGCAGGTAGCCGCTGGGGTTGGATTCCAGGCGTTGGGAAATAGCCCGCAACGAGGTGAGGGTCTCGCGCAGTTCACGCACCGCCGGCGCCAGGCCATTGAGACCCTGCATGCCGTTGTTGAGCGACTCCTGATTGGTGCTCAGCAGCTGGTTGATGGTCGCGGTGCTCTGTTCCAGCGACTTCATGGCCTGTTCGGCGCTGCCGAACATCTGCTTGCCCTGATCATTGAGCAAGCCGTTGGCGTTGCGCATCAACGCCGACGTCTGCTCCATCATGGTACCGGCCTGCTTGCCGACCGAGGCCAATTGCTGCATGGCCTGGCGAATGTCGCCGCGCTGGTCGGCAATGACCCCGGTGGTTTGCTCCAGATGCTCCAGGGTCTTGCTGATGCGCTCGATGTTTTCCGTGGAAAACATCAGGTTGGCGTTGTGCATCAAGGTGTTCACCCCGGCCATCAAGTCGTTGCTGTCATTGAGCAGGCGAGCGATGGGCGAGGGCGACGCAATGATGGTCGGCAGCTTGCCGTCCTTGCCCTTGAGCGTCGGGCTCTGTGGCGTACCGCCGCTGAGCTGGATGATCGAGGTGCCGGTGACCCCGGTCAGCGCCAGTTTGGCCTGGGTGTCTTCCTTGATCGGGGTATCGCCACCGAGTCGGATCCGCGCCAGCACCCGGCGCGGGTCTTTCGGGTCCAGGCGCAGGGTCACCACGTCACCGACCTTGATCCCGCTGTACTGCACCGAACTGCCCTTGGACAGGCCGCTGACCGCCTCGTTGAACACGACCTCGTAATCCTTGAACTCGGTGTCGACACTGGATTTGGCCAGGAACAAACCAAAGAGAAGGGCGCCCGCCACCACGATCACAGTGAACAGGCCGATCAATACATGATGGGCTCGGGTTTCCATGTCAGACCTCGTTGAGCTGTTGAGCGGCACTCAGCGCCGCGCGGCCGCGAGGGCCATGGAAGTATTCGTGAATCCACGCGTCGTCGGTTTCCGAGACAACATCGATGGCATCGGCCACCAGCACTTTCTTCTGCGCCAGCACCGCCACCCGGTCGGTGATGGTGTAGAGCGTGTCGAGGTCGTGGGTCACCAGGAAAACGCTCAGGCCCAGGGCATCTCGCAGGGTCAGGATCAGTTGATCGAAGGCGGCGGCACCAATCGGATCGAGGCCGGCGGTGGGTTCGTCGAGAAACAGGATGTCCGGGTCCAGCGCAAGGGCCCGCGCTAGCGCCGCACGCTTGATCATGCCGCCGGACAGGGACGCGGGGTACTTGTCCGCCGCCGACAGCGGCAAGCCGGCCAGGGCCAGTTTCACCGCCGCCAGGTGCTCGGCATCGTCGCGGCTCAGACCGGCATGTTCGATCAGGGGCAGGGCGACGTTCTCGGTCACGGTCAGCGAAGAGAACAGCGCGCCTTTCTGGAACAGCACGCCGAAGCGCCGCTCGATCAGGGACCGCTCGTGCTCGGGCAGGCTCGGCAGGTTTTTCCCGAAGACTTTCACCACGCCCTCGCTGGGCTGGCGCAAACCGACAATGCTGCGCAGCAGCACTGATTTACCGCTGCCGGAACCGCCGACCACGGCAAGGATCTCGCCCTTGTACAGATCCAGGTCGAGGTTCTCGTGCACGCTCTGGCTGCCGAAACGATTGCACAGCCCACGGACTTCGATCACCGCCTCGGCGGGGGCTCGGGGTACTCGACTCACCAGCTCATCTCCATGAAAAACAGCGCGGCCACGGCGTCGAGCACGATCACCACGAAAATCGACTGCACCACGCTCGATGTGGTGTGGGCACCGACAGACTCGGCGCTGCCGCTGACCTTGAAGCCTTCCAGGCAACCTATCGCGGCAATGAGAAAGGCGAAGATCGGTGCTTTGACGATCCCTACCAGAAAGTGCTGAACGCCGATGTCCGACTGCAGCAGCGACAGAAACATTGCCGGCGAAATATCCAGCGATACCGCGCAGACCACGCCGCCGCCGATAATCCCCGAGACCATCGCCAGGAAGGTCAGCATCGGCAACGCGACCAGCAAGGCCAGGACCCGCGGCACCACCAGCAATTCCATCGGATCGAGGCCCAGGGTGCGGATGGCGTCGATTTCCTCGTTGGCCTTCATCGAGCCTATCTGCGCGGTGAACGCACTGGCGGTGCGCCCGGCCATCAGGATCGCGGTCAGCAGCACGCCGAATTCGCGCAGGAAGGCAAACGCCACCAGGTCCACCGTGAACACGCTGGCGCCGAACGTGCTCAGCACTGTCGCCCCGAGAAACGCCACCACGGCGCCCACCAGGAAGGTCAGCAGGGCAACGATGGGCGCGGCGTCGAGGCCGGTCTGTTCGATGTGCGCCACCATCGGCGTAATGCGCCAGCGCTTGGGACGAAACAGGCCACGGACGATGGTTTCCAGGATCAGGCCGACGAACCCAAGCAGTTGCAGGGTGTCCTGCCAGACTGTGTCCACCGCACGGCCGATGCGGGTCAGCAATTGAATGCCGACGCTGATTTCCGGCTCCTTGATGGGCACGCAGAAATCCGTCAGCGATTGATAGACGGTTTGCAACAACGCGCGGTCGGCGGAGGAAAGGGTGCAATCAGGATGTTGCGCGGAGCGGCCCAGGCGTTCCGAGCCCAGCAGTTCCACCAGCAGCGAGGCGCCGGCCGTATCAAGGGCGCCGAGGCCGTTGAGATCGATGAGGGTGCTGTCGTTGTACTGGCCTTCGAGCTTTTCGCTCAGGTGCTTGAGGTCGGCGTAATGGGCGAGCGTCCAGTCTCCCGTCACCCGTATCTGAGGCGGGGAGTGCGAGGTGTCCAATTGGGCATTGCCGGCCATTGTGCTGCTGGTCATAAGCTCCGTGCTTTTTCGGCTGTTACGCAGAGCTACGTAATAGCACGAACTGCCTTACTTTTCTTTGACCGGTGTGCTGTCAGCCACCTTGAAGCGCAATACGCCGATCAATTGGCCGTCTTCGGTCAACACCCGAACCTGCCATTTGCCTGCCGGATTGCCCGGGAAATTCTGCTTGTGGGTCCAGGCCCGGTAACCTTCCTTGCGACCGCCGTGGATATCGAGTGGGATTCGGTCGACCTCTTTGCCGTTGAATTGCCAGACGTGATAGATCCGCTCGTCCAGGCCGCGCGGCGCATTGATCGCCGTGTAGGCATAGAGGCCGCCGCCGCGAATCTGCTCGGCGCTGACTTCATCGAGACTGGCGCCGGGGGTGCGATCCTGCATCTGTGTGCTGATGGCCACGTCGGTCATCCACAGGGTTGCCGGCGGCACCCACGAGCGCAGCACCCAACCGACACCGCCGATACCCACGGTAATGCTCAGGATCGCCAGGGCGTTGCGCAGGGTGCGGATCGGAAAGATCGATGCCAGGCTCGGAAACGACAACAGCACGGCGATGCCCAGCGCCCACTTGAAACTTTGCGCGGTGGTCAGGTGCATGATCACCGGCAGCGCGGTGAGCAGGGCGGCGAACAGGGTCAGGGTGTGAAGCGCCAGGAACGCCCAGCGCCGCGGCGCCAGCCACTTGTAGTAGAGCGGGTCGATGATGGAAATCAGCGCCGCGATGCCCAGCAGCCCGGTAAAGAACAGCTGGCCGCTGTTCCAGGTCGTGGTGATGAAGAAGAACGGCAGGACGAAGAACAGGCTTTCCTGGTGAATCATCTGCGTCGCATAACGCAGCAAGGGCTGGGGGATCTCCCGCTTGAAGATTCGGGTGAATAGCTTGGTCAGGCTGTTTTCCAGCATCAGCCAGACCCAGCTGATCAGCATGATGGTGGTGATCCAGCTCGCCAGGCCCTGCTGGCGATCCACCAGGATGAAGCTGCCGATCCCGGAGACGAAACCACCGAGCGCAATGACCCCGGGGTAGCGTTTCATCAGCTCGAGGATGCGCTGGACGAATAGGGTCAGGGTCGGCATTCGGCGGTTCACAGTAGTCGTAGGAAAAATCCCTGACAGGTTACCGCCTCATCGGTGAAAGCGCTTACTTTCTGCGATGAAAACGCCATGCCGCCAGGCCCAACAGCAACAACCCCGACAGCCCGGCAATCGCCCACATCAATTGGTCATAACTGACCAGGGGTTTTTCGATCCGCACATACCCCGGCTGCAGGAGCAGTTCGCGCATGGCCTTGTTCGCTTGCGCCAGCGTGACCGCCTGCAATTCCTTGACCGGGTTGGCGAATCGGCCGTCTGCGTAGTCCCCCAGGGCACTCCAGTAGTAATCGGCCAGTGCACTGTTACCTTGCACCGCCCAGGACTGGCGGGCGATGGCGGCCTGTTTGAGGCGATTGAAGGTCTCGGCGTTGAGACCGTCCTTGAGCATACCGGCCTTCAAGTCATCCAGCACTTCCAGTGCCTGGTTCACGTCGTCGCGCTCCAGGTCGGCATTCAGGCTCATGAAGCCAACGCCGCCAAACACCTCGCGCTCGGCCCAGGGGCCATAGGACAGGCCGTGCGCCAGGCGCAGCTGGCGATAGAGCGCCCAGTCCAGATAGTCCTTGAGCAGGTCGAAGGTTTCGTCGTGCTGATCGTCCAGCACCGGCTCCGGTACCAGCCAGTGCAGCTTGGCCCCGCCACCGACGAAGCCATGGATCAGGCTGCGCTCATGGGCGGCGCTGGCCTGGATCTGGGGCAGGGGCGGGTGCTCTGTCGGAGTGATGGGGGCAAGCTCGCCATAAGTGCGATCCAGATAGGCCGGCAGTAAGCGGTCGAGATCGCCGACGACGATCAGGGTCATGTTGTTCGGCGCGTACCAGTCCTTGCGCACGTTCTCCAGCTGTTCGCGGGTCAGGTGATCGACTTCCGCGCGCTCAGGGCATTTGAGGCCCAGTTCCACGGCCAGTTGATTGCTGGCGGTATGACCCAGGTCCTGGCGATCCAGCCAGCGTTGCAGGTGCGTGTAGTGCCCGCCGTCCTCACGCTCGACCACTTGCTTGGCGGCGTTGATGGCATCGTCGTCGAAATGGGTCTGGGTCAGCAGCGCCAGCAGCAAATCCAGGACCTTGCGCTGGTTTTTCGCCGGGGCTTCGATCACGAAGGTGGTGTCGGCGTTGCTGGTGAAAGCGTTCCACTCGCCACCCAGCGCCTGCATGCGCTCCTCCAGGCCGCCTTCACCGCTGGCGTCGATGCCGCTGAACAGCAAGTGTTCGAGCAGGTGCGGCAGTTCTTTATCGGTGCAACCGAAATCATCCAGGCCTACCCCGACCACCAGCCGGATCGCCACGTGCCCGCGCTCGGTGCCGGGCTTGAGCAACATCTGCAAACCGTTGCGCAGGGTATAGCCCTCGACCTGGAAGCGATCCAGGGCAAACGAAGGGAGTGAACCAAGCAACAGACAGGCGAACAACAGACAACGCATAACGAGCTTCCCGGCAACCAATCGGAGATCCGTTTCGTCCTTCCGTCCGCCATCGCGAGCAAGCTCGCTCCCACAGAATCCGGGCTGATCCATTCATTGTGGTCAACTCGAAACCTGTGGGAGCGAGCTTGCTCGCAATAACGGCCTTGAGGCTGAATCAATGTTACTGACTGATCACCTTGCCAGACGTTCAAGGCGAATGCGTGATATCAGCCAAATCGTCCACAACCAGCGCGCCGGTGTCGGACGCTTCCAATACGACGTAGGCACTGCTGCAGAACAGCGAATTCAGACGCTTCATGTCGGCAATCAACTCCAGGTGCAGCGAACTGGTCTCGATACTCTGCACGATCTTACGTTGCAAACGGCTGACATGCGCGTGGGCCAGGCGGCGTTCCTGTGCGCGAAAGCGACGTTTTTCACGCAGCAACTGGCGGGCACTTTCCTTGTCGGCACTGAGAAAGACCGACAAGCCCAGGCGCAGGGTGGAAATCAACTGGCTGTGCAGCCCGGCCAGCTCTTCCAGGCCCACTTCGGAAAACGATCGGCGCTGGGAAGTTTTTTGCTGCTGGACTTTGCGCAGCATGCGTTCGATCAAGTCGCTGGCGAGCTTGAGGTTGATCGCCAGTTCGATGATTTCCGCCCAGCGCCGGCTGTCCTGGTCACTGAGGTCTTCCCGGGGCATCTGCGCCAGATACAGCTTGATCGCGCTGTAGAGCGCCTCGACATCATCGGTCAAGCGCCGCATTTCCTGGGTCACGGCGGTTTGCTTGCCGTGCAGCACGTCGAGCATGGCCTCGAGCATGTTGTCGATCAGATCACCCATGCGCAGGGTTTCCCGGGCCGCGTTGGCCAACGCCAGGCTGGGCGTGACCAAGGCTGTCGGGTCAAGGTGCCGGGGCTTGGCCATGCCGTTGGTTTGCGGGCGCTCCGGCAGGATCCACGCGCAAAACCGGGCCATCGGCCCGACGGTGGGCAGCAGGATCAGACAGCGTGCGGTGTTGTAGAGCAGGTGAAAGCCGATGACCATTTCCTGGGGGCTGAAGTCGAGGCTGTCGATCCAGTGCACCAGAGGGTCGAGCACCGGGATGATCAGCAACAGGCCGATCAGCTTGTACAACAGGCTGCCCAACGCCACCTGGCGACCGGCAGCGTTCTGCATGCTGGTGCTGAGGAACGCGAGAATGCCGCTGCCGATGTTGGCCCCGATCACCAGGCCGATGGCTACTGGCAGGCTGATTACGCTGGCGCCGGCCAGGGTCGCGGTCAGCAGGACTGCCGCCAGGCTGGAGTAGGAAATCATCGCGAACAAGGCGCCGACCAGGGCGTCGAGCAGGATGTCGCCGGTCAGCGAGGCGAAAATCACCTTCACCCCTTGGGCATGGGTGATCGGCGCGGCCGCCTCGACGATCAGTTGCAGCGCCAGGATGATCAAGCCCAGGCCGATGCTGACGCGGCCCATTTGCCCCAGCCGCGTCTGTTTGCGCGACAGGAAAAAAATCACCCCGAGAAAAATCAGCAGTGGCGAGAGCCATGACAGGTCGAAGGTCAGCACCCGCGCCATCAATGCCGTACCGACATCGGCCCCGAGCATGGTTGCCAGGGCAGGGGTCAGCGCCATCAGGCCCTGACCGACAAACGAGGTGACGAGCATCGCCGTGGCGTTACTGCTCTGGACCATCGCGGTCACGACGATCCCCGCGATGAACGCCAGCCAGCGCTTGGACATGTTCTGGCCGATGACGTGGCGCAGGTTGGAGCCGTACACCCGCAGGATGCCGGTTCGGACGATATGCGTGCCCCAGATCAGCAAGGCCACGGCTGAGAGCAAATTGAGCAGGGTGAGCATGCAGGCCCCCTGAGGTGGTAGCGCCCCAGAGGGGCAAGTTAGCGGTGCCGCGCGACGTTCTACGTTCTGTACTTAAGCTGTAGTTGGCTAACGGTCTGTGCGCCAGCATCGCATAGCTAAAGTGCTGATTGAAACAAAACTGTCATGAAACCAATGTGGGAGCGGGCTTGCTCGCGAAAGCGGTGTATCAGGCAACAATGATGTCGACTGACACTCCGTCTTCGCGAGCAAGCCCGCTCCCACAGGTTTTGCGTACATACCGCTTACGGGTTACTGCCCCGGAATGTCCTTGCGCAGTTTCACTGGATCCTGCCGCTTCTTCTTTTTCGCAATCGCGGTGCGCATCTTGATGTTGATCGCTTCCACCGCCAGCGAGAACGCCATGGCGAAGTAGACGTAGCCTTTTGGTACATGCACGTCCAGGGATTCGGCAATCAGCACCATACCGACGATCAACAGGAAGGACAGCGCCAGCATCTTCAGCGAAGGGTGCTTGTCGATGAACGCGCTGATAGTGCCCGAGGCCAGCATCATCACCAGTACCGCCACGACGATTGCCGCGACCATGACCGGTACGTGGGACACCATGCCGACTGCAGTGATCACCGAGTCCAGGGAGAACACGATGTCGATGATCGCGATCTGGATGATGGTGTAGAGGAAGTTGCCACCCTTGAGGTTTGGCTCGTCGTCGGTTTCGTCTTCACCTTCCAGCGCGTGGTACATCTCTTGCGAGCTCTTCCACAGCAGGAACAAACCACCGAAGAACAGGATCAGGTCACGCCCGGAGATACCCTGGCCGAACACTTCGAACAGATCGGCAGTGAGGCGCATGACCCAGGTGATGGACAACAGCAACAGGATCCGCGTGACCATGGCCAGCGCCAGGCCGAAAATCCGGGTGCGCTGCTGCATGTGCTTGGGCATGCGGCTGACCAGGATCGAAATCATGATGATGTTATCGATACCCAGGACGATTTCCAGGGCGGTCAGGGTAAAGAAGGCAACCCAGATTTCAGGGTTGGTCAGCCATTCCATGTGTATTCCTTTGAGCGATTGTTAAACCAAAAAGGGCCCCGACTTCAAACCGCGAAGCCAGGACCCGAAATGGTGAGTCTTGGGCTTATAGAGTGCTGAACAGCGGAAAAATCCCCATCAGCAATGCGGCAACCAGTATGCACATGCACACCAGCACTGCCCACTTCAGGGTGAAGCGCTGGTGATCACCGAAGTCGATACCCGCCAGGGCCACCAACAGGTAGGTCGATGGTACCAGCGGGCTCAACAAGTGGACGGGCTGACCGACGATCGAGGCACGTGCCATTTCCACTGCGGTAATCCCGTAATGGCTGGCGGCTTCGGCCAGTACCGGCAACACGCCATAATAAAACGCATCATTGGACATGAAGAAGGTGAACGGCATGCTCACCAACGCCGTGATCACCGCCAGGTACGGGCCGAGGAAATCCGGAATCACCGACAGCAGGCTCTTCGACATGGCATCGACCATGCCGGTGCCCGACAGGATACCGGTGAAGATGCCCGCGGCAAAGATTAGCCCGACCACCGCCAGCACGCTACCGGCGTGGGCCGCGACGCGATCTTTTTGCTGTTGCAGGCAAGGGTAGTTGACGATCATGGCGATACTGAACGCCACCATGAACAGCACCGGCAGCGGCAACAGGCCGGCGATCAGGGTGCACATCAGGGCCAGGGTCAGGGCGCCGTTGAACCAGATCAGGTTCGGACGACGGGCATCCGGGAATTGCGAAACGGTGATCTCGCTGTGGTCGATCTCGTCGCCCACCAGGTGCAACTCACCCAAACGCGCACGTTCACGCTTGCCGTAGAAGTAGGCAATGGCGAGGATGGCCAGGACACCGGCCGCCATCGCTGGAACCATCGGCACGAAGATGTCGGACGGGTCGACATGCAGCGCACTGGCCGCACGGGCGGTCGGGCCACCCCAGGGGGTCATGTTCATCACGCCACCGGCGAGGATGATCAAGCCCGCCATGATCCGCGGGCTCATGCCGATGCGGCTGTAGAGCGGCAGCATGGCGGCCACGCAGATCATGTAAGTGGTCGCGCCGTCACCGTCGAGGGAAACCACGAGCGCCAGTACCGCAGTACCCACCGACACTTTCAACGGGTCGCCCTTGACCATCTTGAGGATCTTGCGCACGGCCGGGTCGAACAGGCCGGAGTCGATCATCAGGGCGAAGTACAGGATCGCGAACATCAGCATCACGCCGGTCGGCGCGAGCTTGGTAATGCCTTCGAGCATCATCGGGCCGATTTTCGGGCCGAAACCGCCGAACAGGGCGAAAACGATCGGGATGATGATCAGGGCGATCAACGCGGACAGGCGCTTGGTCATGATCAGGAACATGAACGTGATGACCATGGCGAAGCCAAGGAAAGTCAGCATGGGAATACTCCAGGCGTAGCGCGGCTAGGGAATGAGCGGATCGGACGGGATCAGCGCAGAACGGGAAGCACGAGACGTACGGGCGGAGTTGCAGCGAAGCGGCGGATAGAAGAGGACATCAGGGTCACCATTGTTGTTGTTAAATGGGCCGGGCGAACAATCGAACATTCGCTGTAGCCAACCGGTCTGTTGCCGGCAGTGAGGGCGATCCTAATCGGGGAAGCTTTCAGCCAGCTTTCGCCGATGAAAGCATTGACCGGATGTGCAACCGGTCGTCGGACCGAGTTGAGGCGTTCGCGAGCAAGCCCGCTCCCACACTTGATCTATGTCGTACACAAAACCACTGTGGGAGCGGGCTTGCTCGCGAAGGCGTCAGTCAAGACGCATCAGGAGGAACAGCATGGTCGAATTCCACCCCGGCGGTTGCCATTGTGGACAACTGCGCTATCAATTCAGCGGGCCATTGCACGATATCGCCCACTGCCATTGCTCGATCTGCCGGCGAGTCAGCGGCGGGATCGTGACGACCTGGATCACCGTCCCGGCTTCAGCCTTTCAATGGCTGCTTGGGACACCGGCGCGATACGACTCTTCACCCACCTGCACGCGCTATTTCTGCGGCAACTGCGGGGCGCAACTGGCATTGGTGACTCACCTGAGCCCGGACAGCATCGACGTGACCATTGCCACCCTCGACCACCCGGAACAGGCCCCGGCCGAACGGCACATCTGGACCGACAGCCGCCTGCCGTGGCTGCACCTGGATGAGCATCTGCCGGGCGAAGCCGAAGAAACGCTCTGATCAGAAAATAGACAGGTCCAACGGCCGAACCGCGCCCATCCAGATCGCGTGATCGCGGTGATCCAGCAAGTCGTTGCCGGTGTCCGGATGCAGGAATACCACCAGCCCCTTGCGGTTGAGCGCCAGCCACGGCAGCACCTCGCCGATCAGCTCGGGGCCGAACGCCAGCTGGCAGCTCCAGTCCGGGTGCGGGCCGACCGGGCGCTCATGTACGCGGCCCATCTGCAGCGGGAATAACTGTGCGGCTCGCTCACACAGGGCCCGCGCCTGGTCGATGGTGCTGGCGTCGAAATACACATGGGCGTGATAGCCCTTGATCCGTTGCATCTGAATCCTCCAAACCAAGTCGAACCCTCACCGTTTCCGGCAGGTCACACGCCATATACCCCGCAACAACGGAGCCAGCCATGAAAAATGCCGAAACCCCGGTGGTGAAAGTGGTGCTTTATGGTGCCATGAGTAGCCTGGGCAGTGCGCTGATGGCTGAAATGCTGCGGCGTCAGCATGAAGTGATCGCCATTCTCGATGATCTGACGGCCCTGGCGCCGCGACCGGGTTTGCGTACCAAAACCGGCGACCTGTTCGATGCCGAGCGTGTGAAGCAAAGCGTGGCCGGCAGTTCGGCGGTCGTCTGTTTATTAGACGCACCAGGATTGCCGTTCAACAGTGAGCATGTGGAAAAAACCATCGTGCCCGGCCCGGTCGAGCAAGTGCTGGCGGTGGATGCATTGATCGATGGCATGCAGGCGGCGGGCATTGCGCGGTTGTTTCTGGTGGGTGATTTCGAGATTCTGGACGATCCGGAGTTCGAGGACGGATTGGAACTGCACGCCGCCGAGGAAATCCGCGAAGCGCTACAAAGCAGTGCCTTGCACTGGACGATGGTGAATGCCCCGCGCGGAGTGCCGGGGCTGACCATTGAGCACTTCAGCCAGGTCAGCAGCAGTCTTGAGCCGGGGCTGGCCGAACCGCTCGCACGCCTGGCCCGCACGGCGGTGGGGATCGCCGATGAGCTGCATCTAAACCTGCATATCGGCGAGCACGTCAATTTCATCGCGACTTCTGAGCCGTAAAGCATGTCCCTGTAGGAGCTGCCGCAGGCTGCGATCTTTTGATCTTCAAACCGCAATCGAAGGAAACGACATTCCCGTCAACGATTGCGCACTGCTGGCCTGCTCAGCCATCAGCCAATCAACGAACTGTTGAATCAGCGCCCCACGTCGCTTGCGCTGTGGCAACACCACGTAGTAACCCAGCCTGGAAATCACCGTTTCGGCGATCGGCCGGCACAACAATCCCTGCGCCAACAAGTTATCCACAAGGTGCCGCCAGCCAATGGCCACGCCCTGTCCGCCAATGGCGGCCTGAATCAGCAAGGTGTAATTGTCGAAACGCAATTGGCCGGGGGCCGGGGCCGAGGTGATGCCCAGCTCGCGGAAGACACCACTCCAGTCAAACCAATGACTGCTGTTTTCGCCACGCAGGTGCAGGAGCGGAAACTCCAGCAATGACTGGGCGGGCAGGGGCAGGGCACGATCATTCAACAACTGCGGGCTGCACACCGGGAACACTTCCTCGCTGAACAGCCAATGGCTCTCGCCCTGCTTGAAACGACCATCGCCGAACAGCACCGCTACGTCGATATCGCTGCGCAGCATGTTGTGGCTGCGCTCACTGGTCACCAGGCTGACGTCGACCTGTGGATTGGCCGCATGAAAGCGGTGCAACCGGGGCATCAACCAGTAGGCGGCGAAGGCGAAATCGGTGGCGACCTGCAGCACCTCGTGCTGGTGTTGCGCGCTGATTGCCGCCAATCCTGCGTCGATATTCTGCAAACCCAGCTGAACCTGCTCAAAAAGGATTACCCCGGCCTCGGTCAGTTCGATACCTCGATAGATGCGGTCGAACAGTCGAGTCGCCAGTTGCTCCTCCAGGCGCTTGATCTGTTGGCTGATCGCCGGCTGTGTGGTGCCCAGCTCGACCGCCGCCGCCGTGAAGCTGCGCTGACGGGCCGCCGACTCGAAAGTACGAAGTAAATCCAGAGAGAGGTCACCAAGTGCGTCATACATAAGCTGTGCTTATCCTAGTCATTGCCGGCCATGGGCTTTACCGCAAAGTGTGGGGGTTACATCCTCGATCCCAGCACTCTCGCATAAACATCCACTATGGAATGCCGCGAACACATGAAGCGCAAGAACATTCTTTTCATCATGGCCGATCAAATGGCCGCGCCAATGTTGCCCCTCTACGGCCCATCGCCCATCAAGCTGCCTAATCTGAGCCGCCTCGCCGCCGGCGGCGTGGTGTTCGACAGCGCCTACTGCAATAGCCCGCTTTGCGCACCTTCGCGCTTTACCCTGGTCAGCGGCCAGCTGCCGAGCAAGATCGGCGCTTATGACAATGCGGCGGATTTTCCTGCCGATGTGCCGACTTATGCCCACTACCTGCGCCGCCTCGGCTACCGCACCGCGCTGTCGGGCAAGATGCATTTCTGTGGTCCGGACCAGTTGCACGGTTATGAAGAGCGCCTGACCAGCGATATCTACCCCGCCGACTATGGCTGGGCGGTGAACTGGGATGAACCGGACGTGCGTCCGAGCTGGTACCACAACATGTCGTCTGTGCTGCAGGCAGGCCCCTGCGTGCGCACCAATCAACTGGATTTCGACGAAGAGGTGGTGTTCAAGGCCCAACAGTACCTGTTCGACCACATCCGCGAAGATGGCGACCAGCCGTTTTGCCTGACCGTCTCGATGACGCACCCCCACGACCCGTACACCATTCCCAAGGCGTTCTGGGACCTGTACGACGACGCCGACATCCCGCTGCCGGTTACACCGGACCAAGCCGGACTCGATCCGCACGCCCAGCGATTGCTAAAGGTCTATGACCTGTGGGACAAGCCGCTACCTGTGGATAAAATCCGCGACGCGCGCCGCGCCTACTTCGGTGCGTGCAGCTATATCGACAACAACGTCGGCAAACTCCTGCAAACACTCGAAGATACAGGGCTGATCGACGACACCATCATCGTATTCTCCGGCGACCACGGCGACATGCTCGGTGAACGAGGGCTCTGGTACAAAATGCACTGGTACGAGATGGCAGCTCGTGTACCGCTGTTGATAAGTGCACCAGGGCAATTCGGTGCCGGCAGGGTCAGCGCTTCGGTGTCAACCGCCGACCTGTTGCCGACCTTCGTAGAACTGGCCGGCGGCTTTCTGGAACCGGGCTTGCCTTTGGATGGTCGCTCGCTGGTGCCGCACCTGCAAGGGCAGGGCGGTCACGACGAAGTGTTCGGCGAATACATGGCCGAAGGCACCATCAGCCCGCTGATGATGATTCGCCGTGGCGCCTACAAATTCATCTACAGCGAAGACGACCCTTGCCTACTCTTCGATGTACACAATGACCCAAGAGAGCTGGAAGAACTCAGCCATTCGCCGCAACATCGCCAGCTGTTCGACGATTTTCTCACCGAAGCGAGGGCCAAATGGAATATTCCGGCGATCCACCAACAGGTGCTCGCGAGCCAGCGGCGCCGGCGTTTCGTTGCTGATGCCCTGACCATCGGCAAGCTGAAGAGCTGGGATCACCAGCCGCTGGTGGACGCCAGTCAGCAATACATGCGCAACCACATCGACCTCGACGATCTGGAGCGCAAAGCACGTTATCCACAACCCTGCCAAAATCAATAATCTCAAGGGGAAGTCCATGCAAAGGTTATCCACAGTACTGACGGTCGGGCTCCTGGCACTGGGCAGTGCGTCGGTCTATGCCGATCAGAGTTGCGAGACGGTGAAGATGGCCGACCCGGGCTGGAGCGACATCGCCGCGACCAACGCCATCACCGGGTTTCTGCTGGACGGCATGGGCTACAAGGCCAAGGTCGATACCCTCGCCGTGCCGATCACCTTTGGCGGGCTCAAGGACGGCCAGGTGGACGTATTCCTCGGCAACTGGATGCCGGCGCAGCAGGGCTTCTACGACAAGTTCGTCGCCACCGGTGACGTCACGCAACTGGCGAAGAATCTCGACGGCACCGAGTTCACCCTCGCTGTCCCGGACTACGTGTGGGACGCGGGTGTGCATAACTTTGCCGACCTGAACAAGTACGCCGACAAGTTCGACCACAAGATCTATGGCATCGGCTCTGGCGCACCGGCCAACATCTCGCTGCAAGAGATCATCAAGAAAAATGATTTCGACATGGGTAAGTGGAAACTGGTCGAATCCAGCGAGCAAGCCATGCTGGCCGAAGTGTCTCGGGCGGTGAAGAAGCAGAAGTTCGTGACCTTCCTCGGCTGGACGCCGCACCCGATGAATGTGCAGTTGAAAATGCATTACCTGAAAGGCGGCGAGAAATATTTCGGTGACACCGGCAGCGTCCACACCCTGACCCGCAAAGGTTATGCACAGGCCTGCCCGAACGTCGGCAAGCTGCTCACCAACCTGAGCTTCACCCAGGAGATGGAGAACAGCATCATGGCCGAGGTGGTGAACAAGAAAGTCAGCAATGCCGATGCGGCCAAGGCGTGGATCAAGGCCAATCCGGCCGTGCTGGACAAGTGGCTCGACGGCGTGAAGACCGTGGATGGCAAGGATGCGTTGCCGGCCGTTAAAGCCAAGCTCTAATCCATGTGGGAGCGGGCTTGCTCGCGAATGCGGTGGATCAGTCGACATTCAATTTGCCTGATCCACCGCATTCGCGAGCAAGCCCGCTCCCACAATGCCTGGTGCTGATACCCTTATGCAAAACCCAACCCGAGAGGACCCATGGCCCTTCCCAGCCGCCATTCACTCTTCCCATTCCTTTCATGGTTACCCCGGCAAACCCGCGCCAGCGTCGGTCGTGACCTGGTCGTCGGCCTCAGTGGCGCGATTCTCGCGTTGCCGCAATCCATCGCCTACGCACTGATTGCCGGCCTTCCACCGGAGTACGGCCTGTATGCGGCGATCATTCCGGTGTTGATTGCTTGCCTGTGGGGCTCGTCGTGGCATCTGATCTGCGGTCCTACGGCGGCCATCTCCATCGTTTTGTACGCCAGCGTCAGTCCACTGGCCGTGCCGGCGACGCAAGACTACGTCACCCTGATCCTGTTACTGACCTTCCTGGCCGGGATTTTCCAGTGGCTGCTGGGATTGCTGCGCTTTGGTGCGCTGGTCAATTTCGTCTCTCATTCAGTGGTGCTTGGCTTCACCCTCGGCGCGGCGGTGGTGATTGCCGTCGGCCAGTTGCCCAACCTGCTGGGCCTGGACCTGCCTAGCCAGGCCACCGCCCTGGACAGTTTCATCACCTTGTTCAAACACCTGGGTGAAGTGGATAAACCCTCGCTCATGCTCGGCTTGGCTACTGTCGTGGTCGGCGTAATTCTCAAGCTGTGCCTGCCGCGCTGGCCGACCCTGTTGATAACCCTGGTGCTGGCAGCCCTGCTGGTCTGGCTCTGGCCATCGATGTTCGGGCATGTGCGACTGGTCAGCGCCTTCACTGGCCAGTTGCCGCCCTTGAGCCCACTGCCGCTTGACCTGGACCTGATCCTGCGCCTGCTGCCCAGCGCCGTGGCAGTCGGCATGCTCGGGCTGGTCACCAGTTTGTCGATTGCCCGCTCGATATCTGCACGTTCGCAGCAACTACTCGACGCCAACCAGGAAGTTCGCGCCCAAGGCCTGTCCAATATCGTCGGTGCGTTTTTCTCCGGATCGCTCTCGGCCGGCTCGTTCACCCGTTCGGGGCTGAGCTACGAAGCGGGTGCCTGTTCGCCACTGGCGGGGATTTTTTCGGCATTGTGGGTGGCGCTGTTTGCGATTTTTGGCGCGAACCTGATCGCTCACATTCCTATCCCGGCCATGGCCGGCAGCATTTTGCTGATCGCCTGGGGCCTGGTGGATCATCGGGGTATTCGTGCGTTGCTGCGGGTCAGCCGCGCCGAGTTCATGGTCATGAGCCTGACCTGCATCGCCACGCTGCTGTTGGAACTGCAGACGGCGATCTATGCCGGGGTGTTGGCGTCGCTGTTCTTTTACCTCAAGCGCACCTCACAACCACGGGTGCAGCATTTACGCGACGGCGATGAAGACATTCTGCGGGTCGGCGGCTCGATCTTTTTCGGCGCCAGCCATTACCTGCAAGTTCGCCTGCAACGCATGCACGGCGCACGCGTGGTGATCGAGGCGCAGCAGATCAATTTCATCGACTATTCAGGGGTGGAGATGCTGCATCAGGAAGCGCGGCGGCTATTGCGCCAGGACCGCAGCCTGACCCTGCGCCGGGCCAGGCCGCAGGTGGTGGATGAATTGAGGAAGCTGGAAGGGGCAGAAAAATGCCCGATACGCTTTGAGGATTGAAATCCTTGTAGGAGCTGGCTTGCCAGCGAAGGCGTCCTTGAGTACGCCAAAAGCTTCGCGGGCAAGCCCGCTCCTACAGGGACTGTGTCAATTGCCGACGAAGCTCCGCCAACACCGGTGCCGTATCCGGGCGCACCCCGCGCCACAGGAAGAACGCTTCCGCCGCCTGCTCGGCCAGCATCCCCAGGCCATCCATCGACACCGCCGCGCCGTGTTCGCTGGCCCAACGGCAGAACGAAGTCGGCTCCTTGCCGTACATCATGTCGTAGCAAACCGTTTTGCCCGGCTCGATCAGGCTTGGCGCAATCGGCGGCACATCGCCCGTGAGGCTCGCGGACGTCGCATTGATGATCAGGTCCACCGACTCCTGCAGCCAGTCATAACCACTGGCCGCTACCGGGCCCAGATCGCAGAACAATTCCGCCAGTAATTCGGCCTTATCCACCGTGCGATTGGCGATGATCACCGACGCCGGCTGCTCGGCCAGCAACGGCTCCAGCGCACCGCGCACCGCGCCACCGGCACCCAGCAGCAGGATGCGTTTGCCCTTGAGGCTGAACCCGGCGTTGACCGTCAGATCCCGCACCAGCCCGGCGCCATCGGTGTTGTCCCCCAGCAAGGTGCCGTCGGCCAGCTTGCTCAGGGTGTTCACCGCGCCGGCTCGTTGCGCCCGCGCCGTCAGGCTGTCCGCGAGGCGAAAGGCATCTTCCTTGAACGGCACCGTCACATTCGCACCACGACCTTCAAGGAAAAATGCCCGGGCGCAGCCGGAGAAGTCGTCGAGGGGCGCCAGCGAGGTGCTGTAGTCGAGTTTCTGCGCGGTCTGCTCGGCGAACAGGCGATGAATCAGCGGCGATTTGCTGTGGCCAATCGGGTTACCGAAAACGACATAACGGTCCATCAACATTCCTCTTCAGGCCTGGGCCAACCAATCGCGGTCTTGCAGGAAGTACTCGGTCAGGCGCGCTTCTTCGCTGCCAGGCTCGGCTTTCCAGTCGTAACCCCAGCGTACCTGCGGCGGCAGCGACATGAGGATCGATTCGGTACGGCCACCCGATTGCAGGCCGAACAGGGTGCCACGGTCATAGACCAGGTTGAACTCGACGTAGCGCCCACGGCGGAACTCCTGGAATTCCCGCTGTTTGGCGGTGTAGGCAGCGTTCTTGCGGCGTTGCACGATCGGCAGGTATGCCTCGATGAACGCATCACCGATGGCCCGCATGAACGCGAAGCTGGTGTCGAAGTCCCACTCGTTCAGGTCGTCGAAAAACAGGCCGCCGATACCCCGGGGCTCGTGCCGATGCTTGATGTGGAAATAGCTGTCGCACCAGGCCTTGTAACGCGGGTAGACGTCCGCACCGAACGGCGCGCAGGCCTGCTCGGCGACGCGGTGCCAGTGCACGCAATCTTCTTCGTTACCGTAGTACGGCGTCAGGTCGAAACCGCCGCCAAACCACCAGACCGGCTCTTCACCTTCTTTTTCGGCGATGAAGAATCGCACGTTGGCGTGGGAAGTCGGTACATGCGGGTTGTGCGGGTGGATCACCAGCGACACGCCCAGGGCCTCGAAGCCACGCCCGGCCAGTTCCGGCCGATGGGCGCTGGCCGACGGCGGCAAACCGCTGCCGAAGACATGGGAAAAGTTGACGCCGCCCTTTTCGATGATCGTGCCATTTTCGACCACCCGCGTGCGCCCGCCACCGCCGGCGGGCCGGGTCCAGGCATCTTCGACGAAGCGCGTGCCGCCGTCTTCGGCCTCCAGGGCAGTGCAAATACGGTCTTGCAGATCGAGCAGGTAGGCTTTTACGGCCTCGGTGCGGGTAGTCATGGCATCACCTTGGATCGGGCAAAGCTACGCGGCGCTCCAGCGGAGCCGAGCCTGCGCAAATGGGCGCGTAGCATAACACCGCCGATGCGCTCGTCGCAGTTGACGAAGATCACGCTTCGGCGCCAGATAGCGCACTTGGTAAAACGATCTCAGGAGAGTGCAGATGGCAAAGCGTATCCAGTTCCGTACCCATGGCGGCCCGGAAGTACTTGAGTATGTGGACTACCAACCCGCCGAGCCTGGCCCGCAGCAGGTCCGCGTGACCAACAAGGCCATCGGCCTGAACTTCATCGACACCTATTACCGCAGCGGCCTCTACCCGCCACCGGCCCTGCCATCGGGTCTGGGTTCGGAAGGCGCGGGCGTGGTCGACGCGGTCGGCAGCGAAGTGACCCGGTTCAAGGTCGGCGATCGCGTGGCTTATGGCAGCGGCCCGTTGGGCGCTTACAGCGAAGTTCACGTGTTGCCCGAAGCCAACCTGGTGCGCCTGCCAGACGCCATCACTTTCGAACAGGCTGCCGGAGTGATGCTCAAGGGCCTGACCGTGCAGTACCTGCTGCGCCAGACCTATGAACTCAAGGGTGGCGAAACCATCCTGTTCCACGCCGCTGCGGGGGGTGTCGGCTCCCTGGCCTGCCAATGGGCCAAGGCCTTGGGCGTGAAGTTGATCGGCACGGTGAGTTCGCCAGAGAAAGCCGCGCTGGCCAAGGCCAATGGTGCCTGGGCGACCATCGACTACAGCCATGAAAACGTCGCGCAACGGGTACTGGAATTGACTGACGGCAAGAAAGTCCCGGTGGTGTACGACGGCGTCGGCAAGGACACCTGGCTGACTTCCCTCGATAGCGCGGCGCCCCGTGGGCTGGTGGTGAGCTTCGGTAATGCATCCGGGGCTGTGGACGGGGTGAACCTGGGGATTCTGGCGGGCAAAGGCTCGTTGTACGTCACCCGGCCGACGCTGGCGACCTACGCCAACAATGCCGAGAACCTGCAGCGCATGGCCGATGAGTTGTTCGAGATGATCATCAGCGGCAAGCTGACGGTGGACATCAGCCAGCGTTTTCCACTGGCTGATGCAGCGAAGGCGCAGACCGAGTTGTCGGCGCGGCGTACTACCGGGTCGGTTGTTCTGTTGCCCTGACTGACGCCATCGCCAGCAGGGCTAGCTCCCACATTGGATCTGTGGCGTTCACAAAACCAGTGTGGGAGCTAGCCTGCTGGCGATGGGCGCGCCTCGGTCTTAATCCGGGCGCACAACATGCCCGGTCGCCAGATCCCGAATAACACTCGGATTCTTGCGCCCACCCAGGTTCCCGCCCAACACCAGATCAACCTGACCCCGGAAATACTGCTCGACGCGAATCCGCGTACGCGCCGCCGGCCGGCCCTGGGGGTTGGCGGACGTCGACACCAGCGGCCCGACCAACGCGCACAAATCCCGCACCTGAGGATGATCGCTGACCCGCAACGCCACCGTTTCATGCACACCGGTAATCCACTCTGGCAACATGTTCTGATGGGGCACCAGCCAGGTGTTCGGCCCCGGCCAGGTACTGGCCATGCGGTCCATCCACAGTTCGGGGAAGTCTTCGAAGAGGAAGTCGAACTGGCGGATATTGTCGGCGACCAGGATCAGGCCCTTATCAACCGAGCGCCCCTTGATCAGCAGCAACCGATCCACTGCCTCTTCATCCCACGGGTCGCAACCCAGCCCCCAGACTGCTTCGGTTGGGTAGGCAATCACCGCCCCTGCGCGAATTGCTCGTGCGGCTTGCTGCACACGCCAACTGTTGACCATGAAAAACTCTCCAGAATAAGGCTCTGCGCAGTTTACCGTTCTTCCTCGTAAAACCTAGCTCACCCGCGCAAACCAGCGTCCGTTTTCACAGACAGCACGGCCATCCATTTCCAGCTCCGTCAACGTCGCCAGGACCTTGGGCAAGGTCCAACCGCTGGCATCGGCCAGCGCTTCAGTGGTGTGGGGGGCGGCGTGGAGCAGGGTCAGCAGCGGATGGCTCGATGTGGCCGCGGGTGTTTGCGTTGAAAAAGGCAGCTGCTGCCAGCCCCGCAAGCCTTCAAGGATATGCTCGATGGTTTCCACCAGCACGGCGCCGTCGCGGATCAGCTGATGGCATCCGCGGGCGCCGGGATGATGAATCGACCCCGGAATCGCATACACCTCGCGTCCCTGTTCCGCCGCCAGCCGGGCTGTGATCAATGAACCGCTGGCAACGCTGGCTTCGACCACCAGCACGCCCAGGGACAGACCGCTGATGATCCGGTTGCGTCGGGGGAAGTTACCGGCGCTGGGCGCGGTGTCCAGCGGAAACTCCGAAAGCACCGCGCTACCCGACGCGATCATGGCGTCCGCCAGGCGCCGGTTGCGCTGTGGATAAAAGTTTTCAAGACCCGTGCCAAGTACTCCGACCGTTCGCCCGCCAACGTCCAGCGCCGCCTGATGCGCGGCAGCGTCGATGCCCAGCGCCAAGCCGCTGGTGATGACGAACCCGGCACCAGCCAGGTTGCGGGAAAACGCGGTGGCGGTGTCCATGCCGGGCCGTGAAGCACGACGACTGCCGACCATCGCCAGTTGCGGTTTTTCCAGGATCTGCGGATCGCCGGCCACGAACAGCAACGGCGGCGCGTCGCTGATCTGCGCCAGCAACGCCGGGTAGTCAGGCTGGTCCCACATCAGTAAATGCTGGCCCTGACGCTCTAGCCAGGCCAATGCATGGCTGGCGCCGTCACGAACTTCCGGGGCGCGCCGGGCCTCGCAACACACCTGCGGCAAGCCCAGCGCCCGCCAGGCACTGGCCGGTGCGCTGATGGCTTTGGACGCCGAACCGAAGGCTTCCAGCAATTTCCTGAATCGCGCCGGGCCAAGTTCCGGTAGACGGTGCAGACGCAGACGCGCCTCCAGTTCCGCAGGGGAAAGCGGTGTAACAGCGGGTATCGACATGGATCATCCTTGATCGTTATGAGCCCCCGTCGAAACGGGAATAAGCTGTGGATAACTCTGTTGGTAACTTGTGAAGTCAGCTAAGGATTTTGCACCTTGTCCAGCACTGCCAATGAACGTGACGCATGGAGCACCAGCCCATAGCTGAGCTTGTCGTAGGTGCGAAAAACCATCAGCAGGCCAGCGCGCTCATCGGGAATTTTCACTGGTTGGCCGGTGATCCGGTCGCGCACGGTTTCCCCGGTTTTCATCACCGCCAGCACATTGCCTTCGGCCAGGCCGTCGCGTTGCCCCTTGTTCAGGGTGACCACGTCCAGCGCACCGATCTGCGTGACCCCGCGTGGCACATCGATGATCAGGCCGTTGACCTGGGTCTCTGGGGCGCTGGGCATGAAGGTCGAATTGATCGAGCGTTCTTCGCCGCTGAACAGGCGGTCGCCGAGACGCACCTCCTGGGTCGTGCGTTGCAGCGCCAGAGTCGTGACGTCGCCCTCGGTGGCAATGATCTCGCCACCGCCAATGTCATCGGCGTTGATCCCGAGGAACTCGTGGGTCTGCGGATCGCTGTAGACCTTGCCCTGGCGGAAGATGCCATACACCGGCTGAGCCGGGTCAAAGTGGCCGCGGGCGAAGATACGGTCGCCGGTGCCACTGAGTACGCGCTCGGCATCACCGGCAACGATATAAGGCGCCTGGTCGAAATCCTCGGCCTTGTCGACGATGCGGTTGCTCAGCAAGAAGCTGTTGATCGATTTCAGCGGGATGCTCGGGATGGCGTCGGCCACCGGACTGCTGCGCACCCGTGGCGAAAGCTTGATGGTCCCCCGCGAGGCGCCGCGATCGAGGGTCAGGCGCGGCTGGCCGTTGACGTAGACCAGCGACAGGCTGTCACCGGGGTAGATGAGATCTGGATTTTCAACCTGGGGATTGGCCTGCCAGAGTTGCGGCCACTGCCATGGCTCACGAAGATATTTGCCCGAGATGTCCCAGAGTGTGTCGCCCGTTGCCACGGTGTATTGCTGTGGAAAACCCTCCCTGAGTTGCACTTGCCCGTGCGCAAAACCTGCCGAGGCCAGGAGTAGCAGGGCGAGTAGTGATTTCCTCATGCGATGAATCCCTTTATTATGTGAGTTCGCGTGAAACGCCAGAGCCCTCGGTGGCTCGCTCCCGGCTTGCTTATGAAGAGAAGGGAGCTACGTTTTACACCGGTAGCCTGCATCTTCGGATCGGCCAGGCCATCGACCCGACCTTACTTCACATGTGCAGTCATCAAAGCTTATGGCCATTTTAAACATCCTCGAATTCCCTGACCCGCGCCTGCGTACGATCGCCAAGACAGTGACCGTAGTGGACGACGAAGTGCGTCAGCTGGTCGATGATATGTTTGAAACAATGTATGAGGCGCCAGGCATCGGCCTCGCCGCGACCCAGGTCAACGTGCACAAACGTATCGTCGTGATGGACCTCTCCGAAGACCGCAGCGAACCCCGGGTGTTCATCAACCCCGAGTTCGAGTCCCTGACCGACGAGATGGAGCAATACCAGGAAGGCTGCCTCTCGGTGCCGGGTTTCTACGAAAACGTCGATCGCCCGCAGAAGGTCAAGGTCAAGGCCCTGGACCGCGACGGCCAGCCTTACGAACTGATCGCCGAAGGCCTGCTAGCCGTTTGCATCCAGCACGAATGCGACCACCTGAACGGCAAATTGTTCGTCGACTACCTGTCCACGCTCAAACGCGATCGCATCAAGAAGAAACTGGAAAAGCTTCACCGCCAGAACGCTTGATGCCCTCTTCAAAGGCTTGCCGCGGCAAGCCTTTTTCTTTTCAAGATGCTTTGTAATCGAGAGCTTTCATGACTGAGCCACTGCGCATTGTCTTTGCCGGCACCCCGGAATTCGCCGCCGAACACCTCAAGGCCCTGCTCGACAGCCCTTACGAGATCGTTGCGGTCTACACCCAGCCGGATCGTCCGGCGGGCCGCGGGCAAAAGCTGATGCCGAGCCCGGTCAAGCAGCTTGCCCTTGAAAATAACATCACGGTGTTGCAACCGCCGACCTTGCGCAACGCAGACGCCCAGGCCGAATTGGCCGCGCTGAAGCCGGACTTGATGGTGGTGGTTGCCTACGGCCTGATCCTGCCGCAAGTGGTGCTGGATATTCCGCGCCTGGGCTGCATCAACAGCCACGCGTCCTTGTTGCCTCGCTGGCGCGGTGCGGCGCCGATCCAGCGCGCCGTCGAAGCCGGTGACAGCGAAAGCGGCGTGACCGTGATGCGCATGGAAGCCGGCCTCGACACCGGCCCGATGCTGCTCAAGGTCATCACCCCGATCAGCGCCCAGGACACCGGCGGCAGTCTGCACGACCGCCTGGCCGAAATGGGTCCGCCTGCCGTGGTCCAGGCGATTGCCGGCCTCGCCGCCGGTACGCTCGAAGGTGAAGTGCAGGACGACAGCCTGGCCACCTACGCACACAAGTTGAACAAGGACGAGGCGCGCATCGACTGGACGCGTCCAGCGGTTGAGCTGGAGCGTCTGGTTCGCGCTTTCAACCCTTGGCCGATCACCCACAGCACACTCAACGGCGAAGCGTTGAAGGTGCTGGCGGCAAACCTGGCCGAAGGGCAGGGCGCACCAGGTGAAATCCTCGGCGCCAGCAAGGACGGGCTGATCGTCGCCTGCGGTGAGCAGGCCCTGTGCCTGACCCGCCTGCAATTGCCCGGTGGCAAGGCGCTGAATTTCAGCGACCTGTTCAACAGCCGTCGTGAGAAATTCGCCATCGGTACCGTCCTCGGTCAAGCGGTGGACGCTCAATGAACCCGCGTCTGGCCGCCGCCAAGGCACTCGCCGCTGTCCTGAACGGAAAAGCCTCGCTCAACAGTTCACTGCCGACGCAACTGGACAAGGTCGAAGACCGTGACCGCGGCTTCACCCAGGACCTGGCGTTCGGCACCGCTCGCTGGCAGCCGCGTTTGTCGGCGCTGGCGGCCAAGCTGCTGCAGAAGCCGTTCAAGGCGGCCGACGCCGACGTCGAGGCACTGTTGCTGGTCGGTCTGTACCAACTGCTCTACACCCGCGTCCCGCCACACGCCGCGATCGGCGAAACCGTGGGTTGCGCCGACAAGCTGAAAAAGCCCTGGGCCAAGGCCTTGCTCAATGCCGTGCTGCGCCGCGCGCAGCGGGAAAGCGAAACCCTGCTGGCCGAGCTGGAACACGACCCGGTGGTGCGTACCGCTCACCCGCGCTGGCTGCAAAAGTCGCTCAAAGCCTTCTGGCCCGAGCAGTGGGAAGCCATTTGCACGGCGAACAATGCGCACCCGCCCATGATCCTGCGGGTCAACCGCCGCCATCACAGCCGTGACGCCTACCTCGGACTGCTGAGTGAAGCAGGCATTGCCGCCAGTGCCTGCGTCTACAGCCGCGACGGCATCATCCTCGAGGCAGCCGCCGACGTGCGCAGCCTGCCAGGCTTCGCCGAAGGCTGGATCAGCGTGCAAGACGAAGCGGCCCAACTGGCCGCCGACTTGCTCGACCTGGCGCCGGGCCAGCGCGTGCTCGATGCGTGCTGCGCCCCGGGCGGCAAGACCTGCCATATCCTTGAAGCCGAACCGAAACTGGCCGGCGTCGTCGCCGTGGACCTCGAAGCCAAGCGCCTGGTACGGGTCCGCGAGAACCTCGAACGCCTGAAACTGAGCGCCGAACTGATCGCTGCCGACGGCCGCGACACCGCCACCTGGTGGGACGGCAAGCCTTTCCAGCGCATCCTCCTCGATGCCCCGTGCTCGGCCACCGGCGTCATTCGTCGTCACCCGGACATCAAGCTGACGCGCCAGCCCGATGACATCGTCGCGCTCGCAGTGCTGCAAGGCGAGCTGCTCGACGCCATGTGGCATACCCTGGAAGTGGGCGGCATCCTGCTCTACGCCACCTGTTCCACGCTGCCGACCGAAAACACCGAAGTGATCGAGGCCTTCCTCGCTCGCACACCGGGCGCCCGCGAACTGGACCTGGCCACGACGGCCGGGATCAGGCAACCCCATGGGCGGCAACTGCTGGCCCAGGAAGGCGGCCACGACGGGTTCTACTACGCCAAGCTGATCAAGATCGCCGCCGCACGCGGTTAAACGGATTCAACGGAGTGACTGGATGAAAATCATCATCCTCGGAGCAGGGCAGGTCGGCGGTTCGCTGGCGGAGCACCTGGCAAGCGAAGCGAATGACATCACCGTGGTCGACACCGACGGCGAACGCCTGCGTGACCTCGGTGACCGGCTGGACATCCGCACGGTGCAAGGGCGCGGTTCGCTGCCGAGCATCCTGCGCCAGGCTGGCGCCGACGACGCCGACATGCTGGTCGCCGTGACCAGCAGCGATGAAACCAACATGGTGGCCTGCCAGGTTGCCCACACCCTGTTCCACACGCCGACCAAGATCGCCCGCGTCCGTGAAGCGGCGTACCTGACCCGCACCGAACTGTTCGACAACGAAGCCATCCCGGTGGATGTGCTGATCAGCCCCGAGCAGGTAGTCACTAACTACATCAAGCGCCTGATCCAGCATCCGGGCGCCCTGCAGGTGATCGACTTTGCCGAAGGCAAGGCGCAGTTGGTTGCGGTGCGGGCCTACTACGGCGGGCCGCTGGTGGGGCAGCAACTGCGCCAGCTGCGCGAGCACATGCCGAACGTCGAAACCCGCGTGGCGGCGATTTTCCGTCGCGACCGGCCGATCCTGCCCCAGGGCGATACGGTGATCGAAGCGGACGACGAAGTGTTTTTCATTGCCGCACGGGCGAACATTCGGGCGGTCATGAGTGAAATGCGCCGTCTCGACGAGACCTACAAGCGCATCGTCATCGCCGGTGGCGGGCAGGTCGGCGAGCGTCTGGCCGAGGCCATCGAAAGCCGTTACCAGGTGAAGATCATCGAGATGAACCCGGCGCGCTGCCGTCATCTCTCGGACACCCTCGACAGCACGGTGGTATTGCAGGGCAGCGCCTCCGACCGTGACCTGCTGCTGGAAGAGAACATCGCCGACGCGGACATCTTCCTGGCCCTGACCAACGATGACGAGGCCAACATCATGTCCTCGCTGCTGGCCAAGCGCCTGGGGGCGAAGAAGGTGATGACCATCATCAACAACCCGGCCTACGTCGACCTGATCCAGGGCGGTGACATCGATATCGCCATCAGCCCGCAACTGGCGACCATCGGCACCTTGCTGGCTCATGTGCGTCGCGGCGATATCGTCAGCGTGCACTCACTGCGCCGCGGCGCGGCGGAAGCCATCGAGGCCATTGCCCATGGCGATGCGAAATCGAGCAAGGTGATCGGCAAGGCCATCGAAAACATAGGCTTGCCGCCGGGTACTACGATTGGCGCCATTATTCGCGATGAAGAGGTCATTATCGCGCACGATGACACCGTGATCGCAGCGGGCGACCATGTGATCCTGTTCCTTGTGGATAAAAAGCATATTCGCGATGTGGAGAAACTGTTCCACGTAGGGCTGAGCTTCTTCTGATCCGAGTTTTTTGCTGCCAGCAAGGGCCTCTTCGCGAGCAAGCCCGCTCCCACATTTGATCTTTGGTAAACAAAAAACCAATGTGGGAGCGGGCGTGCTCGCGAAGGCGGCCTCACTAATCCGGATGAACGCCTGACACCCCCAAGATAAGGAATCCACCATGCTCGAATCCCTGGAAAAAATGCTCGCCAAGGGTGTGGATAACTCGCTGCTGCGCTTCGGCCTGGGCAAGGGTTATCTGGATCTGGGGGAGAACGCCAAGGCGGCGGAGCATTTCCAGCGCTGCGTCGAATTCGATCCGAAATATTCGGCAGCCTGGAAATTGCTCGGCAAGGCCCATCTGGCCCTGACCGACTTTGCAGCCGCACGGCAGGCCTGGGAGCAAGGCATCGAGGCCGCCATCGCCCATGGCGACAAGCAAGCCGAGAAGGAAATGACGGTGTTTCTGAAAAAGCTCGACCGTCAGGCGCACTGATCAGAGATAACGCAAGCCAATGCCTTCGGCATACAGTTCACAGTTATCCACAGATCATGCCAATCGACTCAATACCAGCGCTCTTCGCCCGGTGGACGCTTCTTGAAGCGTTTCATGCTCCACATGTACTGGCTCGGATACGCCCCCACGTAACGCTCGACGACCTTGCTCATGGCAGCGCAGGAGGTGGCGGTATCGGTGCTGTACATCTCTTCGGGCGCGGCTTCCAGGATTACTTTGTAGCCTGAACCGTCCGGCAGCCGCAGGGCATGCAGGAACACGCCGACCGCCTTGCCGCCGGCGAGCATGTTCGGTACGAACTTGCTGGTCAGCGCCTGGGTGGCGAAAAACGGCACGAATATCCCGGCGGATTCGGCCGGTTCCGGGTCGGCGGGAATACCCACCGCACCACCTTTGCGCACTTCCTTGATGACGCTGAGGATGCCTTCCTTGGTCGAAGCGGCCACCTTGTTGCCCAGCTGCACCCGTTGCTTTTGCAACAATTCATCCACCGCCTTCAATTTCGGCGGGCGATAGAAAATGATCGGTTTGCACTGGCTGCAATAGAAGTGGTTAAGCACTTCCCAGTTGCCCAGGTGACTGGTGATGCCGACCACGCCCTTGCCGGAGGCGAGGGCGTCCTTCAATACATCGAGGCCTTCCACTTCGCGGACCAGGTCGATGGAACGCTGGGCCGGCCAGATCCAGGCACAGGCGCTTTCGGTCAGGGACTTGCCGATGTCTTTGAGGCTCTGGCCCACCAGGCGCTCACGCTCGGCGGGGTCCATGTCGGGAAAACACTTGGACAGATTGATCCGTACCACATCGCGGGAACGGTTTGGGGTTTTCCACATGACCCAGCCTATCGCCGAGCCTACGGCCTGAACGGCCCGCCACGGGAGCAGGGCAAACAGCCGCAGAGCGCCTACCAGCAAGGCGCCTTTCAACTTATCCACAGGTCACTCCTGATCTTGTGCTGTGCGCGAGGCGGCTATTCTAACCGCCGTTCGCCAGCAGCGCGTAGCGATCGCAATCCCGGGTGTGGTCCATGACCATGCCCGAGGCCTGCATCAGCGCGTAGCAAATGGTCGGGCCAACGAAGGTGAAACCGGCTTTTTTCAAGCCCTTGCTCATCTCCACCGCCTCGGGCGTGATGGCCGGCACTTCGGAGCGGTCCTTGAAATGATTGATCTTCGGCACACCGCCGACAAAGGACCAGAGAAACCCCACCGGGTCCTCCAGCGCCATCCAGGCCTGGGCATTGCGCCGGGCCGCGTTGAGCTTGAGGCGATTACGTATGATGCCCGGGTCGAGCATCAATTCATCGATTTCCGTGTCGCTCATCTGCGCCACGCGCTGCACGTCGAAGCCGTACAGCACCTGGCGATAGTGCTCGCGTTTGCGCAGCACAGTGATCCAGGAAAGGCCGGCCTGGAACCCTTCGAGCAAAAGTAACTCGAACAGTCCCTGCGCATCGCGTAGCGGCGTGCCCCACTCCTGATCGTGATAAGCCATGTACAGCGGATCTTCGGAACACCAAAAGCAGCGTGGCATAAGGCTCCAGGGGGCGTGCGC